>QLAH01000153.1_pt1 | contig 57765 bp, 64 predicted proteins | sample 4693081 | NCBI WGS metagenome assembly QLAH01 (sample SAMN09425401, study PRJNA476045) | Lake water metagenome, whole genome shotgun sequencing project. | reverse complement strand
ATGGAAGTGATGCACGAGCGCAACGCTCACAACTTCCCCCTCGACCTGGCCGCTGCCGAAGCCACCCCTGTGGCTCTGGTCGCTCCGTCGATCGGCTGATCCCCAGCCCCTGGAATCCCCCCACCGGTTGCGGCCGGGTTCACCCCCTCGCTTCGGCGAGGGGGTTTTTGTTGCGACAGGGCAGGAGGAAAGAGAGCGGTGGGGATCCGCAGGCCAGGATCAGGCGGCTCTGGAAGATCCCTGGCGCATGGAATCGCCGCTCGTCAACGGATTTCCCTGTGGGTAACCCGGCGCTGGCACCAACCGGAAACGCTCCAGGGCCTCCGTGGGCCAGCCACGAAGCTCCAGGTAGTCATGCAGACGACGCACCGCCACCTCCGGGTTCACCATCCGCAGAGCCCGGGATGGGTCTGAGGTGAAGTGGCCGTTCTCGGCCAGCCAGCGCGGGCGGAGTTGACGGGGCGATGCCAGGGTGATGCTCCAACGGGGGCGAGCGCCCCCGGCCTCGGCCGACGATGCCTCAAGGGCGGCTCGCAGCGGACCGGTGGGATCGGGACGGAGCGGATCCCGTCGGCGCGTGGGTCTGACCCTTCGGGTGAAGGCAGGACCACGGCGCTGGTCGCCGGAAGAGGAGGGCACCATGCCGGCAGAAAAGAGCTGCAAGTGAAGCCACAATGTGCCGTTTTCTCTCCGAACCTGCCAGGGGGAGAGCTCCATAGAGTGCCCGGGCTGAACGAGCTGCGGTGTCAGGCCCCCCTTCCCTGCTCACGGTTCTGCTGCTGCTGTTGATCGGCGTCCTGGTGGCGCGTCTCAGTGCGGGCAGGCTGCGCAGCTGGGCGGTGCCGGCGATCGTGCTGGAACTGCTGGTGGGTTTCCTGCTCGGCAACACGGTCCTCCCATTCGAGCGGGTGGCTCCCCTGAGCGGGCTCACCGAATTGGGGGTGCTCACCCTGTTCTTCCAGGTGGGCCTGGAGGTGCGCGGCGATCTGTTGACCAGCCGTCGGCACGCCATCCTGCGCACGGTGGCCATCAGCTTCCTGGCCCCCCTGCTGGCGTTCTGGCCCCTGCGGCTGGGCTTTGGCCTCGACACGCCCGCCACGCTTCTGTGTCTGGCGGTGCTCAGTGCCACCGGCACGGGGGTGACCCTGCGGGTGCTGGCCCAGCGTCAGGCGCTGCAGACCCCCTCCGGCCGGATGCTGGTGGGGGTGTCGGTTCTGGATGACCTGCCGGCCATTGCGCTGCTGTCGTTGTCGGTGGCCGTCGGCGGCCGGGTCGCCGGGAGCAGCCCGTTTGCCGCTCTGGCGGCTTTGCCCCTGGGTGTGCTGCTGGCCCTGCTCTCCTACGGGGCCGTGGAGCTCTGGCGGCGGCGCCGCCCGGAGCGCCCACGCGATCCCCTCTCGATCCTGTTGCTGCTCATCGCCTCGGCCTGGGTGGGTGAGATGTGCGGCCTCACTTCCTTGCTCGGTGCCCTCTGGGGAGGCGTGCTGCTGGCGCGCCTGGAGCCGGCGGGGCCGGAGGTGCGCAGCGTGCTGGCGGTGCTCTCCGAGGTGTTCCTGCCGCTGTATTTCCTCAGCGTGGGGATGCGCGTTCAGGCGGCCAGCCTGCTGCGCCCTGAGGCCTGGTCTCTGGCCCTGGCGCTGCTGGCGCTGGCGGTGGTGAGCAAGCTGGCCTGCGGACTCGGTGTGAGCCGCCGCGACCGGGCCGCTGGCATCGACCGCTGGATTGTGGTGTTCGGCCTGATGCCCCGTGGCCTGCCGGGTCTGGTGTTCGCCACCACGGCTCTCTCCGCCGGCGTGATCGGTTCCTCCCAGTTCTCCGCTCTGGTGCTGATGGTGGCGAGTACCACCGTGATCGGCCTGCTGCTGCTGGAGCGGCGGCTGCAGCGATTGGAGGGCGATCAACCGGCGCCGGCTCCTCCGCCCATGTAGCGCTCAAGCATGGAGCCTTCCCGCAGCGGCCCTGGGATGAACAGCAGGCCGATGTAGGTGTTGAAGCCGCCGAAGCGGACCCAGCGGATCCGGGCGCGGGTGCTGAGGGATTCGCCGTTCTGGCGGTCGTGGAGGTCGAGGCGGACGACGGCGCCGGGCGCGAGTTCCAGCCGGCTGGCCCTGGTCACGCAAGCCCCGAGGCGGCTGACATCCCGCAGGGTGACCACGACGGTTTCGCTGGGGCTGAGCGCCAGGACGGATGAGATGCCCGTGGGCATCAGATGGCGTTCTGCCCTGCGCTGGTTGCTGCCCAAAGGGCTCTCCCAGCTGGGGAACGGCGGCCCGATGGTAACGCGAGCATTCCAGAGGGCGCGGGCCTCAGCGAGTCGGTAACTGCATAAAAGGCCCGGACGGAATCCCGTCCGGGCCTTTCAGAACGCTCGGAAAGCGGTTGAGGATCAGCCGAGGCCGATCTGGCTCAGGATGCCCTGACCGGTGAGGAGCTCGGTGGCAAGGCCGATGACGAAGCCGAGCATGGCCAGGCGGCCGTTCCAGGTTTCAGCGAAGGCCACGAAGCCGAAGCGGGAGTTGGTGTCAGCCATGGTGGGAACGTTGAGAAACGTGAACCTACTGTAACGGCCCGTGAAGCCTTTGGGCGGTTCGGATCTCCCCTCCAGGGGTTGCGGGTGATTTTTGGATCAGGTGGCGTATGGTTCATGGGTCCGGCAGAAGCCGGCGGGATGCGTCCCGCGATGCCGGATCCAGCACCGAGCCGCCCCTGCGCTTCATCCGGGCGGCACCAGGACCACGACCGCCCGGAATTCCGGCCGACCGTCAGGGTTGCCCCGTGCGACTCCTCCCATGGAGAGGGCAATCCGTCCGGTGCGCGAACCATATCCCGTTGTTTTTTCGCTCATGAACTTCCCCTCCGTTTCTTTTCATGCCCATGGGCGCCCGGCCGCCAGCCGCCCGAGCGCCCCGATCCGCGCGGAGCACGCTCCCGCCTGCTCCCTGAAGGCGCGCCCCCGTCCGGCCACCGTGATCCCCCCGTCATGGGAGGAACTGCTGGGGCATCGCTGAGGACTGCACGCGTCTTCCAGGCCCTTGCCTACCGTCCCGGCAGGGATGAGCTTCCCTTCCTGCCCCCGCCGCCCCGTGAGGTTCGCCGCAGGGGCGAGGGCCTGGAGGTCGGCCGGGCCGGCAGGGACAACTGCTGCTCGGCCCAATGCGACGTGAGGGCCGCCAGCAGGCTCAGGCGGTCGCCGTGGATGCGGATCATGGAGATGCAGAGTGGCTGGAGTTCAGCCTGGAGGCTCCCCGCGATCCCCCTGCGCCCTCGATGACAGGGCGGAGCATCCGATCGAACCATCATCCGATCCACAGGGAACAGGAAGCGGTGTTTCCACCGCCCCGATCTCCTTCCGCTGTCGAACATCGATGAGCGGTCTGGGCGGACCGGCTCGGTGCCGGTGATCGCCTACGCCCGCGAGGCTCTCCGGTGGGCGAATCGAGCGCATCAGCGCAACGGGAGGAGCTGATGCCTGCTGATGGCAGTGCATCACAGCCTGGCCCCATGGAATGGGCCCCCGCCGCCGCGCAAACACCACTTGTGCGAACGCACGGAAGTCTGCTGGATGAGTGCAGACAAGGCCCTGCCTGAAACGCCCCCTGATGGATTCGAACCATCGACCGGCTGCTTAGAAGGCGTGGCTGAATCGTAGTTGCTGACTAGGCTTTGCTCAGCTCTGTCCCGCTTTTCGCGCACGGTTTCGCGCAACCCTGCCCAAGCAAGTCGGGGCCGTTCTGCGCGAATCCTGCTGCTGGCGGCAGTTGGGGCATCCCTTCTCCGCCTGGGCGAAATCCTGGAATACCCGCTGGGATCTGGCTCGATCGGCGCTGGCATGAATGCCTTGTTTCACCGCAGGGCTCCGGTCGACGGCGGCCGTCCTTCAGCGTGCCACGACTGCGCCGTGGCGTGCATAGGCCAGCCGCCGCCGCCCTCCGCTCCGGGGCCGGTGTGGGGGTGGCGGGCTCAGCTGCTCTCCCGCGGCTGCGGTGGCTCGGCAGCTTTCAGCCGGGAGGGGCCTGGAGTGAAGCCAGGGGGTTTATGCGCGCGACTGCGCGGCCAGATGATCATTTTAGGCTGAATGCCAGCCTTCCTTTGGTCACCTGCCGAACCGCCAGCGCATGGCTCCGCTTTGCGTAGATCCGCTGCAGTGCAACGGTTCTGCCTGCTTTGCAGTGCGTTTGTACTGGTAGAATAAGGGCTGCGCCAAAGGCCCCGAGCCCATCGCCTGCGGCAGTGTCATCCCCTGATCTCGCCATCACTGCCGTGCTGTCACCAGCGACATGATGCCCCGGTCAGTTGTCCCTCAAGGCAGCTGATTTCATGGTTGTTTGTCATTCATCCGGGCCGGATTCAGGCCCTGCCCGCTCGCTTGTGATCGCAGCCGGCGGCGGCCGTGATCTGGCCTGGCCCCACCAGCGTGTGGCGGCTGAGCTCCTCGCCCGCAGCGGCGGCCGGCCGGTCCAGCGGCTGTTCCATGGCGGAGCCCGCGGCGCCGATGCCGCCATCGCCCGCGCCGCCCATCAGCTGGGCTGGCCTGCCATCGCTCTGCCTGCGGCATGGGAGCGCCATGGCCGGGCGGCCGGGCCGATCCGCAATCGGGAGCTGCTCCAGTTGGCCATCGCTGAGGCCATTGCCCACACCTCCCCGATGGCGTCCACCTCGGTGCTGGTGCTCGCCTTCCCCGGCGGCCCCGGTACCGCCTCGCTCGTGCAGCAGGCCCGCCGCATGGCCTCCCGCTCTCCGGTGCCGCTCGCCGTTGTGGAAGTCAGCCCATCCGCCGGTCTCTGGGCCGTCCCCGCTGCATCCGCCTGCCTCTGAAGCCTTCTGCGCCCATGGGCGCCTGCCGATCCATTCCCCTCGCACTGCCATGCCTGTTCCCACCCCTATCCCTACAGAGGTCTCCTCTGCCCGGGTGGCAGTCGCTACAGAACCCGTCGGCCCGGCCTGCTCGCTCCAGCGTTCCGGTTCCCTGATCTGAGCGCCCGCCCAGTCTCCAGGAATAGAACAGCAAACCCCAAGCGGCGGCATCCATCTGTTTTGCCGTCGTCCTGCATCAGCTTCCCTTAGCCATCCCCAGCTCCTGCATCCGCTTCCAGAAGCCGCTCTTGCGGGCATGGTTCTGGCGGATCCCGGCGAGGTAAGCGTCGTGGCTGGGGATCTCTCCCCAGTCCTCGATGCGGGGGCTGAGCCGCTCACAGCTTTGGAGGTGGTGGGCGGCATGGCCGTAGCGGCTGGAGCGAGCGTTGGCCAAGGTGAAGTCCACCATCGATCGCAGGGCGATGGTGGCTGCCAGGGGATGCGCCTGGCTCAGCTTCTCGGCGGTGGCCCCCAGAAGGGTGTACTGGTCTCCATCCAGCTGGCTGCGGCGTTTCACCACGAGCTCTGAGGCCCGGCCGAGGCAGGAAGGCCAATGGATCAGGAAGCTCAGCGCCTGATCCACCGAAGGATGGGCCAGGGCCTGCTCGATCGCCCGTTGCTCCGCCGGCCCATCCTCAAAGGCCGGTAGGCGATCGAGGTAATCCCGCAACACATCTGAGCGAAGGCAGCGCCTAAACAAGCTCCAACGGGCGGACTGGGCCTCGTCCGGCCGGGCCAGGGCTTCAAGGCTTTCGATATGGGCCTCCTCCCATTCCATCTCCGGCCAGCGGGTGCGATCCGGCATGGCTTGGATGAGGAATTCCAGCGCGTCTTCCGGCCGCCCAACCGCCAGCAGGCGCCGGGCGATGCCGGTGGCGATGCGGGGGAAGCGCTGTTGCTCTGGCGTGTACTGGGCGATGTAGGCATCGATATCGCCCATTGCCGTGGCCAGGTCCTGAAGGCCAAGCTTCACGGTCCACTGGCGCGAGCTTTCCTCTCGCTCATGGGCGTAGGTGGGTCCGCCGGAGCCCCAGCCCACTTGCTGCCACTCCTGCCGCGGCGGCACGGGAACCGGCTGCTCGGCCAGCTGCTCGAAACGGCTCTTGAGCAACGCCAGTCCCTCCGGCCCGAGCGCCTGCTTCAACTGCGCGATCACCCCGTCGAAGACTCCATAGCCGTTGTCGCAGAAGGCCTCGAATACCTGCTCCGCCAATGTGGCGGGGTCGGGCGGCGCCGCCTCGGTGAGCCGGCCCAGCTGGCCCATCGCCTGGCGGAATACATCGCCGAGCAGCCCGCTGCTGTCATCGCAGCGGCCCAGCACGTTGTTGCCCAGCTCCAGGAACTGCCACAGCAGCTCCCGGGCGGCCCTGGGCTCGGCCTGGGCGATCGGGCCGGTGATCGCCTCCAGCTGCAGGGTGAGCTCCTTGAGCACTGCCCGGCGCTGCTCGCGTTCCAGAAAGCTCCGCGAGCGGGCGATGGTGGCCAGGCGCTGGTGCACCTGGGCAGCGGCGTCGTGGGGACTGGTGGCGTTGGCCACGGCCAGGCGGATGCGGCGCTTGATCGCTGGATCGCTGCCGGCCAGCTCCAGCAGCAGCTCCGCCAGGCGCTCGGGCCCCAGGGCGATCAGGGTCTGGCTGGTCAGGGCGGGGGAACGGGGCACCGGCAGGGAGCCACGGAACGACGCCCCAGCTTGGCTGATCTGGACGAGCGGAACGGCGAGGCCAGACGCGATGCCCAGTACCCCAGGACAGAGCCCCGGCCTCACCCTGCCGAGGCAGCTCATGATGTCATCAAGCAACCCATAAGCCGTTTAAGCTGTCATCACCCACCCTCATGCTCTGCGCGACGGCTTGGCCCAGCTCAGTCCCATCGTTCAGCACCCCCCGGCGGCCCTGGAGCAGGCCCTGCAGCGGCTGGGCCGCAACATCCGCACCGCCCGGCTGCGGCGCCGCTGGCGGCTGGAGGATGTGGCCGAGCGGCTCGGCGTGAGTCGCTTCACTGTGGCCGATGTGGAGCGCGGCAAGCCCGGCACCTCGATCGCCGCCTACCTCGGTGCCCTCTGGGTCCTGGGGCTGCTCGATCAGCTACAGGTGGTGGCAGATCCCGACCGGGATGAGGAGGGCAAGGCCCTGGAGGCGGCTCGCCAGCCGGGTCAGGCCCCCCGCCGCCATCGCTTCGACGACGATTTCTGATCCACCTCGTCCATCCCCTTTGCCCAGCCGAGGCGCTCGCCTGTCATGCCAACGGATCTCGAGTGCTACGTCTATGTGGTCCTGCCGGGCAGCACGGAGTTCGTCACCGCCGGCCGGTTTTCGCAGAGCCGCGATCGGCAGGGCCAACTGGTGGGCACGTTCGTCTATGGCCGCCGCTACCGGGAGCGCGCGGAGGCCGTGGAGCTGGATCCCGTGCAGCTGAAGCTGCGCCAGGGCCCCTTCGAGACGGCCCGTCTGGGGGGCTTCTTCGGGGCGCTGCGCGATGCCCTGCCGGATCACTGGGGTCGCCGGGTGATCGCTCGCCATGGCGGCCTGGGGGAGCCCAGCGATTTCGATCTGCTGCTGCTCGGGCCAGATGACCGCTGCGGTGCGGTGGGCTTTGGCCGGGGCGTTGAACCACCGGCGCCGCAGCGTCGCTTCCACCGCACCCTCGATTTGGAACGCATCAAGCAGGCGGCCGATGCGATCCTCCGCGACGAACCCCACCGGGCAGGCTCGGCCCTGGAGCAGGTCGAGGAGCTGCTTGGCCAGGCCGGCACCTCGATGGGCGGCGCCCGTCCCAAGACCACCGTGGAGGCCGATCAGGCCCTTTGGCTGGCCAAGTTCCCGGCGCCTTCCGACACTTGGAACCAGCCACGCGTGGAGCACGGCCTGCTGCTGCTGGCTCGCCGCTGCGGACTGCAGGTGGCCGACAGTCGTCTAACCCGGGTGGGCGATGCGGATGTGTTGCTGGTGAAGCGTTTCGATCGCGACTGGAGCGAAGGCGGATACAGGCGCCATCGCATGGTGAGTGCCCTCACCCTGCTGCAGGCCGAAGACAGCGCCACCGATCGCGGCAAGTGGTCCTATCTGTTGCTGGCCGACGAGCTCCGCCGCGTCAGCGACCAGCCGGCGGCGGACCTGCGCGAGCTGTTCGGCCGGATCTGCTTCAACGCGGCGGTTTCGAACATCGACGACCATCCCCGCAACCATGCGCTGCTGGCCCGCTCCCGCAGCTGGCAGCTCAGCCCCGCCTACGACCTCACGCCGGCACCCGTGCAGGCCGAGACTCGACGCGACCTGGCCATGGCCTGCGGCCTGGTGGACCGCAGCCCCAGCCGTTGGGCCAACCGCCGGGCGATCCTGGCCGCGGCGGGCCGGTTTCTGCTGCAGCCGGCAGAAGCCGAAGCGATCCTCACGCGGATCTTCTCCACCGTGGCCAGCAGCTGGGAAGCCTGCCTGCGCGAGGCCGCGGTGAGCCCCGGCGACTGTCAACGCCTCAGCCGCGCCTTCCTCTACCCGGGGCTGGAGCTGGATCCGGATATGGAGGGTTGAGAGCAGAGACTCCTCCTCCATCGACGTTCATTCACGGCTCAGCGGCAAGTCATCTCCACTCGCCGACCAAGTCCAAAACTCAATCCCTGGGGCAGCGTTATAGGGTCTGAGGCAAGCGGGATCTTGAGCCAGATTCATGGTCACTGGCCTCCTTGGCTCCCTCCCCTCTCTGGTGGCGTCGTGTCGGCCCCGGCAGTGGACCAAGAACCTGCTGGTGTTCGCGGCGCCGCTGTTCGCCTTCCGCTTGGAAGCAGGCGTTTGGCTGCCGGCGGGGGGGGCACTGGTGGCGTTCTGCCTGATCTCCAGCGCGATCTACCTGCTCAACGACTGCCTGGATGTGGCGTCCGACCGCGCCCATCCCAGCAAGCGGTATCGGCCGATTGCAGCGGGCCTGGTGAGTGTGCCGGCGGCCCTCACCACAGCAGCGGTGTTGTCAGTGGTGAGCCTGACCCTCGCGGCCTGGATCACGCCGGCCCTGGCGGGAGTGGTGCTGCTCTACGGGCTGATCCAGGTGGGCTATTGCCTCCAGCTCAAGCGCCAGCCGCTGCTTGATCTGTTCTGCATTGCGTCGGGTTTTCTGCTGCGGGCGATTGCCGGTGCGGTGGCGGCGATGCTGACGCCATCGCCCTGGTTCCTGCTCACGGTGGGCCTTTTGGCCCTGTTCCTGGCGATCGAGAAGCGCAAGGCGGAGCTGCGGGTGGCGCAGGATCGGGGCGTGATCACAAGAAAGGTATTGGAGCGTTACTCGCTGCCGCTGCTGCTGCGGCTGGAGAGCACCGTGGCCACCAGCGCCTTCATCAGCTATGCCCTCTGGGCCGCTGGCCCGGCGCTGCGGGGGGCACCCACCAGTTGGATGCTTCTGACGGTGCCGTTCGTGCTGGTGGGGATTTTTCGCTACCAGCTGCTGAGTGACCCGGAGGAAGCCGGACGTCGGCAGCAGTGGGCGCCGGAGCGCAGCAGCGAAAAGCCGGAGGAGATCCTGCTGGGCGACCGGGGCATCCAGCTCACCCTGGCGGGCTGGTTGGTGACCACGGCGGTGATCGGTCTGCTGAGCCGGGCCAGCTGATGGAACAGGCGGGGGATCACCGGGTCGCAGTCTTTGATGTGGATGGCACCTTGCTGCAGGGCGACTGCCTGTGGCTCGCCGCTCGTAGATCAAAGGGAGCCGTGGGTCAACTGCTGGCGGCATTGGCCTGCCTGCCCTGGCTGATCGGCTGGCAGCTGCGGCTCGTGAGCACGGGGCGGTTCAAGCAGCAGACCATCGCCGCCTTTGGCGTCTGTGAAGCCGTCAACAAGGCCGAGGCTGCCGGCCGTGCGGACTGGCTGCTGGCTGAACTGCGGGCGCAACTGCGGCCCCAGGCCCTGCAGCGGCTGCGCTGGCACCAGCAGCGCGGCGATCGGTTGCTGCTGTGTTCAGCTTCGCCCCGGCCGTTGCTGCAGCCTTTGGCTGACTGGCTGGGCGTGGAGTTGCTCTGCACCGAACTGGAGCAGGTTCAAGGCCAGTGGCGCCCCAGGCTTGCCAGCCCGAACTGCAAGGGGCCCGAGAAGGTGCGGCGCCTGGAGCAGCACCTGGGCCCACTGGATGTGCTCACGATCGAGGCCTACGGCGACAGCAAGGGTGACCGGGAGCTGTTGCAGGCCGCCGCCTTTCCCCACTACCGCAGCTTCCTGAGCGAAGCCCGGCCCTATCCCGCGTTTTCGCTTGGGCCATTGCTGCCGGTGGTGGCCCTGGCGCTGCTGGGCTATGGGCTGCTGGGGATCTGGAGCCAGGGCGATCAGTTGCTGCCGTTGCTGCGCAGCCTGTGGCCGCAGATCGCTCTGGGCCTGCTGCTGGTGCTGCTGGGCTATGGAATCCGCTATGGCCGCTGGCGTCTGCTGCTCCATGCGTTGCAGCAACACCCACCCATTTCGGCGGATGCCCGGATCTGGATGGGCTCCTATGCCTTCACCGCCACCCCAGGCAAGAGCGGCGAGGCGGTGCGCTCGCTGCTGCTCAAGCAGGAGTGCGGTGTGCCGGTGCCGCCCACCTTGATGGCGCTGGTGGTGGAACGCCTCACCGATGGCTTGGCGGTGCTGCTGCTGTTGCTTGTCAATCTGCAGCTGCTGCTGCGCTGGCAGGTGTCACTGGCGGTGCCGATCGGCATCGGTGTTGCGGCTGTGATCGGTGGTTGGCTTGTGCTGCGCAGCCCCTGGGCGAAGAACCGGCTCAAGACCAGCGCCAAGCGGCTGCTGCCCCGCAAGCTTGCCAGTGCTGGCAGTGAGGGCCTGGCGGCCCTACGCCAGCTGCTGCAACCGGCAGTGCTGCTGCAGGCCACGGTGATCGGTGCGATTGCCTGGAGCCTGGAGGGCGTCAGCCTCTGGCTGCTGCTGCGGGGGATGGGAATGGAGGCCGTGGGTATCGGCGGCGCCACCATCGCCCACACCGCCGCTGGGTTGCTCGGTGCCCTGACGCTGCTGCCGGGCGGACTGGGCAGCACGGAGGCAAGCACGGTGGGCCTGCTGGCCCTGCAGGGGGTGGGGGTTGCCGTGGCCCTGCCGGCGACGCTGCTGATCCGGCTGATGACGCTCTGGTTCGCCACCGCGCTGGGGGTGGGCTGCCTGCTGTGGCCGGCTCAGCGAGGACGGTGATGACGGTGCCTCAGCTGCGCCATGGGCGGGTGCCTTGGTTGGGGCTGATTGCCCTGCTACTGCTGAGCGCTGCTGCGATCGGCATGGTCCGCCTGCCGACCATGGAACGTCAGGCACTGCTCGCCGCGTTGCGGTCTCTGCTGCTGTGGCTGCCGGTTCTCTACGCCGTCGTGGCTCTGAGCTACGCCGGGCGCTACTGGCGCTGGCGCCTGCTGCTCGGCCGGCTGGGCATCGGCCGCACCAACTGGCCAGACCTGCTGGGGTGGTTCCGGGGCTTTGCCCTCACCGCCACGCCCGCCAAGGTGGGTGAACTGAGCCGAGTGCAACGGCTGCATGAGCAGCTCGGCTATCCGCGTCTGCCGCTGGTGCATGTGTTCGTGGCGGAGCGCTGCGCCGATGTGGCGGCCGTGGCCCTGTTGCTGCTGGTGCTCACCCCAGCTCAAGTGCTGGGCCGGCTGCCGAGCGCGAGCACTTCACTGCTGCTGGGCCTGGTGCTTGTGGCCCTGGTCGCTGCCCTGTTGACCAGCCGCCCCGCGCCCCGCCGTTGGCTGCAGACGCACTGGCAGCACTGGCGCCATCACCTGCCCAGTGGTGCCCTGGCCAGTGCCACGCTGCAGGCGGCCTTGATCTCGGTGCTGGTGTGGGCCAACGAGGCCCTGGTGCTCTGGTTGCTGGTGCGGCTGCTGGCCCCAACGCCGATCACCATCCCAGCGGCCATGACCATCTACCTGCTCTCGGGCACAGCCGGTATGGCGTCATCCCTGCCCGGCGGGATCGGCGTGAATGAGGCAGCCACGGTGCTGTTGCTGGGCCAGCACGGCATCCCGCCATCCATCGCCCTGCCAGTTGCGGTGCTGCGGCGGGTGATCACGCTCTGGTCGATGGTGGCGCTGGCCGCCGCAGTTGGTGTCCTTCCGCTATCCGTCCAAGTTCAACGCAAGGGATACTGACAGCCATGGCAGCTGCGGTTCCGAGCACGATTCTGAGAGCATTTGTGCTCGGTAGCACAAGTGAGGTGGCCAAAGCCATCTGCCGGCAGCTGGCCCAGCGAGGCTGCCGGCAGTTCCACCTGGTGGCCCGCAACGGCCAGGCCAACCAGCAGTTGGCGTCTGAGTTGCAGATGCACTACGGCGCAGCGGTGAGCACCGAGCAGGCTGACCTGCTGGCAGATAGCTCCCTGGAGCCGGCCCGCCGGCCTGAAGTAGGTGAGTTCGATCTGTACCTGATCACCGCTGGTTCGCTGGGCGATGCCGAGCTGGCCCGCAGCGATCCAGGCGAGGCGTTGCGGATCACAGCCGCCAACTACAGCGGCCTGCTGCCCTGGATCACGGCGATCGCCACAGCTGATCGCCTCGCCAGACCTGGGCGGCTGTGGGTGTTCAGCTCGGTGGCGGCCGATCGCGGCCGGCCCTCGAATTACCACTACGGCGCCGCCAAAGCTGCGCTCACGGCGTTGTGTGAGGGGTTGCTGCTGCGCTGCCACGGCAAGCCATTTGCGGTGCGGATCATCAAGGCCGGCTTCATGGCCACCCCGATGACTGTGGGCAAAGCACCGCCTGCTCTGTGCGCCAGCCCCGAGTCCGTGGCGCGAGATCTGCTGCGCCGACCCAACAAGCGCGGCATCGAATACCTGCCTTGGTGGTGGTCGCCGTTGATGCGGCTGATTCACCTGCTGCCTGCTTCCATCGCCTCCAAGCTCTGAACCCCGTGACTATCCCCCTGCCAGCAGGCCTCACGGCTGAAACCAGAACGCTGAGCGGCTGGGGCCGCACCAACCCGGTGACCGCACAGGTGGTGCAGCCCAGCTCGGTGGAGCAGCTACAGGAGCTGATCCGGGGTGCACCTCCCAGGTCGCTAATCGCCCGGGGCCTGGGCCGCTCCTATGGCGATGCAGCCCAGCTCAAAGACGGCACGGTGATCGAGCTGCCGACCTTTGATCGGATCGACCTGGATCCCGCCAGCGGCACGGTCACAGTTGGGGCTGGGGTGAGCCTGGATCAGATCCTGCGGGTGATCGTGCCGGCGGGATTCTTCCTGCCGGTCACCCCCGGCACCCGCAACGTCACGGTGGGTGGGGCCATTGCAGCCGATGTACACGGCAAGAACCACCACGTGGATGGCAGCTTTGGCAACCACGTGCAGCGGCTGCTGCTGGTGGATGGCACAGGCACCCTGCGGGAGCTCACCCCCAGCGGTCGTGGCAGCGTCGAGGAGGCGGAGTTTTTCTGGGCCACCGTTGGCGGCATGGGGCTGACCGGGGTGATTGTCGAGGCGACCTTCTCCCTGATCCCGATCACCAGCTCGCTGATCAGCGTCGACACCACCCGCTACCGGGATCTGGATTCGCTGATGGCGGCAATGGTGGAGGCCGATGCCAAATACCGCTACAGCGTGGCCTGGGTCGACAGCCTTGATCCCAAGGGCCGGGGTGTCCTTACTTGCGGTGACCATGCCCCTGCCGAAGCGCTGCCCAAGAGCCAGCAGGCTGATCCCCTCCACTACGACCCCAAGGCCCTGGCCTCAGCACCACCGTTTCTGCCTGGGGGCCTGCTGAACAAGCTCACAGTGCGGGCGTTTAATGAGACTTGGTACCGCAAGGCGCCCAAACACCGGGAAGGGGAGTTGCAGGCAATTGCGCCGTTCTTCCATCCGCTGGATGGCGTCCAGGACTGGAACCGTATCTACGGCCCCGCTGGGTTTTTGCAGTACCAATTCGCCGTGCCCAATGAGGCGGCTCACCTGGTACCGCGAGCACTAGAGGTGCTGCGGCAGGTGGGAGCACCGAGCTTTCTCACGGTGCTTAAGCGCTTTGGCCACAGCAACCCTGCACCGCTGTCGTTCCCGATCCCAGGCTGGACGCTGGCGGCTGATGTGCCGGCGGCAGTGCCTGGGTTGCTGGAGGTGCTGGATCAGCTTGATGAGGAGGTTGCTGCGGCGGGGGGAAGGCTGTACCTGGCGAAGGATTCGAGGCAATCAAAGGCAATACTGAAAAGAAGCTATTTACAAGTAAATGAGTGGCAAAAAATAAGCAAATTGCTGGCCCCCGGTCATCAGTTTGCATCCTGCATGCAAAGCAGATGCCTGTTATTCGATTAACCATTTAGCCCGATCGAGCGCCCCTTTATGATCCTTCCCTTGAGAGCAATGGCAAAATCAAAATCAGGTTTTGCGTCAAAAATCTTTCTTTGCCTGATCGCGATTGGGGTCCCTTTAAATCTTATCAACAACCGATATTACGACAATAGCTGGACTGTTGGGGAATGGCTTATTTCTTATGGCGGAGGCTTCGTGAGGCGCGGGCTTCCTGGAAGTGTTATTCATGGCATTGCGTCCTCATGGGGCCTTCAGCCAGTCTGGCTAATTTGGCTTGCTAGCCTTGTTTCTTATTTGATTTTTGGCGGACTTTTATGGAGATTCTGCAAAGGAAAGATTGATGCGGCCATCCTGTTGTCTCCAATGATTCTACTGGGGCCCATAATTGGAAACTTTCTAATAAGAAAAGATGTCTTGGTTGTAGCTTTGTATGGCCTGTGTCTATTGGTTGTCCAGATTTCACAAATAAAGCGCCGGAAGGCTTATTCCTGCATTTTGCCGGTTAACTTGCTTTCAATTCTCGCCATACTTTGTCATGAGTCTTATGGCTTCTGGGGGCTGCCAAGTCTTGTGCTTGTTTTGTCATTTTGGCGGCGAGGCTCAGCTTCCTTAGATTTCGGCTCACTGAGGCGCGCTTTCTTTATGCTTTCTCCAGCAGTTGTAGCCTTCGTACTTTGCTTAGCATTAAAGGGATCGTCAAACCATGCATTAATGATTCACGAGAGTTGGCAGAGCCTGGCTCGATTACTTCCTTCAAATGGTGCGCTATCAGCAAGTGACCCAGTCGGAGCAATTGACGCTATTGGCTGGTCTACTCGTCAAGGACTGGGTCTGAGCTACTCAACCTTAAAGAATTTTAGTTTTGTTATATGGATTCCTGCAGCGTGGATGCTGACAATTTTTATATGCATTGTTCTTTTTATTGGCAATCGAGATAGGCAAGCTCAAGCCATCAAAAGACAGGTGGTTCTTTTTCAGTTTTTGATGATAAGTCCTCTTTTTGTTCTTGGGTGGGATTTTGGAAGGTGGATATTTCTTTGGCTTGCCTCGTCGGCTCTTCTTTATGGTTTTATAAACTCTTTTCCTGGAGAAAGCTTGGAACTGTGGCAGTCGTCAGCTTCTGGGGGGATGCTAGAAAGAATTACTCCAGGACTAGTACTTAATGGCAATCATAAGCTAGCACTCTTGCTGCTTGGCATTCCTGGCTGTTGTTGGTCGGTCGGCGGTTTTGTTTCTTCAACGCCTCTGATGTACGGATTTGCAAGTCTCCGGTTTTCACTGGCGATTTTGCGGAAGGCTCTGTCATTCTACTTTTAATCGCAAAGGTCTATCGAGCCGTCAGCGCTGATGACAATTTTCTAAGCCTCTCTATTTAAAATTAAATACTAATTTGCCACCATGGCATTCGAAAGGTTTCTATTAAAGTGCCTTTCCCGACATTGGCTGATTTCAATAAATGATGCGAGGGCATATCTTTTGCCATGTCTGGTGGCACCAGCCCAGCTATAGCCCCTAGATACTTGTCGCAGCGAATAGTAGTCATACGAGGATTAATGAGTGGCTGGGGTTGCGACCTACGGCAGGGCCATCTGAAATGGGAAGGCCTTCAGATCCCCCGTGGCCAGAGCAGCCCGGTAGCGGGTCGCGTCGCTCCACCTCTCGTTTCGCCACCACCACCTCCGACTCCTCCTCCCCCGCCGCTGGATCCAGAGAGCAGTGGTCCCTGCTGCGGGTGCTGGCGGGCGCCAACTGCGCTCATCGGCGGGAAGTGGCGAATGAAGTTCGCCGAACCGGAGACCAGTTGCAACCCACCCGGGGGCAAGCTGCTGATGAAATGCAGCTCGTTGCACTCCCGCCAGTGGCTCAGGGTCAGGGGTGAGCTCCAGGGGCTGATCTGGTTGTGGCCGGTGCCAGTCGGCACCCAGAGCCACACGTCCCGTTCGCTGGAGCGTTGGCCCAGCTGCAGCATCACCCCATCGGGGCGGGTCACCTTGCCGAAGTGAGTGGTGGAGCTGATCATCCTCGTTCTACCGATGAACAGCTTGGCCCGCAGCTGCCACCAGCGATGGCGGAGTGTTGAGCAGGGTGCGCCCCAGGCCCCAGTGGAGAGGCGGCCGCCCGGGGGCTTTCTGCTGGTTGGCGGTTCTTTTATCCCGCGGGACTGAGTGCCCGGAACCTGGGAAATTGTCGAGTCACCCCAGCGGGTCCTCTGCTTTTCAGGGGAATACCCCCTCATTCACGATCCAGCAATGAGCAGCCTCGAATTACTGCAGGAGTCTGAGTTCAAGGTGGCATTATCGAGGAGAATTTACAAATAAGTTTGCGGCGTTTGTTCCCCCGTGAAGTGTTTGGGCTCCCCCATCGAGGCTTGAATCGGGCTCAAGAGAGCGCCAAGCCACAGCTCCTGCGTGGACGCACCTGGTCGTCGGTTGAAAGGAGATGTGGGGAGCCAGGCACCTGGGCTTTAGTGCCGGCTGTCCGGCGCCTTGAGCGGCGCCCGTAGTAGCCCCCCGATCTCGGCGATCACGCGGTAAGCGCCCACCGCCGCGTTGAACTGGCCGGCCGTCATGGCCTGGCGGATCAGTTCGTTCAGCCCGTAGATCTGCTCGGCCTGGTGCTGCAGTCGGTTCTGGATCAGCTCCTCCACCATCCGTTCGCGGGCCAGCGCCAGGTAGCGGCTCACGGTGCGCACATTGGTGATCCCCCAATTTTGTCGGGCATTGGCCCGAATCTCCACCAACGGCAGCCGCTGCGCGATCCACAGCTGCGCCTCTGCAATGCGATGCTCCACCTCCTGATGGGTTGGTCGCGGAGCGAACGGCCGCTCCTTGCTTGCTCTGGGCGGATCACTGCAGCGAGGGCTGCGTTGCTTCCCAGGTGCTGCTCCGCCCGCCCGATGAGAACTCTTGGCCGAGACAGCGTCATCGCTGAGCGGCTGGCCGTCGTCGTCCTCGGCGCTGGGAGCATCGCGCAGCCCATGCACCTGGGCCTCACGGCGTTCCTCGTCCTGCGCGGCATGCAGAAACGCGGCTGCTGGTGGGTGGGGACGTGGCTGGTTCACTCGCTCAACTCCTCGGCAGCCAGGACAGGGGAATCACGACCTCATGGATGACACTGCTCCAGAAGGTAATTCGCAGCAGCATGATCAGGTTCCAACTCTATCGTCTATATGGCTCAGATTGGTCTTGCTTCGCTCCCACGAAGTCGGTCCATTCAGGCTGGATTCTTTGCTGCAACATGCGGCAGCAGCTGCTGACCTCCGCTTCATCATTCAGGCGTGTCTCAACGGGGCGCACGGACCCCGGGGCGGGTGAGGGGAGCAACGCCATGCCCCACCTGCGCCACTTTCACGGTGAGCTCCGGCAGGGCGCTTCGTCGGCGTTCCTCACCCGCTTCCCATGGGCACCGCTTACCCCCGCTGTGAGATCCGCCGCTTGCTGCTCCATCTGCCACCGGTCGCAGGCCAGGCGGATGGCTTGCCCACCGTGGTCTTTTATGGCCGCCGCGGCCGCCCGGTGAAGAAGCCCCGCTTCATCCCCGCGCCGTTGGCCTACGAGCTGGCCCGCCGGCTTCAGGCCCGCCGGCTCGGCACCATCTGGGTGATCTGAACCGCAGGCCTGCAGGCCGCCCTCCACTCAGCGGGCCGGCCTGCTCTGCTGGCTCATGCGGCTCTACCGCAGTGCCGCAGTTCCGAGGGGAACCCCTCCACCCGACCGATGCCGTTGCCGACCACCAGCCGGCTGCCGTCGGCCTCGAGCACCGTCCAGCCCGTCAGCCAGCGATCCTCGGAGCCGGAATACTTCTCAACTGCCTCCCCCACCGCAAAGTCGGCCGACTCCGGCCCTGGCATCCGTCCAGGCGGCGGCACTGCTGCCGACTGCGATGGCACTGGCCGGGCCGTGTGGCCGCTCCGGTGGTAGCCGCCGCTGGATGGAGAGACCCTGAGGGTGACCCTCAAGCCATTGGCGCAGCGAGGAGGTGGGGCTGCGGCCTGCATCAGGCCCTTATCAGCAGCTCCATCGCTCACCCATTCCGCCGCCAACACGTCCAGCTCCATCCGTTGCACCCTGTCTGATGCATGAATCGTCAAGGGAAGATCGAGCTTTTCAGGGTCACCATCCTGTCCTGGCTTGGGTTTAAGGGTCACCCTCAGGGTCCCCTGCTCGCTTCTGGCGCTGATGGCGGCCGTCCGCTGCCGCAGACCCACCAGCCAGGTGACGCCGCCCTTGCCGCTGGCCCGGCTGAGCTTGGGGAAGCAGCGCCGCAACCGATCGAACAGATCCCTCGGCCGCTTGATCAGTGGGTCACCCTTCGGCCAGTCCAGCGGCCAGATCGGACGACGGCTGAGTTCCAGGCCATCGCGGTCATGCCTCACATCCCAGCTGAGGATCTGCTCCTGTTCGTACCAGGCGTGCACCTCCTCGATCAGATCCTTCGGCTGGATGCGCTCGGCATCGCCACCGGCCTCCAGGCCCAGGCCTTCGATCAGATCCCAGAGATGGGTCGAGTCCCGTTGCAACTGCTCCAGCGTCGACCGGCTTGCCTCACGCCGGAAGCCCCGCTGCAACACCCGCTCCAGGCCATCCAGGAGCGCATTCAGGAAGGCCGGCAGCACGTGCTCCGCCATCCAGCCCCAATCTTCCTTGAAGCGGGGATCCGCCAGCAATTCCCCCGCTCTGGGTTCACGGGAGTAGGTGCGATCGAAGCTGATCGGCAACACCCGGGACAGGATCGCCTCTGTGGTGGCATCGATGAGGGGCTGCTTGTTGAAGTTGAAGAACATCACCGCCACCGGTGTGATCGCGTAGGGCTTCTCGTGCTTTCCCTCCACCACCAGGATGTCACCGCTGATGGCGTTCTTGAAGGATTCGCAGTTCTCCACCTTGAACCCGGCGCTGTTCTCGCTGGCGATGTTCAGGCGCGCGCCCGCCAGATTTTGCACCTTGAACCGACCTGCCCCACTGCCGGCATCAAAACCACGGAAATCGGAGATGGTCACGCGCGCCACCGCTCCTTCGCCGTGGAGGGCCTGCAGGCAGCTGTTGAGGGTGTCCTTGCCGTTGCTCCCCTGCCCCAGCTGAAACACCGCAGGAATGCGGCCATGCAGCCGCCGAACCTCCGCCACTGCAAACGAGGCTCCGGCCACATCGAGCCACAACTCCCGCTGCTGTGGATCCAGGCAGGCCAGCATCCTGTCCAGGTCGTCGCAGCAGGCCTCGGGGTCATAGGCGCAGGCCGGCGGCGAGGTGAACACCAGATCCGGCGTGTGAGGCAGCAATTCCCGCTGCAGGCTGCCGTTCTGCCATTGCAACCGCAGCACACCATTGCGGCAGTTGATGTATCCCCCAGGATTCAAGCAGGCCGGGTTGATCCGCGTCATCAATCGCAGCATCTTCAGCGCTTCCTGGATGAAGCTGCTGGTGGCAAAGTTGGTTTTGGGACCGGCTTTGGTCTGCACGATCTTGGTGGTGGCATACGTGCTGATGCAGCGCAACAGATCGGCTTCGTCTTCCTTCTCGTAGTGGCTACCAACCCAGCGGTAGGTGTCGCTCAGCGTGCTCACATACCCCTTGCCCCCATCGAAGAGTTCGAGCACGGCCTCATGGCCAAACCGGGTGACCGGCTCCGGCGGAGGCATCCAGTCGGGATCCTCACCGGCCGCGATCCGTTCGTTGCGCCATCGCTCTTCCCGTTCCTGCATCTTGGCCCGATCCAGTTCCTGCAATCGCTCAGCGATGAGTTGCTCCATCCAGCGCTTGGGGGTGCCGCGGATGGCCTCCTGCAGTTGATCCGCCAGCAGGCGACGATCCAGGCTGCGCTGGGGAGCGGCATCCGCCACGGCCCTGGCCAGGACACCGATCAGGTCGCCATCACTGGGGTAGCGCAGGCCCACCTGCCGGGAACGTTCCAGCACCTGGCGATAGAGCTGGCGGGGGTCCTCCGCCTGTGGAAGCCGCGCCTCCAGGCCGTGGATCTCCTCGGTCAGTTGCTGCCGATCCTCCGCTTCAGCCATGGCCGCCACCTCGGTGCTGCGGAGGGCTTGCTCTGTGAGGCATCCGCTCCTCGCTATCCGGCTGGCAGGTGGAGCGGCGTTGCCAGGGTCGATGGCCGTAGTACCGGGCCCAATGCCAGAAGGTGCCGGCGCCCACGTTGCCGTTGCCGCTGCGCGCCACCTGGGCCACCTGCCAGCCGCAGCAGGCGGAAGGGCTGTGGGCTTCCATCAGGGCAATGGCCAGATCCGCATCCGCACCGGCCTGCTCGCAGGCAGCGATCAGCCCCCAGAGCACATTGCGATGGATCGCATAGGTGTTGTGTCCAGGCGTCCGCCTGGGAATGCGGGCCAGTGCTGCCTGGATTTCAGCCACGCCGCGGCTGGGCTGCCCGGACGTCGAGCCGGGGCGCGGGCTTGGCCAACTCCGCCTGGATCGCACAGGTTCTGGCCGAGTTGCGCCTGCAGCAGGCGCCGAAGCTGGCGGCAGGCAGGCCGCAATCCGCTCGATTGGATAGCGATCGTCACGGCACTCGAGCAGTTCAACCCTGGCGACGGGACGGTCGTCGCCCCCGATGTAGGCGAAGCCGGGCAGCCGCATCACACGGCTGGCATCCCTGCAGTGGGGATCAGAGCCGGCATGGGCGATCAGCCTGGCCTGAATCGGAGCCCACAGCTCCGGCGCCACCGCTGGCTCCAGCACCCAGTACAGATGCGCGCTGCCGCCCCCGGTCGAGACGGTGAGCGAGGGACGGGGCAGACCAAGCTGCCGCCAGGCCTGCAGCTGCCAGACGAGCGGGCGGTCATCCCATTCGATGAACAAGGCGCGGCAGCGCCGGATCGAGCGGGCGCAGTCGCCGCCGTCATTGATCACCAGATAGATGCCGCGGCCTTCTCGCTGCCACTGCTGCGCTCGGTTGAGATCCCAGCCGCCACGCCGTGCGCCGATCTCACGCTTGCGGCGGCTGTGCTTGTGGGGGAAGGCCCGCAGCCGTGCCGTGGCCGGCTCCTTGCCCAGTGCCCGCAAAAACCGGCAGGCCGTGTGCTGATCAACCTGTCGATGCCCAGCAGCATCCGACAGGAACCCGGATGAGTTCCCTGACATGGTCCTTCAGGCTGGGTCAGGAGCGGCTGGGGGCGCCGCCTGCATCGGCGGCGATCGCCAAGGGCGCAGGCTGGCGGCGCTGCAACCGGCCGCGACGATTCAGGGCCTGAAGACAGAGCGGCAGGTTCCACACCCGCGGACTGTTGCTGTGAACGCCGTGGCGCCAGTGCTCGCCCAGCACCAGCACCTCATCGCGATCGGCATAGCGCTTGAGCGAATCCGGGCTGATTCCCAGCTCACGGGCGGCCTGGCCGGTGGGCAGCCAGCGGGTCTCGGTCGACGTTGTCATCGCCGTCACCCCTCAGGCTTGCGCCTGGCGACCCCGTTCCTTCAGCACCCGGCGCAGGGTGCAGGAGAGCGGATCACTGTTCTGTGGGGCGGCCATCTGTCGCAACCAGACCTCCTGCTCAGGCTGGTTGTCGCTACAGGCGATCACGTGTCTGGCGAAATCAAAGACCTCCGGCAGCACGTCGTAACGACGGCCATGCAGGAAGCGCGGAACGGTGCGGTGCAGTTTGGACATGGGCGGAATCGGGAACGGAAACAAGAGCTGCCCGATCAGGAGCAGCGGATCGGCTTGTTCCCGCGCAGCCTCTGGTGCTGCATCGCCCGTGAGTCAGCCCATCACCGCGGAACTGTGATGGCGCACCGGCAGGAGCCGAGGCCCCCTTGGATGGATCGAAGATCCGCCGCGAGCAACAGAGTTGCCGCACGGTGGATACCCCCAACCTTGCGTCTCATGAGTGTACGGGCTGGAGCCTGCTGCAGCAAGCCCGCAGCCGCTACCGCTGGTGGTGAAAACCGTCCATTGGATCTCGAATCCACCAGATGTGGATGGAGCGATCGCCGTCAGGCACGGACGGATCCGGACAGAGACGGACTGCGTTGGACAGCCCAGGACCGTGAAAGTGGTGTGATCGCGTGATGAACAATGGGCAGGAACTGGCACCGCCATACCCACCACTGCTGCGGCGATCACGCCATCGCCCTGTCGTGCAAAGCCTGAGTTCGTTGGATCGCTGCTGCCACCGCTTCATCCAGCGTGTCGGCATCGGTCCAGTGGCCGTAGTGATTCACATGGGTCTGCAGGCTGTGCCCCATCAGGGCAGCGGTCACCCTGGGGCTCAGGCCGTAGAGCTGGGCAGCCCGCAGGGCAAAGCCGTGGCGGCAGGAGTACACCGAGAGCTTCCCACCGGTCGCGGCGATCTCCTGCCGGAGGCTGTTCCACTGGGGCCTTCGCTTCAGGTAGGTCGCCAGGGCTGTGGCCGTCGTGGCATCGCTGTTTCCGAGGGGCGGCAATGCGTCGCCGATCGCCAGTCGGCCGATCAGACGCTGGGCCAGCCCAGGCATGCCGAGTGGATCCAGGCCCGAGAGTTCCCGTGGCTTGGTCATCCCCCGGCTGGTGCGCTTCTGATAGTCCACCCGAAGCTTCTGCCCACTCACCCGTAGGAAGCGGAGCTCCACTGGCCGCAGCCCGAAGGTGCCCATCAGCTGCACCGCGAAGCGCCAGCGGGGATCCGGGATCCCTTCCAGCAGCCTGGCCAGCTGGTCGTCCTTGAGGGGAGTGGCGGGGTTCTTCTGGGCGGCATCGCGCCGACCGATGAGTGGCACGAGGTCATCCGGAGGGCCCCAGCGAGCCGGCGCGCCCATCTGAGCAACGGCGTAGCGCAGGAGCTGGGCGGCATACATGATCCGCAGGCGTCGGCCAGGACTACCCGGAGCGCCCCCGTAGGTGTCCCGCAGCGCCGCAAGAACCGATCGTCCATCCCGCGGAATCGGCCTGGTGCGCACCACCTCCCGCACCTGGTTGAGCACAGGCCGGTACAGGCGCTCAAAGGTGCTGGGGCGGACATCGCCACTGTCGAGCACCTTGTATTTCTCGAAGCGCTGCATGACCAGCTCCCAGTCGATGCGGCCCTCGGCACGGGCCACGGGGGACGACACCAGCTGTTGGGCCTCCTTGATCGAGAGCCCGGCGCTCTCCATCCGCTCGCGCAATTCCTTGATCTGGCTGAGGGCGGATGTGGTACTCGCCGGGCTCCAGGGGAGATCAAGGGTCACGCTGCTGCGCGTGCCGTCATCGAATCGGCGGGTGAGCTGAATCCGACCGCTCATCTCCCGCACACCCCAGCCGAGACCGTGCTCCCGCTTGATGGCATCGCGCAGGGTGATCACCCAGCGGGGGCTGGAGGAAGGCATCAAGGCGCCCGGTCGCTTCGCGCAGATTCTCGCGCAGAATCGCGCGAACATGCCCATGCAAGCCTCAGCAGCACCGCTCCCGCTAAAGGGAAAACCCTTGCCGTGGCTTGCTTTTTAAAGACGCCCCCTGATGGATTCGAACCATCGACCGGCTGCTTAGAAGGCAGCTGCTCTATCCGGCTGAGCTAAGGGAGCCTGCGGGACCTCGGGTCCGCCGCCCCATGATGCCTTGTCCTGCCGGCAGGTTCGCTGCCTGCCAGTGGGGACTGGTGCCTACAGTGCCGGATCGTGCGGATTGCGACGCCATGGCGGCCACCCGGCTGAGCGACGGCCAGAAAAGCGAGATCGTGGCCCGCTTCCGGGAAGGGGAGAGCAGCCTGGATCTGGCCTCTGCCTTCAGCTGCAGCGCCGCCACCGTGACCCGGGTGGTCAAGGCCGCACTGTCCGCCGACGACTATGAGCAGCTGAAGGCGCAGCGCGGGCGTCGCAGCCGCGCCGTGGAAGAGCCGCCGGCAGGCCCCGAAACCGTTGCCGAACCTGAGTCCGAGGAACTCCCGCAGGCGTTGGCCCAGCCTGTGGAAGCGCTGCCCGAGCCCGTGGAGGCGGAGTCGGCGAAGGCGGAGTCCGCGCCGGCTGAGCCCCAGGACGACGAGCTTCCCGGCTCCGCCGGGGTGCTGGCCATCGACGATGCCGATGACTTCGGCGGCGACGACGACGACGACTTCGCCGAAGATGAAGGGGTGGAAGGCGACGCCTTCACTCCGATTCCTGTGGCCCTGGCTTTTGACGACCACACGGTGAGTGAGGCCCGGCCGCTGGTGGGTGCCGCGCTCCCCGCCAGCGCTTACATGCTGGTGGACAAGACGGTGGAGCTGCAGGCCCGTCCCCTGAGCGAGCTGCCCGAGCTCGGGCGCCTGCCTCCCGGTGAGGAGATGCGCCAGGCGCTGGTGGTGTACGCAAACCCGCGACAGGCCAAACGCCAGTGCGGCCGCACCCAGCGGGTGATCAAGCTTCCCGATCCCAGCCTGCTGGAGCGGACCGCTCCCTATCTTCTGGCGCAGGGCATCAGCCGCGTGGTGATCGAAGGGGCGCTCTATGCCCTGCCCGGTTCATGAACGCGCAGGGTAACGCCCTGTCTCGTTTGACGACATCTTTACCTCGGTTCGGTTATAGCGGGCGTCATGATCTCTCTCCCCGCTGACGGAGCGCTTCCCGCCTTCGGCTCCAGCCTGACGGCCATCACCCTGGCGGAACTGGGCGATAAAACTTTTTTCATGGCGCTGATCCTGGCGGCGCGCCATCGACCCCGCTGGGTGTTCATCGGCTCCTTTGCCGCCCTGGCGGCGGTGACGCTGATTTCCCTCGGCCTCGGCTATGGCCTCCGGGAACTGCTGCCCACCCGCGTGATGCTCTGGCTGGGCACCGTGCTGTTCCTGGGCTTCGGTGTGCGGTTACTGCTGGAGGCCCAGGGGATGCGCCCGGATGCAGCCGCCGAGGAGGCCGCCGAGGCTGAGGAGACGGTGAACCTGGCCGAGACGCGCGTTCTGGTGCGCACACCGGAGCAGGTGATGCGCGAAGCCTTCGTGATGGTGTTCCTGGCGGAACTGGGCGACCGCACCCAGTTCGCCACGATCTTCCTGGCCACCGCTCCGGCCTTCACCTTTGCCGGCCTGCTGGCGGGAACCCTGCTGGGCCATGCATTGGTCACCTGGCTGGCGGTGGGAGCTGGCCGCTGGATCGGTGGTCGCCTCAGCGAGCGCCTTCTCTACCGGCTGAGCGGCGGGCTGTTCCTGGTGTTCGGGCTGTTCTCGTTGCGTCAGGCCCTGGGCTGAGGCCGGTTTCAGGCGTCCTCGCCCGTGCTGCGTCCCGCCAGGAGGGCCACGGCGCTGCCGCCGCTCACCACGCCCAGGGCCAGGGCGATCCCCACCAGGAAGCCACTGGGGAGCGGTGCGGTGCTGCCGAAGCCCAGCTGGAGCCGGGGTCGGTCGGACAGGTTCTGGGCCCCCAGGCAGAGGGCCACAAGCAACAGCGAAGCGCCCACCAGGCTGCCCAGAAGGAGACGCAGGCGCAGCAGCATGGCGGTAACCGGGGGATGCTCAGTCTGCCGTGCCATCCGCGCCGGGTTCACCGGTGGGTTCAGCGGCATGCAGCAGGGCGTAGAGCTCACGGCGGCCGTGGCCGCTGCGGCCGGCCAGTTCCCGGGCGGCCTCCTTGCTGCTGAGGCCGGAGGCCACCAGCGCCCGCAACTCCGCCCGCAGCTCGCTCTCCTGCCACCGTGGCGCCACGGCCGCCGGTGCCCCGCCCAGCACCAGGGTGCACTCCCCCTGCGGCGGGGTGGCGCGGAAGTGGGCCAGGGCCGCCGCCACCGTGGGCCCCACCTGCTGCTCATGGCGTTTGGTGAGTTCGCGGGCTACCTGCAGGGGCCGATCCCCCAGCACCGCCAGCAGATCCTCGAGCAGGGCCACCAGCCGATGGGGCGCTTCGAACAGCACGATCGTGCGCTCCTCCTGGGCCAGCGCCGCCAGGGCGCGGCGCCGCGGGGCGGGGCGGGGCGGCAGGAAGCCCTCGAAGCAGAAGCGAGCGGTGGGCAGGCCGCTGCTCACCAGGGCCGTGGTGACGGCGCAGGGACCGGGCACGCAGATCACCGGATGGCCGGCGGTCCGGGCGGCGGCCACCAGGGATTCGCCCGGATCGGAGATCCCGGGCAGGCCGGCGTCGCTGATCACGGCCACCGCCTCGCCGGCCGCCAGGGCCGCCAGCAGCTCGGGTTCGCGGGCGCTCTGGTTGTGCTGATGGAAGCTCACCAGCCGGCCGCGGATGCCGAGGACGTGCAGCAGCAGGCCGCTGCGGCGGGTGTCTTCACAGGCGATGCGATCCACACCTTCCAGCACCCGCCGGGCCCGCGGGGAGAGGTCGTCGCGATTGCCGATCGGCGTGCCCACCAGATACAGCACGCCCGCGGCGGGCTCGGCCCCCGGACCCGTGGCCTGAGGCGGCGCCGGTGTCGGGCCCGATGGAGGCGGCTGCGGCGGCTCCTGCACAATGCTCGTTTGCCTGTTCCCATGATGGCGGTTGCCCCTCTTCTGCCCGCCGGTATCGACCGGGAGGCTCTGCTGGCGGAGCTGCGGCGGCTGGCCTGGGGGGCGGCCGACATCCTGCGGGCCTATGCCCGCGGCGAGGTGCCCCCCTTTGGCTTCCCCGCGGCCCTGAGCGTGGACGATGGCGGCGAGGGGCCGGTGAGCGCGGCGGATCTGGCGGTCAACCGCTGGCTGCTGGATGGCCTGCAGGCGGCCTTCCCCACGGCTGGCTGGACCCTCCTGAGCGAGGAAACCGCCAAGGAGCAGCTCACGGCCGGTGAACCGCTGGCGGCGGAATGGCTGTGGATCCTCGATCCCCTCGATGGCACCAAGGACTTCCTGCAGGGCACCGGTGAATACGCCGTGCACCTGGCCCTGGTCCACGGGGGCAGCCCGGTGCTGGGGGTGGTGCTGCTGCCGGAACTGGAGGAGCTGTGGTTCGGCCTGCTGGGTGCGGGCACGCAGCGCGAAGCGTGGCGCGAGAACCGCGCTGGTGACCGCTTCGCCCCGGTCCTCAGCGGCCGGCGGGGGCTGGAGGAGCTGGTGCTGGTGGCCAGCCGCAGCCATCGCGACGAGCGGCTGGAGCAGCTGCTGGCGGCGCTGCAGCTGGGCCGAACCACAGCGATGGGCAGCGTGGGCGGCAAGGTGGCCACGATCCTGCGGGGGGAGACCGATCTCTACATCTCCCTCTCCGGCCGGAGCGCCCCGAAGGACTGGGACATGGCGGCCCCGGAAGCGGTGCTGCGGGCCGCCGGCGGCGCCTTCAGCCATGCCGACGGGAGGCCCCTCCTCTACAACAGCGGCGACGTGCGCCAGGCGGGCTGTCTGATCGCCAGCCATGGGCCGGCCCATGCGCTGCTGTGCAGCCGCGCTGACGCTGCAATGGCGCAGATCGACCCCGGATTTTCTGTGTGAGTCCTTATCCCTTTCTCACCTGAGACTAAGGTGAGGCGCCACGGGAGGAGTAGCGGTGCTCGGCAGGCTGTTGGCAAGCTCCAGATCGCGCCCGGTGGCCCAGCCCAGGGCCCGGATCCCGCGCTCCGAGGTCCGTCGTACCCCGCCCCTCGCCCTGGTGGGGGCCCGGTTGGAGTGTGGGCCCGATCAGGTTCTCACCGGTCAGCTGTGGGACATCAGCCGCGCAGGGGCGGCGTTGTGTCTACCGGGTGCGGCCAAAGTCAGCCTGGGCCAGAAGGCCCGGCTGGTGCCCCAGCTCCGCCATGGAACCGAGGAGGTCGCGATTCCGGTGCGGGTGCGCTGGGTGGACGGCCGGCCGGGCTGGGGCGAAGGCCCTCAGACGGGGGCGGGCTCCTGCTGGGGCACGCCGCGCAGGGTGAGGTTGATGCGGCCGCGGTTGTCGATCTCGCGCACCCGCACGGTGACCTGATCGCCCACGTTCACCACGTCTTCCACCTTCTCCACCCGCGCTTCGCTGAGCTGGGAGATGTGGATCATGCCCTCCTTGCCGGGGAGGATCTCCACGAAGGCGCCGATCGGGATCACGCGGGTGACGGCACCGCTGAACACCTCGCCCTCGCTGACGCGGCGGGTGAGGCCCTCGATGATCCGCTGGGCTTCCTCCGCGGCGGCACCGTCGTGGCTGGCGATCGTGACGATGCCGCCGTCCTCGATGTCGATCTTGGTGTTGGTGCGCTCGGTGATGCCCTTGATCGTGCGGCCGCCGGGGCCGATCACGGTGCCGATCAGTTCCGGATCAATGCGGAAGCTGAGCAAGCGTGGAGCGTGGGGGGAGAGGGTGTCGCGGGGCTTGTCGATCGCCTCGAGCATCTTCTCGAGGATGTGCAGGCGGGCCGGACGGGCCTGGTTGATCGCCTCGGCCACGGTTTTCACGGCCAGGCCGGTGATCTTCATGTCCATCTGCAGGGCGGTGATGCCCTTCTCGGTGCCGGCCACCTTGAAGTCCATGTCACCGAGGAAGTCCTCGATGCCCTGGATGTCGGTGAGGATGCGCACCTCCTCGCCCTCCTTGATCAGGCCCATGGCCGCGCCGCTCACCGGCGCCTTCAGGGGCACGCCGGCATCCATCAGGGCCAGGGTGCTGCCGCACACCGAACCCATCGAGGTGGAGCCGTTGGAGCTGAGGCACTCCGACACCACGCGCAGCACGTAGGGGAAGGATTCCTTGCTGGGCAGCACCGGCACCAGGGCCCGTTCCGCCAGGGCACCGTGGCCGATCTCGCGGCGCCCGGGGGAGCGCATCGGCCGCGTCTCGCCCACGGAGTAGGGGGGGAAGTTGTAGTGGTGCAGGTAGGTTTTTTCGTTGGACGGGTTGAGGTCGTCCATTTCCTGGGCGTCGCTCGGAGTGCCGAGGGTGGCGCAGGAGAGCACCTGGGTAAGGCCGCGCTGGAACAGGCCCGAACCGTGCACGCGGCGGGGCAGCACGCCGGCGGCGGCCTGGATCGGCCGCACCTCATCCAGCGTGCGGCCATCGACGCGCTTGCCCTCCTTGAGGATCTGCTGGCGCATCAGCTTCTTGGTAAGGCTCTTGTAGCTGTTGCCCAGGGCCTTGCCGTTGCTGCTCACGGCCACCTTCACAGCGTCGTCGTCCTTGAGGGCGGCGATCTTCTCGACCGCGGCGGCCTTGATGGCGTCGAGCTTCTCGTCGCGCTCGGATTTGGTTTGCGAGAACTGCTTGAGCACCTCACCGATGTCCTTGGCGCATTCCTTCTCGAGGAAGGAGGGCAGGGCGGCATCGTCGGTGCGGGCTTCGGGCAGCACCTGCTCGATGCCGAGCTCCTTGATGAGGTTGAGTTGGGCCTTGATCAGTTCGCCCACCGCTTCGTAGCCGAAGTCGATCGCCTCGATCACGTCCTGCTCGGGCAGCTGGTTGCCACCGGCTTCCACCATGATCACGCCCTCGGGAGTGCCGGCCACCACCAGGTCGAGGTCGGAGCGCTCGATCTCGCGGTAGCTGGGGTTGAGCACGAAGTCGTCGCCGAGCAGGCCCACGCGCACGGCGGCCATCGGGCCGTGGAAGGGGATCTTCGCCAGCAGGGTGGCCATCGAGGCGCCGGTGACCGCCAGCACGTCGGGCGGAACCCGCTCATCGAGGGAGAGGCAGGTGGCCACGATCTGGAGGTCGTCGCGCATCCAGGAGGGGAACAGCGGCCGCATCGGGCGGTCGATCAGGCGGGCGATCAGGGTGGCCCGCTCGGGGGGGCGGCTCTCGCGCCGCATGAAGCTGCCGGGGATGCGACCGGCGGCGTAGAGCCGCTCCTCGTAGTCGCAGATCAGGGGAAGGAAGTCGATGCCTTCGCGGGGATTCGAGCGGGTGGCGGTGACCAGCACCGCCGTGTCACCGCATTCGACAAGCACCGAGCCCCCGGCCTGGGGGGCGAAACGACCGGTGGTCAGCCGGATCTCCCGACCATCGAAGGAGATCGACTGCGTTTGTCCTTGCACTGGGCTTTATGTCCGTTTTTTGTCTGTTCCATCCTGCCATCCGGCCTTCACAGCTGCCGGGACCCGCCAAAAGGAAGCCGCTGTGGGCTGGCCCGGGGGACCACCGACAGCGGCGTGTGAAGAGAATGTTCCGGAGGATTTCCCCGGCGGACTCACCAGCTCGACTTGACCACGCCGGGCAGTTCGCCCTTGTGGGCCCGCTCCCGCAGCTGGTTGCGGCAGAGCCCGAAATCCCGGTACACGCCGCGGGGCTTGCCGGTGGCCCAGCAGCGGTTGCGCACGCGGATCGGGGCGCTGTTGCGGGGCAGGTTCTGGATCCTGCGGTGAATCTCCAGGCGCTCCATCGGATCAGCCGCAGCCTCGAAGGCCGCCTTGAGGGCGGCACGCTTGGCGGCGTAGCGCTCCACCAGCTTCTTGCGCTTCACATCGCGCGCGATCATCGACTTCTTCGCCATGCGGCTGGTGGGTGGGCAAAAAGGAGTTTCTGATCTTACCTGTCGGGGTGGAAGGGGATCGCTGCGGCGTCAGCGTCCCAGCCACTGCTGAATGGCCGGCAGCTGGCTGGTGTCCTTCACGATCAGCACCAGGCTGAGACCCACCAGAAAAACGAAGCCCGACTGCAGGAAGGCGGCCTGAAAGCGCTCGGGCAGAGGCCGGCCCCGCAGGCCCTCGAGCAGGAGCAGCACGAACTGACCGCCATCGAGCAGGGGCAGGGGCAGGGCATTGAGCACCGCCAGGTTGATCGAGATCAGGGCGGTGAACAGGAACAGGCTGCCGCCGCCCTGGTGGGCGAGGGAGGCGCCCATCTCCACGATCTTCACCGGGCCGGACACCTGCGGAGCGGTTTCGCCGAAGTGGGTGAGCAGGGTGGCGAAGCCGTCGATGGTGCGGCCGAGCAGAAGGGTGAGGTCGCGGTTGGCGCGGCGGATCGGCTCGAGCGGGCTGCGGGGGGCGCGGAAGTGCTCGGCGCCGTTGGGCTGCAGCTGGGCGCCGATGCGGCCGGTGCCGCCGAGATCGGCGGGGGTGAGCCGCAGGCGCAGGGGCGCGCCGTCGCGCTCGGCCTCCAGGGCCAGGCCCAGTCCCGGCGATCGGCGGATGCGCTCCACCAGCTGGCTCACCGCCTCCTGGCCGCCAGCCAGCGGGGCGCCGTCCACACCGAGGATGCGATCACCGCTGCGCAGGCCCGCGAGCGCCGCCGGCTGTCCGGCCTGCACGCCCGACACGAGCACCCCGGGGCTGGCGCTGAAGCCGTCGGGGATGCCCAGCACAACGCCCTGGGCCACGAGCACGGCCCAGGCCAGCAGCAGGTTGGCGATCACACCGGCAGCGATCACTAGGGCCCGCTGGGGCAGGGGGCGGTTGCGCAGCAGGTCGGGGTCGTCGGCGGGGATGCCGCTGTCCTCGTCATCGTCGGGGAAGGCGACGTAGCCGCCGAGGGGCAGGGCGCGCAGGGCGAACAGCACACCGCGGTGGCGGCGCTGGAGCAGCACCGGCCCGAAGCCGATCGAGAAGCCGCTCACGCGGATGCCCTGGAGCGTGGCGGCGAGGAAGTGGCCGGCCTCGTGCACCACGATCAGCCCCGCGAGGATCGCCAGTGCGATGAGCACACCCATGCCGGCTCTTTCCATCAATCGCAACATTCTGGAGGCTGGCGGTGGCCCCCCGGGGCCTCAGGCCTGGGCCCCGAGCTGATCACGGCCGAAATAGGGCGCAAGGGCCGCCGGCAGGCGCACGCTGCCATCGGCCTGCTGGCCCTGCTCCAGCAGGGCGGCCATGGTGCGGCCGATCGCCAGACCGCTGCCGTTGAGGGTGTGCAGCAGGCGGGTGCCCTTGGCTTCCTTGCAGCGGATCGAGGCGCGGCGAGCCTGAAAGTCGCCGCAGGTGCTGCAGCTGGAGATTTCGCGGTAGGTGCCGGCGCCGGCCAGCCACACCTCCAGGTCGTAGGTGCGGGCGGCGGAGAAGCCGAGATCACCGGTGCAGAGCTCGATGCGGCGGTAGGGGAGCTCGAGGGCCTCAAGCACGGCCTCGGCATCGCGGGTGAGTTGCTCGTGGGCGGCTTCGGAGTCTTCGGGGCGGGTGAACCAGTAGAGCTCCACCTTGTTGAACTGATGCAGGCGGATCAGGCCGCGGGTATCGCGGCCGTAGGAGCCGGCCTCACGCCGGAAGCAGGGGGTGTAGGCGCAGTAGCGCAGGGGCAGCTGATCGGCGGCGATCACCTCATCGCGGTGGAGCGAGGTGAGCGGCACCTCGGCGGTGGGGGTGAGCCAGAGGTCGTCGTCGGCGCAGCGGAAGCTCTCCTCGGCGAACTTGGGCAGCTGGCCGGAGCCGGTGAGGCTGGCGGTGTTCACCAGGATCGGCGGCAGCACCTCGGTGTAGCCGCGACGATCGTGGAGATCGAGCATGAAGGCGATCAGGGCGCGCTCCAGCCGGGCGCCGTCGCCGAGCAGGGTGACGAAGCGGCTCTGGGCGATCCGCACCGAGCGTTCGGTATCCACCAGACCGAGTCGCTCGGCGATCTGCCAGTGCTCCTGCAGGGTTTCCCCCGCTGCGGCAAGGCGGGGCTCCCCCCAGCGCTTCACCTCCACGTTCTCCGCTTCGCTGCGGCCCTCGGGCGCCAGGGGCGACGGCAGGTTGGGCAGGCCGAGCAGGTGCTCGTGAAGCCGGGCCTCGAGGCCCTTCTCTTGCTCTTCGAGGGCGGCCACCTGCTGCTTGATGCGATTGCCCTGTTCGCGCAGGGCGGCCACCTCGGGCCCGCCGGGCGCGGCGCCGCCTTTGATCAGGCTGCCCACCTCCTTGCCGATGCGGTTGCCCTCGGCCTGGAGACCGCTGCGCTGCTCTTCGAGATCGCGGACCTGCTGGGCCAGCTGCTGCAGCTCCCCGAGATCGAGGCTGATGCCGCGGCGCGCGAGCTGGGTGGCGATCAGGTCGGGGTTCTCGCGCAGCAGGCGCTGATCCAGCACGGGCCGAGGGCAGGTGGGGCGAGCCTACGGGGCACCCGTTGGTCGGCAGCGCACAAGTTCCCCGAAATCCCGCGGGTCCCCTTGAGTAGGGGAACTCCCGCCCCTCCGCAGGCATGGATCGGCCCTTGCGCGCCATCGCTGACTACCTGGCCGGGCTGAGGGGAAGCGATCTTCCCGCGTCTTCCTTCCATGCCAGCGCCCGGCACCTGGTGGATTCGCTGGGCTGTGCCCTCGGGGCGCTCCAGTCCCCCCCTGCGCGGATTGCACGGGCGATGGCCGCCACAGCCCCGGTTCCGGGCGGGGCATCGGTGCTGGGCCTGGGCCACGGCACCACACCCGAGTACGCAGCCTTCGCCAATACGGTGATGGTTCGCTATCTCGACTTCAACGACACGGGGATCGGGGGCCACCCCAGCGACATGATCGGCGCCATCCTTGCGGTGGCCGAACTGCGGGGTGCCAGTGGGGCCACCGTGGTGGGAGCCATCCATGCGGCCTACGAAACAACTGCGGCTCTGCGTCGCGGCGGACTGCACGGGAACCTGCTTCGTACCCGGCACATCGATCAGATCCTGACCACGCTCGGGGCGGCGGCGGGGGTTGGTGTGGTGCTCGACCTCGATGCGCCGCGGATGGCCAATGCCATTGCTCTTGCGCTCACTCCCAACATCCCTCTGCGTGTGACCCGCACCGGCCTGATTTCCGAGTGGAAAGGTTGCGCCACCGCGCACGGAGTGATGAATGCAACCTTCGCTGCCCGACTCGCTGAGCAGGGTCTGACCGGGCCGCCGGAACCCTTTGAAGGTCTGGCTGGCATGCAGGAACTTCTTGGTCTCCCTGTGCTGGATCTGAGCAGCATCGGCCAGCATCGTGAGGGGAGAACGGCACTGGAATCCACGGGTCTCAAGGCATTCCCGGCCGAATACAGCGCCCAGGGCCCTATCGCCTCGCTGTTGCAGATGAGAGAGAATGTGGACCCTGCTGAAATCGAACGGGTGATCGTGTCTCTGCCCTGGAGCGGATGGCACGAGATTGGTGGCGGTGTGGGAGATCGGGTCCATAAATGGAACCCCACTACCCGTGAGCTGGCTGATCACAGTTTGCCTTTTCTGCTGGCGGTGGTGCTTCTGGACGGTGCTCTCACGCTGGAGAGCTTTGCCAGCGAACGCTGGACCGATCCAGCTCTGCGAGCACTGATGCAGAAGATCACGGTGTGTGAAGACCCAGTCCTTACCCGCGCTCATGCCGGTGAACTGCCCCATTGGCCTTGGCGTCTTGCCGTGCAGTTGGGCGATGGCAGTGAGTGGGTTCAGGAGTCGGAGCATGCGCGGGGACATCCGCTGAACCCTTTGGATGATGGCGAGGTGACGGAGAAGTTCCTGCGTCTGGCTGATGGCGCGATTCCTGCGCCTGTGGCCGAGGCCCTGCTGGATGCCGCGTGGCGCCTGCCTGATCTGACCACCATCGATGAGCTCACCGGGTTCTTTCGCCTCTGCGCCAGCGGAGCCGGATCAGAGCCGGCCATCGGTGGCGAAGGCGGGCCAGGAGGAGCGCCCTGTGGGTGAGCAGTGCCGCCTCGACACCTTTGCGGTGAAAGCGGAACAGATCGATGAGGAGAACGGGTTCCCTTCCGGCTGCGAGCATGGCCACGGTATGGCGGAAGGCCGTGAGGAGATCGAGCCGGGAGATGTGATGCAGCGTACCCAGAAAGGCTCTGCGCCTCTGGGCAACGAAACTGGTGTGATAGCGCCCTTGTGTGACCCTGTCGATGAATCGATCGGTGCGTGCCTGACGGCAGAACCAAAGGAGTTTGGGTTGGCTGGTCCAGCGTCCTCCCGGGTGGATCCGGTAGAAGGAGAGGGGGTCATGGAGATAGCCCAGGGGGCCGAGGGTGGCCAGTAGCACCAGCTGCACCTGATCGCCATTGCTGATGAACGGTGGTCGCTCGATCTTGCTCACCTGCCGCCAGAGATGGGCCCTTACGAAACGGGTGGAAGTGTGCAGGAAAAAGGAGTCGATCACATCGGCGGGCCCATAGCTTTCGGCGTGCCTGCTGGGCTGCACCACTTCCCTGACACGGTTCTCATCGCTGCCGGCGAAGGTCATCCCTCCGCAGGCGCTCCACTCGGGATGGGCTTCCATCAGTTCGTATTGCCGCTGCAGCTTGTAGGGGGTGATCCAGAAGTCGTCACCATCGCAGGACGTGATGTAGCGACCACGGGCCATGGCCAGCAGGGCGCGGTTGCGGTTGCCATGCCGAAACTGATTTTCTCGGTGGAAGCGTGCGCGCAGGATGCGGGGATAGCGGCTGAGGTAGGAACGGATCAGCTCCGCTGTGCCATCGGTGGAGGCGTCGTCCTGGAGGATCACTTCGAACGGGAACGACGTGATCTGGGCCAGGAAGCCGTGAATCGCGTCCGGCAGCAGCTCACGCTGGTTGTAGGTGGGACACAGGATGCTCACCTCCGGCGGCCCGAGGCTGCTCCAGGTGCGGATCACGTCCTCTTCGCTGCGGGGAGGCAGGGGCTCCGGGCAGCGCCAAGTGGACACGGAGGCAGCCATCGGCGGGGTGATCAGGCGCCGCCTGATGCAGGCGTGGCCAGCACGGGCCCACTGCCACGGGTCAGGGGCTGCTTGATCGCGGCAGCGAAGCGTTCGCTGCAAGGGGGCAGGCTGATGCCGGCGAAGGCCTGCAGGGCCAGGGCTGGTTCGTCGAAACCGAGCAGGGCCCGGGCTGCTGTGGCACCGGTGAAGCGACCGTTGTACTCATAGATGGTGTAGGAGCCATCGTCGCCGCGCTGGCACTGAATGTTGAGAGGACCGCGCCAGCCCTCGGCGGCGAAGGCCTCGGCGGTGCGCCGCCCGAGGGAGAGGGCATCGGGGCAGGAACTTGCCTCCACGCGGCTCGAGATGCCCTGATTCATGGCGTGGATGGTGGCGAACACACCGGTGACGGCCCCATCGGGAGCGAGGAAGGCCTGGATCGAATGTTTGGTCGACTCGAAGCTGTGGAACAGCGGCAGGCCGCGGCGGCCCGCATCGGCCAGGAAGTCGAAGACGGCCTCGTGAGGGCCGAGCCAGGGCTGGACCACCAGATCCGGAGTGTTCTGGTGGGCCGCCAGTTGATCGGCATCCGGCAGCACCCAGACCCCGCGCGAAGCGAAACCGCGGCAGGGTTTGACGATCAGAGGTCCGGGATGGGCGCGCACCAGGGCCTCCACCGCCGGGCGATCCTCCAGCCGGGCCGTGGGGACGAAGGGCAGGCCGTGGGCTGTGGAGAGAGACCAGCTGAGAGCCTTGTCGAGAAAGACCTCGGCAGGCCCCGGGGCACCGACCAGCAACCGGGCGGCGTGCTCGCCGAGCTGCTCCCGCAGGCGCGCCAACCAGAGCACCTCCTCGTCGCGGCAGGGGATCACCAGCTGGCACGACCCCTCCACCAGCCGCTGGCGCACCAGGTGTTCCAGCGCGGAGGTGTCCATGGCGGTGGCTGGCACCAGATGCACCTGGTCGAAATCCACCAGAGAGGGCTCGCTGGCCAAGCTGTTGGTGACCTCGAGATGGAAGCGTGAGCGGCGCTCTCCAATGGCCTGGAGGACGTTCTGGCCCACGAGGCTGCCGCCGCTGATCAGCAGGAGATGGATCATCCGCATCAGCCGAGACCAAAACTGGCGCGATGGATGGGATCGGCATCCAGCTGGAGAGCCTCGATGGCGTTTCTGAACAGGATCCTTTCCAGAACGTCGGGGTTCCAGTCAAGACGAAGGAAATTCTCGACAAAGGCCTTGATGGGTGTCAGCGGGTAGGCACTGGCGAACAGGAAACGATGCGAGAAGTTCATCAGGTTCTTGTTGATAGCCCGCATCCAGTCGTCGTGGCCGAGGTGAAAGAAGTAGCCATCGGGCGCCAACCAGATGTTCTCATGACGTGAAGCCACGATGATCGCTTCCCGCACATAGGGGTAACAGCCATGGCCACAGATGATGCGAAGGTGGGGAAAGGCTGTGGCCACGCGCTCGATGGCCAGCGGGTGGGCATGATCCAGCGAGGTCCCACCCAGGGGACCCATGTGGGGAATCACCGTGATGTTCAGAGACTGGCAGAGGTCGTAGAGAGGGAAGAGGCTGGGGTCATCAACGCCGCACCCGGGTGCACGACCTGGCTCGATGGTGATGGCTTTCATCCCGAGAGAGTGAACACAGCGTTCCACTTCAGACAGGGAATCGTGGAAGGTGTTGCTGACATCAATCCCTCCCACAGCCAGGAGCTGGGAGGGATGCTCGCGCGCCACAGCGGCCAGTTCATCGTTGGAGGTGGTGCGGTCGGGAAAGTGAAAGCGGCCGAAGCGGGCACCGGGATTCAGGCCTGAGACCGAAACGGCCAGGGTGATGCCCGCCGCTTCGATCTCGGCAAAGAAGGCCTGATCATCCCGGCTTTCCAGGGCAGGGATGCGATCCAGCCTTTGCAGGCGCTGCATGCGATCGGTGTAGTAAGCCGCACTGGCAGCACCGGTATAGCGGCAGCGACAATCGATGATCTTCATGATATCCGCGGCAGTGAGGCCTGCTTGCCAGCAGCCAAGGCCTTGAGGCTGACGACAACCCGATGGACATCGGCTTCGCTCATCTCGCTGTGAATCGGTAGGCAGAGAACCCGCTCGGCTACGGAATGGGCAGCTGGCAGATGGGCGGGCTGGGCGGAAGGCAGATGGCGATAGGGCGGCAGGCTGGAAACAAGTGGATGGAAATAGCGCCGACTGACGATCCCATGGCGGGATAAGTGGTCTTGGATCAGGGCGACGTTGATCGGGGCGTGTCGATTGACGAGGATCGGGAAATAGGAATAGTTTTCACCTTCAAAGCTGGGTAGGCAGCGGAGCCATTCGACTGCTTGAAGCCCTTGCCGATAAAGATGGGCGATATGCGCACGCTCTGCATGCAGGCGTTTCATATAGGGCAGGGAGAGAAGGCCGACAACAGCATTCATCTCATTGAGTTTGGCGTTGATGCCAGCATCGACACAGTCACCACCGGCTTCGTCATCGAAGCCGAAGTTGCGCAAGCGATCGATGGCCTGGTTGATTGCCGGGCTGGGTGAGACAACAGCACCACCCTCCAGGGTGTGAAACACCTTGGTGGCATGGAAGCTGAGCACCGAGGCATCGCCGCACTGCAGCACACTGCGTCCGCCCTGCGTGACACCGAAAGCATGGGCGGCGTCGTAGATGAGTTTCAGGCCATGGCGGCGGGCCAGCAGCTCCAGAGCCTCAGTGGCGCAGGGCCTGCCGAAGCAGTGCACCGCCAGGATGGCGGAGGTGGCGGGCGTGATGGAGGCCTCAATCCTGTTGGGATCGATGTTGAGCGTGTCCGGATCGATATCCACGAACACGGGCTTCAGGCCACTCCACAGAAGAGCGTGGCTGGTGGCCACAAAGGTGAACGGCGTGGTGATCACTTCACCGGTGATCTTGAGAGCACGCAGGGCGAGCAGCAGGCCGAGGGTGCCGTTGGCAACCAGCGAGAGGTGGTCGACACCGAGATGGTTACAGAGTTCGCGGCGTAATCGGCGGGCGAACGAACTGTTGTTGGTGAGCTGCCGCGTCTCCCAGAGCTCGCGTAGCTGATCAGCCGAATCACCGAAGGGAGGAAGAAAGGGACGACCGAGGAGAATCCGGTGTTCTCCAAGATGCCCCACTCTTCGGTTTCCTCACTTATTTGGTAGCACCTTAGCAGTACCTTGACCTTCGAAGACGAAGTCTTCCGCGCAGCGGTGGGGATGTGTTTCCAGCTCGGCGACGGCCAGCAGATGCCAGTTGGTGAGCGGCAGCCAGCGGAAGCCCTGGAGCCGCCAGAGCACGAGGTGGGTGTCGAGCAGGAGCGGGGCCATGGCTCAGTGTTCAGTGGGCTGAAGGCAGCTGAAGAGCACGTTGAGGGGGGCATCGAAGCCTTCGTGCACCGTGATCTGACCGGCCATGGCCCCGGGTGGGGCCATCTGGGGCGATCACCACCTCCTGCCCGGACGCCACGCTCTGCAGCAGCCTGGAGAGCTGGGTTTTGGCCTGATGCACGTTGACCTGGAGGGAAGGGGGAGGAGGAAGGGAGGACTCCATGGCCACAGGCAAGGGTCCAGGGAGGCACGGACGCGCGAACCAAGGCTGATTTAGTCCTGTCCTAACTGCATTCCAGCCAGGCGATAAGGTCGGGCTGTCCGCGGAAATCGAGCACCGCATCCCCGAGCTGCTCCAGGCGGTCTAAGGGGAGTTCGCGGATGGCAGCACGGTGGGCATCGCTGAGGGGCCCGCAGAGGCGTTCGAGCTGGCGCAGCAGAAGCGTTGCCGCCTCGACCTGGCGACCCTGCTGCAGGCCCTGCTGCAGCCCCTGCTGCAGCCCCTGCTGCAGGCCCTGCTCCAACCCCTGCTCCAACCCCTGCTCCAACCCCTGCTCCAACCCCAGTTGGCGGCCTTCCGCGAGGCCCTTTTTCACGATCAGCTGGTAGACGGAAGAATCCTCGAGGATGCTCATGGCGAGAAGACGCTGGATCACGTCAGGGGTGAAGGCTAGGCCGGCCAGCAGCTGGCAGCCGGTGGTGGTGGTGCGGCGCTGATCGGGATCGGCGATGGTCTGCAACCGTTGCTGCACCCGGGTGAGCAGTTGTTCCGGCCGTGGGTCGGCTGTTCTGGCCAGCACGGCGAGGGGAAGCAGAGCAGGGTCGGCCAGCAGGGGCTCGGCATCCAGTTCCCACAGACGGAGGCAGTGGAAGTGGTGCCGGGTGCGTCCGATCGCCAGGTGCTCGATGCGGGCGAGCGGGCTGGAGGTGGGCTTGAGGTGAATCACCACCTGCTGGATCGGCCGATGAAACTGCCGATGCAGGCGAATCCAGTAGGCGAGCATGCGCTCGGCCATGGCGCCATCGGGACGGGTCTGGAATTCCAGGTGCAGGATCGGAGCCGGGGCCTGCGGTAAAAGGATCACCGCATCGGCATGGAGGGGTTCGCTGCTCAGCTCGCGGTCAAGGAGCCGCCAGGCTCCGCTGAGTGGTGGTGGTGCGGTGGCAGAGGCGATGAGACTGAGCACCCAGCGGCTGACGCTGGCCGGGTGGCGGGCCACCAGGCGTTTGCAGAAGTCGTCGATCACGGCGGCGGGGACCCCAGCAAAAAGGCACCGATGAGGGGACAGACGTGCTGCCCCGTTCATCAGTGCCACCGGTGGGATCAGTTCCGCCCGCGGGGGGCGAGGTTCAGAGCACCTGCACCACTTCGCTCACCTCGGGGATGGCCTCGCGCAGCTTGCGCTCGATGCCCATCTTGAGGGTCATGGTGCTGCTGGGGCAGGAGCCGCAGGCGCCCTGGAGCCGCACCTTCACGATCGGCCCGTCGATCTCTACCACTTCCACGTTGCCGCCGTCGGCCATCAGGTAGGGGCGCAGTTCATCGAGGGTGCGCTCCACGTTCTCGATCGTGAGGGCGCCGGGATCGGAGGCCTCGGCGGCGGTGGTGGCGGTTTCGGTGCTCATGGCGAAGGCTTGGCGTTGCGCTGAGCTTAGGAAGCCGGCTTCAGAAGAGGCGAACGGTGCTGCCGTAGCACTCCAGCTGGCGATCGGCGGTGAGGAGCAGCATCGGTTCGCTGCGGCTCTGGGCCACCAGGAGGCGATCGAAAGGGTCGCGGTGATGGGGGTGAGTTTCCAGTTCCGCGACGGCAAGAAGATGGTGGTTGGAGAGGGTGAGCCAGCGGAAGCCCTGGGCGGGGATCGTGCGTTCGAGGACCTGCAGATCCACGGACAGCCTGCCGAGCGAGACCTTGATGGCCATCTCCCAGAGGGAGGAATGGCTCACAAAGGTTTCGTTGTTGGGGTGGCGGACCAAGGCGATCAGGGATTCGGTCAGCCGCCGATCCCCCTGGAGCCACCAGAGCACGATGTGGGTATCGAGCAGGAGCCGGGCCATGGCTCAGGTGCCGGATGGTGGAAGGCAGGTGAAGAGATCGTCAAGGGGCTCATCAAAGGCCGCGTGCAGATGGATCTGACCCGCCATGGCCCCGGGTGGGGCCACCTGGGGCAGGCCGTCGTGCCAGGGCACCAAGCGAGCAACCGGCACACCCGCACGGGCGATCACCACCTCCTGACCGGCCTCCACGTTCTGCAGCAGCTTGGAGAGCTGGGTTTTGGCCTCATGCACGTTGACCCGCAGAGCAGGGGTGAGTGGAAGGGAAGACTCCATGGCTGCAGACAGGCCTCACCTGAGCTAAGTCTTAGTCTAGTCCGCTCCCAGTGTCCCTGCTGCCTAGGATCAGTCCACCACCGGCGCGTTGCGACGCCCGCCGCGCCCGATCCCCGCCCGATGACCGACGTTCCCGTTTCCCGGATCCGTAATTTCTGCATCATTGCCCACATCGACCACGGCAAATCGACCCTGGCCGATCGACTGCTGCAGGACACGGGCACGGTGGCGGCGCGCGACATGCAGGAGCAGTTCCTCGACAACATGGAGCTGGAGCGTGAGCGCGGCATCACGATCAAGCTGCAGGCCGCCCGCATGGAATACAAGGCCGCTGATGGTGAGACGTACATCCTCAACCTGATCGACACGCCCGGCCACGTGGATTTCTCCTATGAGGTGAGCCGTTCGCTGCAGGCCTGCGAGGGGGCGCTGCTGGTGGTGGATGCCAGCCAGGGGGTGGAGGCGCAGACGCTGGCGAATGTGTATCTGGCGCTGGAGAACGATCTCGAGATCATTCCGGTGCTGAACAAGATCGATCTGCCGGGTGCCGATCCGGAGCGGATCAGCGAAGAGATCGAGGCGATCATCGGGCTCGATACCAGCAACGCGATCCCTTGTTCGGCGAAGACGGGGCTGGGGGTGCCGGAGATCCTGCAGGCGGTGGTGGATCGGGTGCCGCCGCCGCCGGATCGGGTGGAGGAGCCGCTGCGGGCGCTGATCTTCGATTCGTATTACGACGCCTACCGCGGCGTGATCGTGTACTTCCGGGTGATCAGCGGCACGATCGCCCGCAAGGACAAGGTGCTGCTGATGGCCAGCGGCAAAACCTATGAACTCGATGAAGTGGGGGTGATGGCGCCGGACCAGCGGCAGGTGGAGAGCCTGCATGCCGGCGAGGTGGGCTACCTGGCGGCGTCGATCAAGGCGGTGGCCGATGCGCGGGTGGGCGACACGATCACGCTGGCGGCGGCACCGGCGGAGGCGCCGCTGCCGGGCTACACCGAGGCCAAGCCGATGGTGTTCTGCGGGCTGTTCCCCACCGATGCGGATCAGTACCCGGATCTGCGCGAGGCTCTCGACAAGCTGCGGCTGTCGGATGCGGCGCTGCAGTACGAGCCGGAAACCAGCAGCGCGATGGGCTTCGGCTTCCGCTGCGGCTTCCTGGGCCTGCTGCACATGGAGATCGTGCAGGAGCGGCTGGAGCGCGAGTACGACCTCGATTTGATCGTGACTGCGCCCTCGGTGATCTACCGGGTGAACATGATCGACGGCAGTATGCAGATGGTGGATAACCCGGCCACCTTGCCGGATCCGCAGAAGCGCGAATCGATCGAGGAACCCTATGTGAAGCTGGAGATCTACACCCCTAACAGCTACAACGGCACGTTGATGGAGTTGTGCCAGGAGCGGCGCGGTGAGTTCATCGACATGAAGTACATCACCACCGACCGGGTGACCCTGCACTACGAGCTGCCACTGGCGGAGGTGGTCACCGATTTCTTCGATCAGATGAAGAGCCGCACCAAAGGCTATGCCTCGATGGAGTATCACCTGATCGGCTATCGCAAGAATGAACTGGTGCGGCTGGATGTGCTGATCAATGGCGAGAAGGCCGATCCGCTCACCACGATCGTGCACCGCGACAAGGCCTATGGGGTGGGCAAGGGGCTGGTGGAGAAGCTGAAGGAGCTGATCCCGCGCCAGCAGTTCAAGATTCCGATCCAGGCCTCGATCGGCAGCCGCGTGATCGCCAGCGAAAGCATCAGCGCGATGCGCAAGGATGTGCTCGCCAAGTGCTATGGCGGCGACATCAGCCGCAAGAAGAAACTGTTGCAGAAGCAGGCCAAGGGCAAGAAGCGGATGAAGGCGATGGGCAAGGTGGAGGTGCCCCAGGAGGCCTTCATGGCGGTGCTGAAGCTGAATCAGTGATTGTGCTCAAACGCTGGGATCAGGCTTCTCGCTCAGGAACGGATTGATCAGCCGCATTCCCGAGATCTGGCGTCCGTGGCTGAGGTCCTCCGAGAAGAGCAGATCGCAGCGACTGCGGATCGCCGCCTCGATGATCAAGGCATCGAACCAACTGAGTTGTTCTGTGATCGCCAGCTGATGGGCGTCGAGCACAAGGGTTGCGTCGGTGCTCACGACTTCAAAACCGCTGAGGGCTTCCAGGAGTTCGCTGATCTGCCGATCATTAAGCGCCGGTTGCAGTTTGCGGGTGACGACGGAACGCAGTTCGATCAGCACCTGGGTGCTGATCACCACCTCGTGGTCCTGGGTGATGTCGGCCAGCCAGCTGGAGATGCGTCTCGACTTTTCCGGTTCCCGCTGGTCGAGTCGGTAGGCCCACAGATTCGTGTCGATGAACACGCGCATCAGGCGCGTTCATGGAGCGAGTCCCGACTCCAGGGACCTTCGCTCGAGCTCTGGCTGGTGGCGGCGACGGCTTCAAAACGGGAGAGAGCCTCCAGCCGCCGACTCCGGGCTGCCACGTAGCGCGTGAGAAAGTCCCGGACCAGGGCATTGACCGAGGTGTTCTCGCGCAGAGCAGCCTCGCGCGCTCGCTGGAGCAGCGTGTCGTCGAGAGCGAGGGTGAGGTTGGCCATGGCTCACACCCTACACAGGATCCGTGTAACACGGGTCTGGAAGGCATGCCTGGGGAACATTTCGGCAGACTGCAAAGTGAGCAGGCCTCTCCCATGCCACCGCCCTGCAGCGTGACCTCCGCTGGCTGTGGCCTCGTTCAGGAGCCTCGGCTCGAAGCTGAAGACGTCCTCACGGAGGATGCGGCTGGCGGCGGCGGGGGTGCGGGTCCATGGCCTGGTATTGCAAGATCAGCCAATACATGACCAGTATTGGCTGGCTGCAGCCCTTTGCCAATACGTCCCGCCATGGCGCTGCCGAACCTCTGGGGCCTCTACAACCTGCGCTCCTCCCCCTTCTTCCAGGCGACCCTGCGGGCGGATTCGCAGGCCACCCCACTGCGCTTGTTTGTGGGCCGGCAACGGGAGCGGCAGCTTCTCCTCACCACGATCGGTAGCAGCGCCAGCTCCCGCCAGGCGGTGGCAGGTCGTCCAGGGATCGGGAAAACCACCCTGGTGCAAACGGTGAAGGCCGATGCCCAGGCGGGGGGCTACTGGAGTTCCGACGAGATCATCCCGATCAGTGCCGACGGAGCCAGCGAACAGTTGCTCGGGCAGCTGCTCTCCGGCGTCTATGCCGCCGTGCTGGCGAACTGCCCAACAGCGGCGGGCCCTGAGGTGGAGGCCGCCCAGCAGTTGGTGCGCAGCATTCGCCTGCGCGGGGGCGGGCTCACGCTGTCGGCCTTTGGTCTTGGGGTAGGCGGTAGCCAGAGCGAAAGCGTGGCCACGCCTCCGGGGGCGCTGTTGCTGGATGGTCCGCGGGTGTTGCGCGACCTGCTCCGTTACGCCATCGGCCAGGGGGCTCGCGGCATTGTGCTGCACCTCAACAACCTCGAAAACCTCAGCGAGGCGGATGCGTCGCGGGCGGCGGATCTGCTGAGGGGCATCCGCGATCAGGCCCTCCTGCACGACGGCCTGCACATGATCGTGGTGGGCACCACCGATGCCGTGCGCACGGTGGTGCAGAGTCATACCCAGATCCGATCGGTGTTCAGCAATCCCTTGGTGCTGGAGCCGCTGGTGCTGGGGGATGTGGAGAGGTTGCTGGCCAATCGCTATGCGGCGTTGCAGTTGGACCCGGTCAGGGCCTGGCGCTCCCCCGTGGAGAGTGCCGTGGTGCAGCGGCTCTATGAGCTGTTCCGCGGCGATCTGCGCGGCATGTTGAAAGCCCTGGAGGATGGGATCACAGACTTGCTGGGGCTCACCAGTGCCGGAGCCGAGGTGGCGCCGGTGGGGCTGGATGACCTGCAGCTGACGCTGCGGCAACGCAACCAGGCGGAACTGCGGGAGCAACTGGGCGACACCGCCTGGAAGCGTCTGCTGGCTTGGGCGAGAGTGGATTCGGCTTCGATCCAGACCCAGGCGCAGTTGGTGGAGCTGTGGCAAGTGAGGCAGCCCACGGTGTCGCAGACCCTGCAGCAGATGATCGAGGCTGGCGCCGTTGAGGCCTTGCCGCGCCGGGGTCGTGAGGCCATCCAGTACTTGATGACAGGTACGGCGCGGTTGGCCTTGTAGAGAAATGCGGGGGTGGGCAGCGCCCCACATCAGCTGGTGATGCCGTAGTTGAGACGCAGCAACACGTCGTCAACCTGCCGTGTGCCGATCTCGGCAATCGACGGCCTGGTCGATCGCCCTTGCCACCCGATAGACCCTGTCGGATTCCTGAGGAGTGAGATGCCGGGATGCCTTCCTGCGAGCGAGTGTGCGAGGAGGAATGCCCAGGACAGCCGTCACCTGCTGCTGGGTGAGTTGCAGGTGCTGGTTCAGCGCCTCCAGGGCCGAGAACGGCAGGCCCTGGCGAACGGCATCGCGAAGCTGGGGGGGCTGCCTGCCTGGAGAGGCAAAAGCATGCTTTCGGCTCCCGGGGGAGGAGAGGAGTGGGTTGCAGCCGATGTAGGGGGGAATGCACCATTTGGCAGCCTTAACGCGGCCAGTTGCCCATCATGGACACCTGCTCAGCCCGTGAGGCAGGCCAGATCCATCATGGCCGGTAGGTCTGGCCGTGGCTCCGCGAGTTTGCGCAGCAGCCACTGATCCGCCGTGATCAGCGTGGCCCGTTCCTGTTCGGCCAGGGCCACGTAGAGGCAGTCGTACGCGGGGTGGTCGAGCTCGAGGCACCAGTGATGGGCCCTGGCCAGCAGCGCGGAGGAGGGGATCAGACGGCTGAAGGGTTCGGCGGCCCGCTGCGCCAGCACCTGGAACTGTTCGGCCGTGATGGCTCCGAGGCGCAGGCTCTTCCAGCCGGCATTCAGCAGTTCAACGAGTACAAGATCGGGCGCGAGCAGCACGGTGGCCGGTCCGCCGTCCAGCAGGCGCACGGCCTGATCGGAGCCGGGCACGGCGGCGAACCAGCCGAAGGCCACCGAGGCATCCACCACCCAGGTGCCGGGTTCAGCGACCATCGCGATCGTCGCGGATCAGGGCTGCCACATCGAGGCTGCGGCCGGCGAGCGGTGTGATGGCCCGCAGACGCGCCAGATCGTCGCGCAGGGATTCGCCTTGCCGGGCGGCCGCGATCAGCAGATCGCGCAGGCTCTGCTCGAGGGAGAGCCCCTGGGCCCGGGCGCGCGCCCGCAGCGCCTCCACCACCTGATCGTCGAGCTGCCGGATCAGGACCTGGGCCATGACCACGTTGGTTGATAGCGCACATGATAGCCGCCCTGCGGGATGGCGGGCTCAGTCAGCTTCCTGCGGCGTTTCGCGGGCTGGGTGGTTCTGAAGGATTCCAGGGATTGACCAGCTCCAGACCAATCCCTGCAAAGTCGGCCCCATCACGGGTGGCCAGGGACGCCCCATGGGCAAGGGCGGTGGCGGCAATCACCGCATCGGCCGTGGCCATCGCCCGCCCCAACCGTTCGCGACGGCACAGCACTTCGGCGTACCAGTGGGCCGCTTCGGTGGTGAACGGCAGGATCCGACCCGTGAACAGCTCAGCCATCAGCGCATCCCAGCTGTGCTGGAGGGCCTTCCTGCGCCGACCATCGGGCAGCCGAGCCAGGCCATGCAGGATCTCGGCTCAGGTTGCGGGCGCATCAGCTCGGAGATCGCGTTGGTATCGAGCAGGATCACCGCAATACCTAAGAACGCTCAGGCAGCTCCAGCTCCACGCCTCCCAGCTGAGCGAAGTGGGCATGGATGCGACTGCCCAGCCCTTGTCCGGTTGCGGCAGGCTGGCTGGCTTCGATGGCGTCCCGGAGGATGGTGCAGGTTCTTGGTGTTCTGCGCTGGCTCTGGCCTAGTTCAGGAGCCTTGGATCGAAGCCGAAGTCGGCCTCGCTGAGGATGCGGATCCGTGGCGCGTGGGGATGCAGGGGATTGAGCAGGACATTCCGTTCGACGGTGATCACGGCTGAAGGCACGATCAGAGCGGCACTGCGGCCGCCGATGCCATCGAGTGCGGAGGGGGTGTAGGGCTTACGGCAGATCCGCCAGAGCCGCATCAGCTGGTGATGCCGTAGTTGAGACGCAGCAACACGTCCTCAACCTGCCGTGTGCCGATCTCGGTGTCGAGCCAATCGAGCGGGATCTCACCAGCGAGGGCACGGTTGGGCGACTTGAGCCACTGATGGGCTTTGTCTACGGAGCCCAGGCAATCGGCGGCCTGGTCGATCGCCCTTGCCACCCGATAGACCCTGTCGGATTCCTGAGGGGTGAGTTGCAGCTGCTGGGTCAGCGCCTCCAAGGCCGAGAACGGCAGACCTTGACGAACGGCATCACGAAGCTGGGAGGGGCTGCCTGCCTGGAGAGGCAAAACGATGCTCTCGGCTCCCAGGGGAGGAGAGGAGTGGTTGGCAGCCGATGTGGCGGGACGCACCGTATGGCAACCTTGGCGCGGCCATTTGGCAATGCTGATCCGCCGTGATCAGGGGGGCCGTTCCTGTTCGGCCAGGGCGACATAGAGGCAGTGATAGGCCGGGTGATCGAGCTCCAGGCACCAGTGATGGCTCCGAGGCGCAGGCTCTTCCCGCCGGAATGGAGCAGTTCCACCAGCACCAGATCCGGCGCCAGCAGCACGGTGGTCGGTCCGCCGTCGAGCAGGCGCCCGCCCCTGGGAATCCTGGCGGGGCCGATCGCGATTCAGCCATGGCAAGGATGCAGAAACAGTCGGCCGGGTTCGCTATGCCCCTGGCCTTGGTGGGGGCGTTCGGGCTGCTGCTGGGCAGCCTGGCGTTGCAGAGCGTGGGGCTGGCGGCGCGGCAGCAGACGGCGGTGATGCTGCGGCTGCGGCAAGCGGAGGATCGACTGGCTTCGGCGGCCCACCGGCTGGTGGGCACGATCAGCCGGCGGCACGGTTGCCTGCTGGCGCTGCCCTTGGCCAGCTGGCCCACGGCGGGCCGTGCGTGTGCAGGGCCGGGGGATGTGGCCCAGCTGCTGGAGAGCCTGGGGCCTGAGGGGCGGGTGCGGCTGATCGACTGGCAGCCCGGCGCCGCCGGGGCCGGGGGTGGGATGGCGGCCGAACTGCTGCTGGAGGCGGAGGCGCCCGTGGGAGCCGCTCCCGAGGGCGAACCGCCCCGCCGGGCGGCGTTCACGCTGCTGCTGGCGGGAGAGCCGCTGCGGCCGGCCGAGCTGCGGGGGCAGGGGCTGCGGGGGGTGAGGCCATGACCCTGGTGGAGAGCGTGGTGGCCAGCCTGCTGTTCGCCAGTGTGGCCACGGCATCGGCGGGGATCTGGTCGCTGGGGCTGATGGCGGAGACGCACCGGACCGCGCAGGAGCGGAGCCTGGATCGGATCGATGCCGAACTCAACGCGGTGGATGTGCGGGTGCGGGCGGAGGGAGCGGCGCCGGCCGCAGGGGGCGACTGCGCCACGGCTGTGCATGCCCTGGTGGCGATGGTGGAGGCCCTGCCCGTGGGCGAGGGTGTGGTGCGGCAGGTGGCGCCGGATGATGCCGGCGAAGGGGTGTGGGTGAAGGTGGCCGTGGAGGGCCAGCCGGAGGATCGCCGGCGGTGGTTCAGCCCGGCGGCGCTGGGGTTGTGCGGCGGAGGGGCGGATGGCTCGGCGTGAGTGGCGCCGGGGCGCGCGGCGCCTGCGGGAAGAGGCGGGCTTGAGTCTTACCGAGCTGCTGCTGGCGGTTGGGATCCTGGCGCTGCTGGCGGCGCTGGCGATCGGAGCCGGCGGCCGGGCGCTGGCTCAGCTGCGGTTGGAGAATGCCACCCGGCGGGTGCTGCTGGGACTGGAACTGGGCCGCAGCGCCGCCCAGCGCACGGGAGCGCCGTGTGCGCTGGCGCTGGCGGAGAGCGGCTGGGGGCCGCCGGCTGGTGGCGGGCTGCCGGCCTGCCCCGGGGTGGAGCTGGCCCTGGATGAGGGGGTGCTGCCGGGCCGGATCGCGATCGAGCACAACCTGCCGGAGGCGGTGCGCTTCACCAGCAACGGCTTGGTGCTCGATGGCGGCAGTGTGCAGCTGGAGGTGCCGGGTGAGGCGCTGGTGCGCTGCGTGGTGGTGTCGCTGCCGCTGGGGATCACGCGGGTGGGGCGGCAGGGGACGGAGGGGTGTGAGCCCGATCCACGGCTGTAACGGCTCAGGGAATGAGGATCGAGCGGGTGCGCACCGCGAAGGGGCCGATGTTGGCGCCTGTGATCGATGGGGTCAGGGTCACGGACACGCGGTTGGCGTCGACGGCGGCCGTGATGGGAATGCCTGCGAGCAAGCGTGCAGGAGTGAAAGCTGTCACCGCTGCGTCCAGGCGTCCACCAATCTCGGGTTGCGCAACTGTTGGAGCAAGGATGGGTGGACCGCATCGGAACACCGCAGTGTTTGTTCCGGTGCCTGTGGTGTAGTAGACGATGTTGCGGGGGATCGGGTTGACGCCCGCGATCGGAACGATCGGAACAACGACAATGAACAGGAGGGAGGATCCCACAGGCACAGAACAACCAGCGCTGGACAGTGCTGTTGCGGTGGCGGGTGGGCAATTGGGATCATCGCTGGCGCTGGGTGTTGCTGTGCTTGTGCGAACTTGGCACCCTTCGCCCACTTCGTTGGCGAGGAAGTAGGTGAAGCGGCTCCAGTCGGTGCGGCGTTGTTGGGCGAGCAGCTGGTTCCGGGTGAGCCGCACCTGGGAGGTGATCACGGTGGAGATGGCCGTTACCACCAGGCCACCGACCACGACCACGATCAGCAGCTCCAGCATGGTGTAGCCGGTGGTGCGGGCTCGGAGGCGGTGAGGGGCGGGCGGCACGGGGAACCTCAGAGGGTGTCGAAGCTGGCGTCTGGGCAGTTGGTGGCTGTGTCGGAACTGCCGTTGTTGCGGCCGATGCGGATGAGCCCGAGGATGGCGGACAGGCGCACGCAGCGAACGGGCGCCTGCCCGAGGAGAGCCAGGCGAATCTGAAGGTCGCTGGTGGAGGTGATGGAGTTGCGCGGCGTGAAGACCACGCTGGCGGTTGAGGCACCCACCGAGATCTGCTGATTCCCGAAACGGGTGGGCACGGTGAAGTTCGACTCCACGGCGCAGGGGGGGGTGGCGCCGGTGGGTGTTGAGGTGACGGTGGCGATGACGGCACCGTTGGGGCGAGTACCGGTGGTGAAGTCGACGCGGCAGCTGGCACCGTTGGCCTCCGGAGCCCGGCTGATCTCTTCCAGCCAGCCGGCGAGCTGAAAGGCCAGATCGCTCACCTGGGCATCACGCCAGGAGTTGAGTGAGGTGCTGATGGTGATGCCGCTGAGGATGCCGATGATCACCACGATCACCATGAGTTCGGTGAGGGTGAAACCCGCGGGAGGGCGACGACGGTGCTGCCGGTGGAGCCGCAGAAGGGTCATGGGCACCAGTTGGCTGCGGTGGGGATCAGGCTGACCACGCGGGTGCTGACAGCGCTGCCGGCATAGGTGCCGGCATAGGAGATGCGCAGGAGATTGGTGGGGTTCGGGTCGGGGCGCGCAACGGTGCGGGTGAGCCCGGCGGGTGCTTCGGCGGTGGGGGCTGTGGGCAGCAGACCCTGGAAGGTGGAGGCGATGGTGCCGCTGCGGCAGGCGGTGCGGAAGTTCGCCATGTCGGTGGTGTCGCCTGGATTGCTGGCGGTGGTGTCGCTCTGTCGCGGGGAGTAGTAGTTCTCGTCGCCGGGATTCACGGCACTACCGCCAGCGTTTCGGCAGGAGGCCGAAGCGGAGATCGCGGAGGCGGTGGCGGTGCAGGGGCTGCCGGTGCAGCAGGTGAAGCGGCGATCGAGAGCCTGAATCGCGGCCAGGTCCTGGTCGATGAGGGAATCGATCCGGCTCAGGCCCCCTTGCCTGCCCGACGAGCGGTTGGCCACCAGCAGGGCGGCGGCGGCACCGCTGAGCACGGCCGCCATCAGGGTTCCGGCCAGCACCAACTCCACGAGAGTGAAGCCATCAGGTGCGGCTGTGCGCGAGCAACGGTGCATGGCTCAGTACACCCGGGTAGTGACGGGGCTGCGGGCCACCCAGTCGAAGATGGTGGCGGAGGCGCCACCGGCACCAGTCGCCTGGGAACCGCGCAGGATGAAGCAGAAGCCGCTGGAGGCCGTGGCGCAATTGGCGGCCGGGCTGGCCGAGGTGAAATTGCCGTTCAGCTGGAGATTGTTCGTCCAGATCGCACCGCGGGCTGTTGCACTGCCGCCAATCTGCACAGTGCCATTCGGAAAGTAGATGAAGAGCGAAGAGCTTTCGCCGCCGCCGAGGAAGGTGAAATCGTTGTGGTTGCGGCTGCCGAAAAAGGAAAGACGTGTGAACTGGCCGGCAGGGGCAACTGTGGAGCATCCTGTTGCCCCAGTTGGTGGTGTGCTGCAGAAGCGATGGTAGAGCCGCGATGAGCCGCCGACGTAAAACGTACCGCTGGAGCTGGCGGAGCTGGGTTCGTCGAAAAAGAGGGCAATGGTTCCACGGCTGGTGTCGAAGTACAGGTTATCGCTGCCGCCTGTGATCCTGATGCGATTCATGCGGCAGTGGTAATCCGCCACGCTGCTGCCTGTGACCCGCTCGCAGAAGTTAACATTGCTGCAGGACGGCAGGCTGATCGTGCCACCAGATACCGTGGCGGTACATCTCTCGATGTCCGTGCCATCGGCTCTCGGGCGGTAATAGCCGCTCCCGGTGATGATTCCTGTCGTGGTGCCTGTGCCGCCGAAGGTGGGGGGTGGGTCGACATCGAAGATGGTGGGAATCACCGGAACTGAACCGCCGGATACGGGAATCGGGCTGTCGCTGCTCGGCGGAACGCAGTTGCTGGCGGTGGGAGAGGAGGTGATGCAGAGGACGGCTTCGAGGCCAGTCGCGGTGCCGGTGTCACTGACTTCGAGCAGCAAACCGGCGCTGCCGCTGACATCGATCGTGCCGCCGTTGAAGCCGAAGATCATGCCGAGATCAGCTCCAGGGCAGTTACGTTGGTCGTTGCCAAAGCTGAATCGCGGGGTGCCTGCGATGGAGGGGCCGGCATAGGAACGCTCGCAGCACTTCGGGATCACCTGGTATTCCTTCACCACGGTGGCGGTGGCGAGGGTGCGGCCGGCGCGCTGCACGCGGCCCTGCACTTCGAGTTGGAGATGGCCGATGTTCTCGGTCCCTGCCGTTGCCACAGGATCGAGGTTCACATCGGCGTCGGGCTGAGCAGGATCGTTGTTGTTGTAGCCGCCTACATCTTCAGTGGTGCTGGCAGCTCCCGAGCCTGCAGTGGCGTATCTGTAGGCGAGGCGGGCGCTGCGGTCGCGGTTGGCATAACGCACGCTGCGCAGAATGTATTCGCCGTTGCCGCCCGCCGATTTCCAGAGGTTGTTGCCTGCTGTGGTGGCCGAGCCGAGGGGTGGCTGGGGGGTGGCGGTGCGGTTCTCGCAGGGATTGCGCTGGTTGATGTCCGTGGAGGAACCCCAGGCGTTGGGGCTGGAACCGGAGACGAGCAGGCGGCGGTTTTGGGGGCGATTGAGCTCAGCCACGATCTCGGTGATGCCATTTTCGGCGGCTTCGCGCGCCTGGCGGCTGGCGCTCAGCTGCAGGGTGCCGGAGATGCCGGAGATGCCGGAGCTGCCGCGCAGAGCCAGGCTGCTGGCACCCACCACGGCCACCAGCAGAACAAGCAGCACAGCCGCCATCGAGAAACCTCGCTGGCGGAGGCCGCGGCTCTGGCCTGCCGTGCGAAGCAGCAGCAGCACCCACAGCCTCGGATTGGATCGACGCTCCATTGGCCTTGTCCCCTCCTTCTCATCGTTTCTTCATTTTGACAGGCCGCTTCCCGGCGGGCGCGGTGCGGGAACCCTGCGGGCATTCCGCAGCAGCAGGGCTCGATGGAATCTGCTCAGGGCCGGCGCCGGAGCTGCGGCGGCTTCAGCCTGATCGAGCTGTTGCTGGCGCTGGCGCTGGGGTTGTTGCTCTGCGGGTTGGTGATCCAGGCCCTGGCGGCCGATGGCCAGGGCCTGCAGCGGTTGGTGCGGCGGCAGCGGCAGGCGCTGCTGCAGCGGCGGCTGATCGAGCTGCTGCGCAGCGAACTGCTGCGCGCTGAAGCGGTAACGGTCGGGGCGGCGCCGGGAGCGGCCTGTGCGCTGGGCGGCCGCACGCCGGTGCTGCAGGTGCAGCTGCGCGCCGGGGCGCCGGTGACCTACAGCCTGGGGCCAGCTCCCAGTGCGATCTGGCGGCCGCAGGTGCTGATGCGCTGCGGGCCGGCCTATGGCCTCGATGGCGAACCGAGCAGCGGAGCCGCGCTGAACCGGGTGGTGCTGGACCAGCTGCATCCCGGTGGCTTCCGGGCCGAGGTGCTGGCGGCGGGAAGGCTGCGGCTGCATCTGGAGGGGGCCGCGGGTGAGGGGCCACCGCTGCGCAGCAGCGTGGAGCTGGCCCATGGCAGCCGTTAACGGAACGACTCCAGCTCGCAGCGGCGGAAGCGGTTGAGGGCATCGGGGAAGAGGGGTTCGCTGCCGCGCATCGCCGGCGGGATCAGGCGTTCCACGGCGGCCACCGCCTGCTGATGGGCCTGGCGGGCGGCCTGGTAGCGGGGGTCGTCGTCGGGATAGGCGCTGTCGGCCTGGGCCCGGAGGGAGGTGGCGAGGGTGTAGGCGTGGTAGGCCTTGGCGATCTCCTCGCTGTGCAGGCGGCAGTGCAGGTAGCGCTGCTCGGCGCTGGCCTGCGCCGCGGGCGGCGTGGTGTCGGGGCTGAGGGCGGTGGAGAGGGCCAGCTCGCGATCGATCGTGCGCAGGCAGGCGGCGTACACCCCCCGGGCCCGCAGGGCGGTGGTGCCGGGGGGAAGGTCGGCCTGGCGTTCGCGGCAGATCCGCTCGCCGCGATCGCTCACCGCCGGCGGCGCCTGGGGGGCATCGGTGCCGCAGGCACCGGCCAGCAGCAGCAGCACCAGAAGCAGGCGGCGGCCGGCAGACGTGGCCGCCGCCATCAGGTTCCTGTGATCCGGCGGCTGCGCATCATCGCGCCGGTGGGCTGGGTGCCGTTGGTGTAGGCCGCCCCGGTGGGGTCGGTGAGGGTGAGGGTGTAGGAGGGGCGCTGGGGATCGCTGAGATCCACCTCGAAGCGGGTGACCCGCTCGGCCACCAGCTCATCGCTGGTGGCGCTGGGGCTGAGTTCGCCGGTCACGGTGACGGCAGCCCCGCAGCGGCGGAGGTTGGTGCCTTCGAGGTAGTAGGTGATCGGCTGGTTGGTGCCGGCCACGGTGAGGGTGAACCGGGCGCCGGAGGATGCGCAGCCGCTGGCGTTGCTGCTGGTGATGGATTCCTCGATGTCCTGATCGAGCAGGAACTGCACGCGGGTCCAGTCGTCCTGCAGCTTCATCACGGCCTCCATGGTGCGGCGGGAGCGCACGTGGCCCACCACCACCGCCACCAGGGCCGCCATCAGCAGGGCGGCGAGCACGGTGCCGATCAGGAGTTCGGGCAGGGTGAAGCCCGGGCGTGAGCGGCGGCGGTTCATGAGGGGTACTAGCAGCTGCTTCCGGCCACGTGGCCGATCTTCACCAGCCCCAGTAGGCCCATCAGGCGCACGCAGTGAACAGCGCCGCCGGTGGTGACGGCGATGCGGAACTCCAGCGGGCTGACGCTGGCATCCGCCACGGTGCCGCGGGGGGTGAAGGAGAAGGTGGTGTTGCGGGGGGTGAGGGTGAAGCGGGTGGCGGCCGACACCGAATGGATGACGAGGGGCGAGTGGGCCAGGCAGCCGTTGTCGATCGGGTCGGTTTCGTCGACCTCCCGGGCGGTGGCGGCCACCTCACGGCCGGAGAGGGGATCGGGGGAGGTGGCGGGGCCGATGGTGACGGCGCAGCGCTTGCCCCGCAGGGCGGCGCGATGCACGCTGGCGAGCCAGCCGGAGAGTTCATTGGCCACCGCACTCGACTGCTCGCTGCGCCACTGCTCCAGGGCCCCGGTGATGCTGACGACGCCGATCAGGCCGAGGATGGCGACCACCACCATCAGCTCGGTGAGGCTGTAGCCGGAAGGCCCCTTCATGGGCACCATCCTGCCGTTGTGGGCACCAGGGTGTTCTGCCGCAGGATCGTGTCGTCGCGGGAGCGCTAGGTGATGGTGTAGCGATGGGCGAAGGGCTGAGCCACCGTTTCGGCTTCGCGCACCGCCTGGCGGCTGATGCCCAGCCGGGCCATCTGGACGGTGAGGGGGACGGCGTTGATCAGGGCCACCAGGGGGTCGGCCAGGGTTGGGGCGCCGCTGCTGGCGGGGCTGCAGAGGGCCAGGAAGGTGGCTTCGGCCGCGCTGCCCACCAGCGGGTAGTACTCGTTCTGATTGGGAGCGGTGCCCATCTTGATCACGCAGGTGCCCGACTGGCAGGTGAAGCGATCGTTCATCCGCTGCAGGTTGGCCTCATCGATGCTGATGGCGAACTGTTCAGCCTGCAGGCCTTCGGTGCGGGTCTGCTGGCGCACCGTGAGGCTGAACAGGGTGACGCTGCCGGTGCCGATGATCGCGAACAACAGGGCGCTGACGAGCAGTTCCACGAGGCTGTAGCCCGCGGCGGGATGCCGGCGGCTGGAGCGTGTCACCGGCCGATCCAGCGGAAGCGGTTGCTGGAGCGGGCGATGGCATCGAACAGGATCGGATTGCGGGTGGTGGTGGTGTCGCTGCCCGGCAGCAGGCCCATGTACACCATCACATCGCTGAGGCCTGCGCCGGGCACGGTCCACTGCACGCTGCCGGTGGCGGTGATGGTGTTGGCCCACACCACCCCCTCGAAGAAGGTGTTGCCGTAGAACTCCACGGTGCCGTTGGGGAAGTAGGCGAACATGTTGAGGCCGCCGGCACTGCCTACCAGGCGGATGTTCTGGGTGCCGGGGGCGGCGCAGTCGGTGTAGGGATAGGAGGCGACTGTGGGGTGGCTGCTGCCGTCGGTGTGGGTGACGTTGCAACCGAAGATGGAGAAATCCCTGGTGCTGGCGGCGGGCAGGGAGCAGTAGGGTTTGCCGCTGGCATCGAAGGCGAGCGTGCGGCAGTGGTAGATGGCGTTGCTGCCCTGGAAGCCATCGATCAGGTAGTCGCTGGCGTTGCTGCTGGGTTCACTGAAGTAGAGGCGCAGCTTGCTGGTGCCTGTGAGCACCACCAGATCGGAGGATTTCAGGGTGATCCGCCTTACCACGCAGTGCACTTCATTGGTGGCGGAATCGCGGGCGCAGTAATCAGGAAGCGGGCGGGTGGTGTTGGCATTGAGCGACCACACCGAGCATTTCCTGCCACCGATCACCGTTTCGGCATCGGGATCGTCGATGGTGGCGTCGGCAGTCTGCTGACAGCCGATGAATTGAGCGGGACTGGCTGAGAAGCGGGGCCGGCTGAGGGTGCCGGGCACGGCTCTGGTTCTGAGCAGAGGCGCCAGGGCGGCGGGGAATTCCTTGGCCACCGGAAAGTCCGCGGGGCGCGGGTTGATCAGGCTTACGGAGATCTCCTGCCTCGACGACGACACCCTGGAGGTGTTGCAGTTGCCAGCGGCATCCGCCAGGCAGAAGATCACGGGGATGTACTCCGGCTCGCCGCTGGTGCCGCTGCGCACCACCGTGGAGGAGCCGCCCAGCTCAATCGTGCCGGTGCTGTCGCCGGTGCCGCCGAGGAAGCCCAGCCCCATCATGGTGTTTTCGTTCAGGCAGAGATTGGCGGAGGTGGTGGCGTTCGTGGCATAGCTCACGTTGCCGTGGCTGCCGCCGAAGGACACGCCGCAGCACTTGGGCACCACCTGAAAGTCTTTCCGGAGGCGGATCTGGGAGATCACACTGCCATCGGCGCGCAGGGCCACCCCTTCCACCTCGAGCCCCAGTTCGCCGCTGGGGGGTGTGATCGGCTGAAAGATCGTGAGTTCCGGTTCCGGCCGCCGGCTTGCCGACACCAACCGATAGGCGCGGGTGGCGGCCTGGCCGTCGCGGATGCGGTTGCTGCTCACCGAGCCATCGGCGAACAGATAGACGCGGTTGTAGGCGGTGCCGCTGGCGGGGGCACCGATGTTCACGTTGGTGGCCAGGTCCGACCCGGCGGCACCCGGGCACTTCGACTTGTGGAAGGTGTCGACATCGGCCACCTGCCAGGGGGTGGTTTCGATGCTGCTGCCCCGGGCACGCAGCAACCCCCGGTTCTGGGGCTTGTTGAGTTCGGTGACGATGCGTGTGGCCCCGATCTCAGCGGCGTCCCGGGCCTGCTGCCCGAAGGTGAAGAATACCGATCCCAGCAGCCCCTGGCCGGAGCGGTTCGCCAGCGCCAGCCCACCGGCCGTGAGCATCAGGCCGGCCAGCACCACCAGGGCCAGGGCGAAGCCCTGCTCGGAGCTTTCAGGCCGGGATCGCGGGATCCTCGATAACCAGCTTTTGGGGGACATGCCACGCATCTGACGCCATCAGGTGACATTCTCAGAGGGGGGACCAGAGCTTGGCTATTCCCCTAAGAGTTCGCTGAAAAACCCGCCCACCTCTGCGAAAATGGGACAACTGCCCAGTCCAGATGCGAGGCCACCGGGAGCGCAGCGGCTCCCTGTTCTCCTACGTGTCAATCGAGGAGCGGATCCCGGCCAGCCATCCGCTGCGGCGGATTCGCAAGCTGGCGGATCAGGCCCTCGATCGGCTCAATCCCACCTTCTGCAAGCTCTACGCCGCAGAAGGCCGGCCCTCAGTTCCCGCCGGAGCA
>QLAH01000152.1_pt1 | contig 58226 bp, 49 predicted proteins | sample 4693081 | NCBI WGS metagenome assembly QLAH01 (sample SAMN09425401, study PRJNA476045) | Lake water metagenome, whole genome shotgun sequencing project. | reverse complement strand
GGCTCGATCCGGCGCATCTGCGCCGCCGACAACCAGAACAGATTACTCATGGCAGCGCCCCCTTGCGACGCCACTGAATCAGAACCCCGTTGCCATGTGAATCCCTTTAATGGGTCCTGAGCCTAGCTAGTAGAAGCTCACCGGGAACCAGCGCAGGTAGAGCTCGTCGTAGACGCCCGAGCGCTTGAGGCGCGACAGGCCGTAGTCGATGGCCTGGCGCACCGCATCGTGGCCGGGGGTGAAGGCGACGGCGAGACCCTCGCCGAACAGGTCGGGCCGGAAATACGGCTCGCCGGCGAAGTCGCAGCAGCCGACATGGGTGTTGAGCCAGAACGAGGCGCGGAGCGCATCGCCGAACCACGCATCGACCTCGCCCTTCTGCAACGCCTCGAGCGCCGCGAACTCGCTGTCGAAGCCAACGATCTGGGCCGCCGGCAGGTAGCGGCGCACGAACTCCTCATGCGTCGAGCCCTGGCGCAGCGCCACCTTCCGGCCAGCGAGACCCTGCGGATCAAAATTCTGCGCCGCCGCGACCGTCGTGACGAAGCGGCCGGGCAGCATCAGGTAGATCGAGGAAAAGTCGAACAGTTCGCCGTTTTCGGGGGTGATGGCGACCCCGGCGATCAGTGCATCGCCCTGGTTATCCTCGAGCGCCCGCGTCGCCTGTTCCCACGGCCAGGCCTGCACGGTGCAGGCGATCTTCAGCTCGTCGCACAGCGCGCGGGCAAGATCGACATGGAAGCCTACCAGTTCGCCCGTGTCGTCGCGGTAGTTGAACGGCGGATAGTCGGCCGTGGTGAGGAAGCGGATGGCCGGCACCACCGCGAGGTTCGGCACCACATCGCGGGCGCCCGGATCGATATGATAGGGCAGCGCCTGGCCCAAGGCGGCGAGCGGGGCGGCGAGCAACAGCGATAGGGCAAAGGCGATGGCGCGCATGGGCTTCCCGACAGCGGGTCTGCCTCGGCTTATCGCCGAATTCGCCCCGGTTGGCGAGGGGCGGGCGCGCAGCAGTGCAGCGCGACACTTGACGACTGCCACTACTTGACCCCTAATCTTGATGTTAACTTTTACTTAACACAATGCTGGCGGGGTCCGATGTCGGAGGCGGGAGCACTCCTTCGGGCAATACTTGTCGAGTATATCGAAACGGACGAACAAGCTCTGGCGCTGCTGACGACCGTGCTGGAGCTGGAGGTCGATCCGCTGGATTACTGCGCCCACCGTTTCGGGCTGGGCGAGACAGTGGTGATGGCGCGCGCGGCGGATTGGGCCGGGCTCGAATTCCTCCCCGTGGTGCCCGCCGGATCGTCCGGCCGGCCGGTGATCGAGAAGATCGAGCGGCTGGGAGAAGTCCGCTCGCTGCGCATGGCGCTTCTCGACCGCGAGATCGTCTATTCGGCCCCTCGGTTCGAGACGCTGCTGCGCCTGAAACTGCTGCACGAGATCAGGCCCGACCTGCGGCGCCTGATTGCCATCGTGCCACACTCAGCGATCCGGGCCGAGCTGGCGGCGCTGGCCGAAGCACCGATGATGGATGCGGCGCGGCACCGGATGGTGCGGCGCTGGCCGCGCGCCGCCGGACAGGCGGATGCGCCACGCTCGGCCCGGATCGGTTTCGTGGTGTTGCTGGCCACACTCATCGGCCTGGCGATCCTCGCGCCATGGCTGAACGCGGCGCTGTTTCTGCCGCTCGTCGGGCTGATGCTGCTGATCCCTGCCCTGCTGCGGCTCGCCGCCGCGATCAGCCGGCCGCCCGCAGCCGCCGCCGGTGCCGCTGCTCGGCGACAGCGACCTGCCGGTCTACACGGTGCTGGTGCCACTCCGCGACGAGGCCCACATGGTGGGCCAACTGGCCGAGGCGCTCAGGCGCATCGACTACCCGCCCGAAAAGCTGGACGTGCTGTTCGTGGTGGAAACGCGCAGCCTCGCCACGGTCACCGCGGTGCAACAGGAGCTGGCCGACCCGCGCTTCGAGCTGGTGCTGGTGCCCGACGCGATGCCGCGCACCAAGCCCAAGGCGCTGAACTACGCCATGCCGCTGGTGCGCGGCGAACACCTCGTGGTCTACGATGCCGAGGACATCCCCGAGCCGCGGCAGTTGCGGCTCGCCGCCAGCACCTTTGCCGCCTATCCCGAGCTGGTGTGCCTGCAGGCCGAACTGGTGATCGACAATGCCAGCGAGGGGCCGCTCGCCGCGCTGTTCGCCGGGGAATATGCCGGACAGTTCGGGCTGATGCTGCCGCTGCTGGCCCGGCTCGGCCTGCCGATGCCGCTGGGCGGCACCAGCAACCACTTCCGCGCCGATGCCCTGCGACTGGTTGGGGGATGGGATGCCTTCAACGTCACCGAGGACGCCGACCTCGGGGTACGGCTGGCCCGGCTGAACCTCACGACCGCGACTATCGACAGTCGTACCGGGGAAGAAGCGCCGATCCATCTCGGCGCCTGGCTGAAGCAGCGGAGCCGCTGGATGAAAGGCTGGATGCAAACGCTGATCGTGCACGATCGCGACTGGCGCAGCCTGCTGCGCGACCTTGGCTGGCCCGGCTTCATCGGCCTCCACATCTATGTCGGCAGCATGATCTTTTCGGCGCCGCTGCATTCGGCGTTCCTGCTGTCGTTCCTCGCTTCGATGGTGACGCTGCAGATGCCGGGATCGTTCAGCTGGAGTGCCATGCTGACGCTCGGAATCTTCATCGTCGGCTACCTGGGGCCGGTGCTGCTGGTGATCGCCGGGCTCGACCGGCTGAAGCGGCTCGACCTGCTGGCGGCACAACTGCTGCTGCCCTTTTACTGGCTGCTGCACGGGGCGGCGATGGCGATGGCGGCGTGGGAACTGGTGGTCAGCCCGTTCGCCTGGTCGAAGACGCGGCACGGCGAGACGCGGATAAAGCGCCGGTTCGCGCCGGCCGTCGAGGCTCAGGCCGAGTAGCGGCCGAGCCCCAGGTCCGAGGTGTCGATCTCCGGCTCGCGGCCGGAAACGAGGTCGGCGAGGACGCGACCCGAGCCCGCCGCCATGGTCCAGCCCAGCGTGCCGTGGCCGGTGTTGAGGTAGAGGTTGCTCAGTGCCTTACCCAGGATCGGCGTACCGTCCGGCGTCATCGGCCGGAGCCCGCACCAGTAGCTGGCGCGTGCCGCGTCACCTGCAGCAGGGAACAGTTCGCGCAGCGAGCGATCGAGCGGGCCGCGGCGGGACTCGTGCAGCGTCAGGTCATAACCGGCGATCTCCGCCGTGCCGCCGACGCGGATGCGGTCGCCAAGCCGGGTGGTCGCCACCTTGTAGGTCTCATCCATGATGGTGGAGCGCGGCGCGACCGTCTCATCGGTGATCGGCACGGTCAGCGAGTAACCCTTGATCGGATAGATCGGCAGGGTGAGGCCGAGATCGCGGGCGAGGCGCGGCGAATAGCTGCCGAGCGCCAGCACGTAGGCATCGGCAGTGAAGCGGCCGCGATCGGTTTCGACGCCGGTAATGGCGCCGCCGGACTTTTCGATGGCGCGGATGGTGGTGCCGAAGTGAAAGGCGACGCCCCGCTGCGTGGCGATCTTCGCCATGCCCTCGGTAAACATCTGGCAATCGCCGGTATCGTCATCGGGCAGGCGCAGGCCGCCAACGAACGGCGCGGTCGCGGTCGCGAGGCCCGGCTCGGCGGCAACGCATCCCTTGGGGTCGAGCACCTCGTAGCGCACGCCATATTGCTTCAGCACGGCGATGTCGTCGCCGGCATGGTCGAGCTGCTTCTGCTGCCGGAACAGCTGCAGCGTCCCCTGCTCGCGGCCATCGAAAGCAAGGCCGGGCAGCGCCCGCAGCGCTGGCATCTGCGCATCGGAATAATCGGCCAGCCGAACCATGCGGCCCTTGTTGCGGGCGTAGGCGGCGTGGGTGCAATTGGCCAGCATCTGCAGGCCCCAGATCCACATCTTCGGATCGAGCTTGGGGCGCAGCACCAGCGGCCCGTCGGTCATCAGCAGCCACTTGATGGCCTTGACCGGAATCCCGGGTCCGGCCCAGGGCGAGGCGTAGCCGTAGGATAGCTCACCGGCATTGGCGAAGCTGGTCTCGAGCCCGGCGCCCGGCTGGCGCTCCAGTACGGTCACCTCATGTCCCGCTTCAGCCAGATAATAGGCCGAAGTGGTGCCGATGACGCCGCCGCCGAGGATCAAGACTCTCATGCCCGCATCAGTCACCAGCCGCCGAAAAAAGGCAAGATGCGTGCGCGGAATGGCAGCCCGGCGCAAAACTGTTCTGCGGGCGTCGCTGTAGACAGGAAGTCGGCCTCTGGGGCCTACAGGCAGGTCAGGGCCAGCCTCGTCAGCAGCGACACCAGTTCGGACTGCCGGCGGGTGCCGGTCTTGCGCATGACGCCGACAAGCTGGTTGCGCAGGGTCTGATGCGGCCGTCGCGCGCCGACAACTTCCTTCGGCCGCGCAACGACCGGTCGTCGCCGCAGTGGCGAAATGACAAAGGACGCGTCCGGCCGGGCGCGCCCTTGCCTGAGGCTGGCGATTGCCGGGTTGTCTCCCGCCGGTCAGCGCGCAGGATTCTCCGCAGATGAGGACTGGCACCGCCATCTTGTCATGCTATGTGGGCCATGACGACAAGCTGTGCGCGGCGGGGCGCGCAGCAACCATGGAGTGCGGGTCGTGAGAATTGCGGCGCTGTTGTGCGGGCTGTTCGCCGGGCTGTTCGCTCTGCTGGCGCCAGCGGGGCTCGGCAGCGACCTGCTGACGCCGTTCCTCAAGCTCTGGGGGCCCACTGCCGGGCAGCAGATGCTTGGCAACATCGCGTGGTATGTCCCGGTTGGCGCCGCCGTGCTCGGCGGACTGCTCGCCTTCGTGGCGCCCGGGCCCGGCGCCATGCTGCTGGGTGTTTCCGGCCTCGCCTGGCTGGGCATCGGCGTGCTCGACCCATCCTTCTTCCGGCTCGAGCTGCTGCTTCCGGGCGTCCTCGGTACCGCTGGAGCGCTGCTGGCGTTCCTCGCCGGGGAGTTGGAACTGCGCCGCCGCCGCGCCGCACGACGCAACCGCCGTGACACAATGCGGGTGCGTGACGACCGACCGGAGCGGTCGATCCGGCTCGACACCGACGAGCCACCGGAATGGCCCGAACGCCGGGAGCGTCCGCTTCGCGATGAACGGGACGATTTCGGAGCGCGCGCCCGCGACGAGGCCACGGCCCGCGAGGCCGCCTTCAAGATGGATCCGCTCACCGTGCCGCGCGAGGAGGCCCCGCCGCGGCCGAGCCGTGAAATCCCCCTGACGCTCGAGGATGTAGTGCCGCCTGAGGCGCCGGAGCCGCGACGCCGGCAGTCCGAAACGATCTGGCCCGATGCACCGACTGCCCGCCGCTCGCTGTTCGAGCGCGACAGCCCGCCCGACCTGCAGCCGCGCCGCTCGCTGTTCGAGCGTCCCGCCACCCGCGTCGACCGGGTCGAGCGCACCGAACGGAAGCCCGCACGCGACGAGCGCGAGCCGATGCGCGACCGCGACCGCGATGTTCGCGACACCGGCAGGGGCCGCGATCGCGAGGCGTTCCTTGACGACGAGCCGGCACCGCGGCGCAGCATGTTCATCTGGATCGCCGCCGCCAATGGTCTGGTGCTGGTCGTGCTTGGCCTTGTCGTCGTCTACATGATGGTCGACCGCAGCCCGGCGCCGGTCAGCAGCGCCGTCGCCGAGGCGACCGATGATACCCCGACCTCGGCCGTGCCGACGCCTGCGGCCGAAACTCCGGCCGCACTGCCCGCAGCGACAGAGCCCGAGCGGCTCGAGCCCAATGTATGGCCCGCCCTGGCGCTGCCCGGCAGCGAAATGCCCGCCTTGCCGATGGCGCCCGACGGGACCGTTGCCGAACCAGCCGCGGTGGCGGTGGCCCCTGCAGCCGGTGGTTACGCCGATCCGTTCAGCTACTGCGGCGCGGTGCAGACGGTGGACTATGTCGACAATCGCTATACCGGCCCGCGCTTCACCGCCGAGATCGCCGAGGCGCTGCGCGTGCCGATGGGCTCGGCGCCCGACCGCGTGAGCTGGCGCTGCGTCGAGGGGATCGTCTACGCCTGCGCCTCCTTCGACTGGCCGGTCTGCGCCATGACGCCCACGGCGCAGGAGATGGTCGAATACTGCGTCCGCAACCCCGGCGTCACCCGCCTCCTCGCACCGAACGGCACCTGGAGTTGCGAGGGCAACCGGCCGCGCCTGCCGGATGGCGCCAGCTGGCCGGTGGATGCGCGCGGCTTCTTCCCCAACGCCTGGATCCCGGTGCTGCCGCCGCAGCGCCCGACCGGCTAGTCGCAGCCGGATCAGGCGCTGAAGCGGGGTCGTCACGCAAAGCCGAGATGTACACAATAGGGTAGTGATCGCCGCAAAAATGTGCATCTTGGGCTTGTGGTGAAATCGAGTTCAGATGCATGGCAGTCGCTAGCCCCCTCTCTCCGTCCGACAATCTCCGCCGCGCCTACAGGGCGCTGGCGGACTATGCCGATCCGGCGCTGTTCATCAGCGTGAAGCCGGAGGCCGAGGCGCTGGCCGAGGCAGCCGCGCTGGAGGTCGCCGGGCCTGCCGACAAGCCGCTCTACGGCATGGTGTTCGCGGTGAAGGACAATATCGATGCCGCTGGCCTCGAGACGACCGCCGCCTGCCCTGCCTTTGCCTACCGGCCCGCCGGCTCGAGCTTCGTCGTGCAGCGGCTCGAGGCGGCCGGCGCCATCGTCATCGGCAAGACCAACCTCGATCAGTTCGCCACCGGGCTGGTCGGCGTCCGCTCGCCCTACGGCGTGCCGCGCAATGCCCTGCGGCCAGACCTGATCCCCGGCGGATCGAGCTCGGGTTCGGCCGTAGCAGTCGGCGCGGGCATCGTCGATTTTGCGCTCGGCACCGATACGGCGGGGTCGGGCCGCATTCCGGCGGGGATGAATGGCATCGTCGGGCTCAAGCCCTCGCTGGGGCTGCTGAGCGCCACCGGCATGGTGCCGGCCTGCCGCACGCTCGACACCATCTCGGTGTTCGCCCGCGACGTGGCCACCGCCGTGGAGGTCACAGCCGCCGCCGCCGGCTATGATGCGGCGGATGCCTGGTCGCGCGCCCTGCCCGCTCCGGTGCTCGGCGCGCCGCCGCCGGCCTTCCGCGTCGGGGTGCCGAAGCCCGAGCAGCGCAAGTTTTTCGGCGACAGCCACGCCGAAGCCGCCTTCGCAGCCGATATCGCGCGGCTCACCGACCTTGGCGCGACCATCGTCGAGCTCGATTTCGAGCCCCTGCACGCCGTGGCGCGGCTGCTCTACGAGGGCCCGTGGGTGGCCGAGCGCTATGCGGCGACGAAACCGCTGATCGAGACCAACCCGGAGGCGTTTCACCCGACGACGCTCAAGATCATCGGCGGGGCCAAGGGCCTGACGGCGGTCAGCGCCTTCGAGGCGACCTACCGGCTCGCCGACCTGAAGCGGGCCACCGCGCCCATTCTCACCAAGGTCGACGTGCTGGCCGTGCCGACGGTGCCGCGGGCCTACACCGTGGCGGAACTCGAAGCCGACCCGATCACCCTCAACTCCAACCTCGGCAGCTACACCAATTTCGTGAACCTGCTGGACATGGCAGCCATCGCGGTGCCGTCGGGCATGCGAGGCGACGGGTTGCCGTCGAGCCTCACCTTCATCGGCAAGGCGGGGGCGGACGGCTACCTCGCCAGCATCGCTGCGGCGGTGGAGGGAAAGCCCGCGACGGGACCGGTCCGTGCAACGGGCCGGATCGAGATTGCCGTAGTGGGCGCGCATCTGAGCGGCCTGCCGCTCAACCACGAACTGGTGGGGCTGGGTGGCAGCTTCGTTCGCGTCGCTGCCACTACCCCCGACTACGCGTTCTACGCGCTGCCCAACACCACGCCACCGAAGCCCGGGCTGCTGCGCGGCGGCTCGGCGGCCATCGCGGTCGAAGTGTGGTCGCTGGATGCCGCCGGGTTCGGGGCCTTCGTCAGTAAGATCCCGGCGCCGCTTGGCATCGGCACGCTGAGCCTGTCGGACGGCACGAGCGTCAAGGGCTTCCTGGTCGAGGCTGTGGCCGTGCAGGGCGCCGAGGATATCTCGCACTATGGCGGCTGGCGGGGTTACCTGGGGCGGTAGTCAAGCTTAGGCTAGAGCCACGCCACACCCTCTTGTTGTTTGTGACGTTGCGACCTGACCAGTCAAACAATACCGTCGCCGAACCTTGGAGGGGAGCTTCCCAGTTATGACGGACGTTCTTGGCGGGCTTTGGTATTTCGCTCTGCTCTATGTCCTGCCCGTGGCGTTGGCTGCAGTTTGCATAGGGGCTCTCACGGTCCTGTTAGGATATCTCTACGCTCTGCTGATGTCCGGCAGACGCTAACCTGCAAGCCCCAACCTCGGGCGTGGGGGCGAATCGAGCGATCGGGACTCCGATGCGCTAGCGTCGGCCCATGCGCTGCACTGCGTCGCCCACCAGCGAGATGTGGGTGCGCATGGCGGCTTCGGCGGCGTCGCGTTCGCCGCGCAGGATGGCCTCGACGATCAGTTCGTGCTCGGCGTGCGATTTCAGCAGGCGGCCGAGCTGGCCGAACTGGGCGCGACGGAACGGCTGCAGGCGCTGGCGCGTCGAGCGGGTGATATCTGCCAGATAGGCGTTGTGCGCCCCGTTGTAGATGGCGGTGTGAAACACGTCATTGGCCTCGGCGTAGCCGGCTGCGTCACCGTCGCGGACCATGCCGGACATTTTCGCGTGCAGCACATCGAGGCTCGCGCGCTCTTCCCGCGTCATGGCGATGGCGGATAGCCCGGCGCAGAGGGCTTCGAGATAGCCCATCACCTCGAACATGCCGGCCAGTTCCTGCTCGTCGGGCTTTGCCACCAGCGCCTTGGCGTGCGGTCGCTGGTCGACGAGGCCGGAGGCAGCGAGCAGCCGCAGCGCTTCCCGCACCGGCGTGCGAGAGACGCCGAATTCAGCCGCGAGCAGCGTCTCGTCGAGCGCCAGCCCGGGGGCCAGTGAACCGGTGATGATCCGATCGGCGAGGCTGCGCCTGATTTCCTCGGCGGAGGTCCGCTTCAGCACTGCCTGCTCCTGCCACTCTAAAGCGGTGGCTCGTCGATGATACTCACATGCGCCGCGACGACCCGCCAGCCTGCCGGCATGCGGACCCAGGTCTGCATCTGCCGGCCGACCTTGCCGGGCGCCGAGTCGCGATAGAATAGCGTCGAGGCCGTTGCAAAGTCATCGCCGTAGGTGGTGATAACGGTTTCGGCGAGCCGGCGTTGCAACCCCGCCGACGGACGGGCCAACCGATAGGCGCGGATGGCGTCGATGCCGTAGAGATTCTCGCCCATGCCATAGCGGATGGTGGTCGGCGCGGCGGAGAACAACTCGTCGAGCACCGCGACATCGTTTCCGACCAGTGCCGCCTCATAGCGGCCGAACACGGCTTCGACTTCGGCGAGAACCTCGGGCTTGTCGATCTCCATCAGGCGGACTTCCGGCGGTTCAGCATCTCGTCGCGGAGGCGCGTCAGGAACGGGATGGTCTCGAACTGGTCGGGCCGCACCTTGTCCCAATCGACGCCCATCGGGCGGGTGGCGGTGTTGCCGGTGCGGATCAGCTCTTTCTCCGTCGCGACGAAATCGAGCGGTGAATCGTGGGATTGCATCGGCACGCGGGCATCCTCGACCAGTTGGCTCGAATGCACCGTGGTTGCCATGGGCGTTGCCGCCGTGACAATCCCCAGTTCGCGAAAGATGGCGGTCTCGAGGTCGGCAAAGCCGGCGCCCTTCCCGGTGCGGCCGCCCGCGCGGGTCACCGCCACCGAGCCGCAGACGCAGAAATCGAGCGGCGCGACCTCGGTGAACTCGATGCGGTCGCCATGTTCGACAAAACCCTGCGCCGTCGCGGCCAGCTCGAAGCTGATGCCCTTTGCCTTCAGCTTCTCGGGGTCGAGCCGGAGGTAGGGAAACTCGGCGGTGAGATAGGGCACCGGCGCGAACACCAGCTTGCCCTGGTACAGCGCCCGCAGCCGGATGGGGATCTGCGGCGCGTCCGGATTGGTCTTGATCGTCTTCGCCCGCTGCCACTCCTCGGTCTGCGCCAGGTGCCAGGCAGCGGTATCGGCGCCGACGAAGTTGGGGATCATGCTCCAGGCCGGGCCGACGGCCGTGCCGGTCAGTTCGAGGCTGTGCCAGATCTCGTGGCGGATCACGTCCTTGTCCGGGCTGCGGCCGGCCCAGCGTCCCTGTTCGCTCATGGTGTCTCCTTGGCGACGGCGGCGCTGAGCGCGGCGAGCGGCGTCACCCAGCCGACGATGCCGCCCTGCGCCGCGATCATGGCGATTGTCGCTGCCTTGAAGTCGGCGAAGTAGCTCTCCGTGGCATCCTCGATCAGCAGGCACTCGTAGCCGCGATCGTTGGCCTCGCGCATCGAGGTCTGCACGCACACTTCGGTGGTGACGCCAGCGAAGACGAGGTGGGTGATGCCCAACCCCTGCAGCCGCTCGTGGATGCCCGTGGCCCAGAACATCCCCTTGCCCGGCTTGTCGATGACGATCTCGCCGTCGATCGGCGCCAGCGCGTCGACGATCTGGTTGCCGGGCTCCCCCGCCACCAGCAGCCGGCCCATGGCGCCGGTCTCGCCGATATGGAGGCTCGGATTGCCGCGTCGGATCTTGGATGGCGGGCAATCGGACAGGTCAGGCTTGTGCGCCTCGCGCGTGTGGATCACCGGCCAGCCTTTGGCGCGGAAGAGTGCGATCAGCGCCGCAGTGGTGGGGATGATCGCTTCGAGCCGCGCAACATCGTTGCCGAGGCTGTCACCAAAACCGCCGCGCTCAATGAAGTCGCGCTGCATGTCGATGACCACCAGCGCGGTGTGGGCCGGGTCGAGGGGGTATGGGTAGGGTCTGGCTGGGATGTCGATCATTTGGACCTGAGCACGAAGGAGCCTCGCCCCGGAATTGGTACCTGGATGTAGGTAGCGCCGGCTTCGACGCTCGGCGATACCCCCCTCCTAGCTCTGCTAGGCGCTGACGCGCCAAGCGACGCTACCTCCCCCGCAAGGGGGGCGGTGGGGCGTTGCGCGACCTTCGACAAGCGGCGAACAAACCCGACCTCCACCGCCCCCCTTGCGGGGGAGGTAGCGAAGCTAGCCGCAAAGCGGCTTAGCGAAGCTAGGAGGGGGGTATGCACCGAGCTCAGAGCGATCCTCATCAATGCCCCGCCATATGCTGGCCGATCGTATTGCGGTCCGTGTCCTCGATCTTCGACACGTAGTTGATCGTGCCGCCCGACATCACCGCCACCCGGTCGGACAGTTCCAGGATCTCGTCGAGGTCCTCGCTCACCAGCAGCACGGCGGCCCCCTTGTTGCGCTGTTCCATGATCTGCGAGCGGATTTCCGACACCGAGGCAAAGTCCAGCCCGAAGCACGGGTTGGCGACGATCAGCACGTCGACATCGCCCGACAACTCCCGCGCCAGCACGGCCCGCTGCACGTTGCCGCCCGACAGTGTTTCGATCGGGGCGTCGGGGCCCTGCGTCTTCACTCGGTAGCGGGCGATCAGGTCGCGCGCCTTGGCCTTCATCGGGCCCGGCGACATCCACCAGCCGAGCTTTGCCACCGGCGGCTTGTCGAACGACCGGAAGGCGATGTTCTCGGCCACGCTCATCTTGGGCACCGTAGCGTTCTTCAGCGGTTCCTCGGGCAGGCCGAACACCTTGAACTTGTCGTAGGCGCCACGATTGGGCTCGAAGCGCTCGCCGCGGATGAAGATGCCGCCATCGGCGAGCGGCCGCTGCCCGCTCAGCACCTCGACCAGCGCCGACTGCCCGTTGCCCGACACCCCGGCAATGCCGACGATTTCGCCCGCCTTCACCTTGAGGTTCACCGATTTCACCACCGAGGCGCCGTCATTGTCGTCGGCGAACACCCCGGCCAATTCCAGCACATCGCGACCCCCGGTGCTCTGCACCCGGCCCGAGCGCTCGCGGATGGGCGTATCGCCGATCATCATGGCGCTCATGTCGGCGACACTCACCGTCTTGGCATCGCCCGAGCCGGTGAAGCGGCCGCGACGCAGCACGGTGAAGTGGTCGCAGAACGCCTTCACCTCGCGGAACTTGTGCGAGATCATCAGCACGGTGATTTCCTTGCGGGCCGCCATGCCGCCGAGCAGGCCCAGCATCTCGTCGGCCTCGCCCGGAGTCAGCACCGAAGTCGGCTCGTCGAGGATCATGAAGCGCTGGTCGAGATAGAGCAGCTTCAGGATCTCAAGCTTCTGCTTTTCGCCCGCCGACAGCGACGACACCTGCGCGTTGAGCGGCACGCGGAACGGCATGGTATCCATGAACGCCGCCAGCGCCTTGGTCTCCTTGCCCCAGTCGATGATATCGGGCGCATCGGCGCGCGAGATCACTAGGTTCTCGGCCGCCGTGAGCGACGGCACCAGCGTGAAGTGCTGGTAGACCATGCCGATGCCGTTGGCGCGGGCATCGCGGGGCGAGCGGATCGACACCTCCTGCCCATCGAGCAGCACCTGCCCCTTATCCCCGCTGTAGAAGCCCATGATACACTTCACCAGCGTCGACTTGCCGGCGCCGTTCTCGCCCAGCAACGCGTGGAACGAACCGGCGTCAACATTGATCGAAACATCGTCGAGCGCCCGGAGCGGCCCGAATATCTTCGTCATGCCAATGGCTTGCAGCGATGGCGCACGGCCCTTGGCGGCGGGAACGTCGTTCATCTTCGGTTCATTCCCCGTTCATCATCACGGCAATCAGGTGTTCGCTTTTCGACACAGCGCCAAAAACCCCGCCCTGCATCTTGATCATGTCGATGGCCGCGAGGTGGTTCTCGAGCTTCGTGGCAGCGCAGCAATCCTCCAGCAGCACGCACTCGAAGCCGCGATCGTTGGCCTCACGCATCGTGGTGTGCACGCACACATCGGTGGTGATGCCGGTCAGCACGATGTTGCGTATACCCTTGAGGCGCAGGATCAATTCGAGGTCGGTGGAGGCGAACGAGCCCTTCCCCGGCTTGTCGATGATCGCCTCGCCCGGCAGCGGCGCCAGTTCCGGGATGATTTCCCAGCCCGGCTCGCCGCGCACCAGAATGCGGCCCTGCGGACCCTGGTCGCCTATCCCTGCCCCGATGCGCTGCGAGCGCCACCGCTTGTTGGCCGGCAGGTCGCTGAGATCGGGCTTATGTCCCTCCCGCGTATGGATAATCGGAAAGCCCCTGGCGCGGAACGCCGCCATCAGCCGCTGCAGCGGCTCGATCGGCGCGCGGGTCAGCGAGATATCGTAACCCATTGAATCCACGTAGCCACCGCGGCCGCAGAAATCCGTCTGCATGTCGATGACGATCAGGACGGTGTTGTCCGGCCGCAGGTCGCCATCATACGGCCAGGGGTATGGGGTCGAGGCGATAGTTATCCCCGCGGGAACCATGGCCTCCATAATGCGCTCGTCGGAAACGGTCATGGGAGGCTCACTTGGTTATCGACAGTTCGCCGGGCACATCGCGGGCCGAGGATTTCGACCCGGCCGAGATGATCATGATGACCAGCGTCAGGATGTAGGGGGCGGCGTTGAAGAAGTAGTAGCCCGAGGTGATGCCCACCGCCTGCAGCGCCGGTCCGATCGCTCCGGCCGCGCCGAAGAACAGGGCGGCAAAAATGGCGCGGATCGGGTCCCAGCGGGCAAAGATCACCAGCGCCACCGCCATCAGGCCCTGCCCGGAGGACAAGCCCTGGTTCCAGATGCCCGGATAGTAGAGCGACAGGAACGCCCCGCCGATGCCAGCAAGAAAACCCCCGGCCGCCGTGGCGAGGAAGCGCACCAGATCGACCGACACACCCATCGCCTTGGCCGATGCGGCGCTGTCGCCGGTCATCCGGACGATCAGGCCCCATTTGGTGTTCCGGAAGGCCCAGGACATGGCGACGGCGAGGAAAATCCCGACGAAAAACAGCGGGTTGACCTGCAGCGCCTGCGCCAGAGCCGGGTTGCCGGTCCAGTCACCGAGCGGAATGGAATCGAGCTTGGGGGCCTGCGGCTGGATGAACGGCTTGCCGAAAAAGAACGCCAGCCCGGTGCCGAAGCTCATCATGGCGATGCCGACGGCAATGTCGTTCACCTTGGGCAGCTTGCAGATATAGCCATGCAGCGCCCCAAGGAAGAGCCCCGACATCCCCGCCGCCAGCACGCCCAGCCACGGGCTGCCGGTGAGGTAGGAGGTCGCGTAGGCCACCATGGCGCCCAGCACCAGGTTGCCCTCGAGCCCGAGGTTGATGCGCCCCGATTTCTCGGTGAGCGTTTCGCCGAGCGCCACGAACATGAACGGGGTGGAGACGCGGATGGCGCCACCGAGCATGGCGATGAGGACGGTGAGGACGGCATTGTCCATTTACGTGCGATCCCCCGTGGCCTTGACCTGGAATATCCTGAACCGCCCGTAGAGCGTGTCCGAGACAAGCAGCACCACGAACAGCATGCCCTGCAGCACGAGGATGGTGGCGTCGGGCATATCCATGCGCCGCTGGATCACGCCGCCGGCGGCGGCCAGCGCGCCGAACAGGATCGCCACGGGGATAACCGCGATGGGGTTCTGCCGGGCGAGGAAGGCAACGAGGATGCCGGTGAAGCCATAGCCGGCGACCAGCGAGGCGTTGGCCTGCCCGTGGATGACCGCCACCTCGAAGAAGCCAGCGAGCCCGGCGCAGCCACCGGCGATCATGCAGCAGATCACCATCAGCCAGCCGACCGGAAGACCCTGGGCCCGCGCCGCACGCAGGTTGCCGCCGGTCATCCGCGCAGCAAAGCCGAAGGTGGTGCGGCTCATCAGCACCCAAAGCACGATCGCGAGCACGATGCCCGCCGCCAGGCCCCAGTGCACGTCGGTGCCAGGGATCGAGCCGATGCGGTAGGCATCGCCGATCGGCATGGTGGACGGCTTGTTGGCCGAGGCCGGATCACGCAGCGCGCCCTCGACGAAAAAGTTCATGATGGCGATGGCGATGTAGCTCATCAGCAGCGAGGCGATGGTCTCGTTGACGCCACGCGCGTATTTCAGCCAGCCGGTGAAGCCGACCCAGAGGCCCCCGGTGATGATGCCGGTCGCCGCCATTATCGGCAGCGTCACCAGCGGCGGCACGCCGCCCGAGACCAGCGGAATGGCGATGGCGGCGGAGGCGAAGCCACCCAGCACCAGCGCGCCCTCGCCGCCGATCATGGTGAGGCCGATGCGGGCCGGGATGGCGAAGGCCAGCCCGGTCAGGATCAGCGGCGCGGCGCGTTGCAAGGAGTTCTGGATCGAGAAGGAGGAGCCGAAGCCGCCGGTCCAGACCAGCGCGTAGAACTGCAGCGGGTCCTTGCCGATGAGCAGGAGGAAAACCGCGAACAGCATAGCGGAAGCGATGATGGCGCCCACCGGAATGGCGATCGACTCGGCGAAGCGCAGGAACTGCAGGTTGCCGGTGTTCTCGGCCGGAACCACGGCGTTGTCGGCTGCTTGAACTGTCATCCACTAGGCTCCGCTCTGGGCACTGGGATCCTCACCCGTGCAACGGGGGAGGGGGACCGGCGAAGCCGGTGGAGGGGGCGGCGGAGGGTACAGACCGGGTGTTCGCCCCCTCCGCCGCCCATGGCGGTCCCCCTCCCCCGCTTCGCAGGGGAGGACCAGGACCGTCGACGCCTTGACTCAGGTGATCGAGCCCTGCACGCCCTCGAGCAGCCAGTTCATGCCGTCGAGGTAGGGGTCGTAGTTGTCGTAGTCCTTGTCGACGACGACATTGCCGGCATTGTCCTTCAGCATTCCCTTGTAGATCGGCGCGCCACCCTTGAGCGCTTCGATGGCGGCGTCGGCAGCCTTGATCGCCTCGGGCGTGGCGCCGGCGCCATAGGGCGTGTTGCGCAGCATGTCGTTGTTGTAGCCGCCGACCAGGAAGTTCGGCGGCGTCTTGCCGGCGGCGATATCGTCGGCATACGTCTTGTAGATCGTCTCCCACTTGTACTCGGCGCCGGTGATGAAGCCCTTCGGCGCGAGCGGAGCCTGCGAGGCATTGTGGCCGCAGGTCTTGACGCCGCGGCCTTCGGCCGTCTCGATCACCACCTTGGGGCTGTCGACGTGACAGGTGATCACATCGCAACCGGCGTCGACCAGCGCGTTCGTCGCCTCGGCCTCACGGACCGGCAGGCTCCACTCGCCGGTGAAGATCACCTGCACAGTGGCGTTGGGGTTCACCGAGCGGGCGCCGAGCAGCACCGAGTTGATGTTCGAGAGAACCGACGGAATGGGCTTGGCCGCAACGAAGCCGATCTTGCCGGTCGGCGAGGAAAGCCCCGCGGCGACACCATCCACGTAGTGCGCCTGGTTCAGGTACGGGAAGTAGGAGCCGGCATTCTGAGGATCGGTATCCTTGTTCCACAGCGGCGCGGCGTGGCGGAACGTGACATCCGGATACTTCTTGGCCAATTCGACCACGAACGGGCTGTAGTAGCCGAACGAGGTGGCAAGGATCAGGTTGGCGCCGTCGAGATTGATCATCGACTCCATCGACTTGGAGACGGCGTCGGTCTCGGGGACGTTCTCCTCTTCCACCACGGTGATGCCCGACACCGCCTTCAGCGACGCGACCGATACGGCATGCGCCTGGTTCCAGCCGAAATCATCCTTTGGTCCGACATAGACTATGCCGAGCACCACATTGGTCTGCGCGCGCGCAAACCCGAACGGCAGAGCCGTGGCCGCGAGCCCGGCAGCACCGACACGCAGCAGCGATCGACGCGAGATGGAAGTGAAGGTCATGACGTTGTTTCCCCGATTGCACCTGTACGGCGACGCCTGCCGGCGACACCTTGTCACCAACAATGCAATCCACGTGCCAAGCTGGACGCCACGACACGAGACGGAAATGTTAATTTAGATCAACAGCTTGACCGGACATCGACTGTGACAGACACGAAAGGCTGCCAATCCAACCTGCCCATCAAATATCCGACCTTCCAACAAATGCCTACAATTTATGCATTTTACAGTTCATTGCATACAATCTATGAACGAGTATCATTCTGATGGAATTGCGCCGCCTCGCCCCGCAAAGCGCTATCGCGACCTCGCGCCACTCGTCGGGCCGAGGCGCAGTCATGTCAGATGTAAGGAGGCTGGAGCGGGTGAAGGGAATCGAACCCTCGTCGTAAGCTTGGGAAGCTTCTGCTCTACCATTGAGCTACACCCGCGAGGTGAGGACGTATTTGCCGGAGTGCGGGGCGGGCGTCAAGGTGGTGAGGGGGCGGCGGGGGGCAGTCGGCTTGCAATCCGCCGGAGTGCATAGTTTCTATCTCAGATTACTTCTCACGTTGAAGCGGGTGGCTGAACAAGTGTTTGGATTTGGTAACAAGGGTAGAGAGCTGGCAAATCGCGTAGCTGATCATGTAGGCGTCGAACGCAATCTATTTGATTCGGCGTTGTTGGAGTTTGGCTTTGGCTGGGCGCATTGGAAGCCTCTCGTTGGGAGCGCGCTCCCTATAGAGACCGTCGCGAACGACGTGCGACCCAAAGTCGTCGAGGGCCTTCGTAGCCTCCGTAGAAAGTTCGGTGACCAAGATGAAATTGTCGCCGCTCTGAACCGGCTTGAATACGACGATGTGAACACCGATGTGGCGGCATCAGAAGCCTCCAAGCTGAAGATGACAGTCGATCAGCACGCTAAACGCGAGAGCACCATCGAGGACATGCGGCATCAGTCATTCTCCGACTGGGTCGACTCCCTTGGTCCTCCCGCAGGGATGGACGGTGCCAGGATACTTGCTGGTTTGTGGGCGACCGTGGCTGATCGTGGTTGTTCAGTCGAGCAGATCAGCCAGCACGTAAACATGCCCATCGCTCGTGCCGATCGTGCCGTTCAAACTCTTTACGAAGCTGGGGGCATGGCACGCGGCGTAGGGTATGACGGTATCATGTACTACAGTCTTGGGGAGGGCGGAATGCGGGTCGGCCAACAGATCGCTCGACAGTGGCTTGCTATCACTCAGTTGTACCGTCACTAGGATTGATGCGCGCGCATTCCAGCTGTGCAGACAGAGCGGCGGCTGACCAACTCATACTTTGTAGCGATGCCTTGGTTTGGTCATTCACCTGAGAGGTGATAGCAGCCAGGGCCGCTCGCAGGTCGGAACAGATCGGTGAGTGGCAGCCCAGTACCGTCTCACCCGCCAACACCGACCGAAGAACGCTCGACACTTCCCCACACCAGTCCAGCGGTCGAATGAATGAGAGGATGTCAGGGATCGCTTCCCGAATGGTCATCCCCTGCTCTATCAGCGCAAACAGCAGCGACACAACTCCGGCTGCGAGACCACTGTTGAAATCGGCATCCGACAGAGCAGCGGCTTTGGCACCAAGCTCGAAAGCTCTGCCCGGATCATCGACGAATGCCAGTCCGATCGGTGCTGCAGACAGCATGCCGTCACATCCACCACGCTCAATGGGGGTGAACGAACCCGACTGACCATGGAGGATGGCTTCACGAAGTCGGGTGTTTCGAAATCGGGATGCGAGCGGAGAGGTCGTCGCCCATTCCCGATACGATCGATGGAGATGGATGAGGATTTCGAGGTTCGATGGGCTTCCCATCGCATCGGCTGCTTCGAGTCCCTTGACCGTCGCCCTCAACATCTCTGCTGACGTCGAGGTCAGATCGGATTGACGAGATAGCTGTAGGATTCCTTCCGATGTCAGTTTCTCGGCTCTTTCTCCCTCTGACATTCGACTTGCGAGGAGTCCGATCGTTTCTCCGACCGCTGCTCCACGGATGATCGCATTCAGTTTCGTTTGGGCGTTGTCGTCAAAAAGCATGAGGCGGCTCCTTGTTCAGGAACCGTCTCCAGGATCATTCCGAGTAGGACAACGGGTCAACGAAAAAGCCCCCTGACCCGTCAAGTACGGAAATCCGCCATCTCATCCTCATCAAAGCACAGTTCGGCTATCGACGATTAGCCAGCGATAGTACCGCTACTTCGCTCGAGTTTGTGTCCTCAGTCGCGCTGGATTCCGGCCTGACCACTTCGGAGAGAACCTGGTCGGCACGGTCGGTCACGTCGAGGTGCGTCGCGGCACCTGGGCAGCCTGGACGCTGCCGCGGGTGCGTCAGCACGCTGAGAATTAAGCCACTCGAACTGGCGGTGGCCGCTACTATTGGACGCTGGGCAGGTTGCTGCGGCGCCCGGTCACAGACTAGGCGTCGTTGTGCTCGATCGCTTCGCGCACCCCGTCCATGTTGGCCACCCCTGGTCGCATAGCCCACTCCTCAACTGCTCGCAAAATGCTGATGGCGCCCCGTCCGGCGGCATAGCGCAGGGGTTTCGGGCCGCGCTTCGCCCTAATGAAGTCTGTCGCCGCATGTGTCGCAGACGCCGCCACGACAACGAAAAGGTCGGCATTTTCCGCGAGGGCGCGCAGCGGCCGAGATCCGCCGAAATCGCTATTCACGCGGACATCTACGCCCGGAGCGAGCGCCCGCAGCGCCTCGACGGCTTGATTCCCTGCAGATTCTGTCAGGGTATAGATCGCGATCAGCTTTCCGGACAAGCGACTTGCTAGGGTGCGGTCTTCTTCGCGCGGTCCGCGTGTAAGTGCTTCCGGAAGCGCATCTTCCCAACCGAGCATGCCCGAAAGCCGGAAAAGGCTTGCCCTTTGTAGGGCCGATAGTTGAGGGCCAATCGGGACTAAGCGGGAAACAACCCTCTGCCAGAACTGTTCGCGTGCCGTTTGGTCGGGTGTGTTCGCCGAGACCGTCTCCTCGACGAGCTCCATTAGCCAATAGACTGTCCTTACTCCGGCAGCCTCCCCGGAAAACTCCAGGAGATCAGATAGCAGGCGACTATAGGCGCCGGAGGCCGGGCCGATGCCCAACATCGCGCGCGCCAGGACACCTGCCGAGTCAAGCATCGGCGCGGCGGTGCGACCGCTGAGCATCAGTCGCTCCAGCGCGGCCTCATAAACGTTGTATCCGACGGGTCTAGGAAATTCAGGGTCGCGTTGCAGCCACGCGACCAGATGCGGAATCCCCTCCATCAAGCGATCAGATGCTGGTGGATTGTCTGGTACTCGAATCAGAGCATCGGCAAGACGTGCGATATCGGTAGGGTCGCCGAGGTTTGCCTCCCACTCGACGGCGGCCTGCCGCGCGATCACCTGCGCGGAGATAAATGTTGGACTCTGGAGTTCGCCAAGCCACTCGCGCCAATCCTGCGGAGACGGCTCCGCACCGAACCTTTCGTTGATTGCCTGAAGGGCGCGACGGGGTTGCTCTGACTGGAAAAGCGCGGCCCGCTCATCATCGGTCAGCGAGGCCAGCAACGCTCGCGCTTGGTCGATCGCGCTAAGCGAGCCGCTGACGTCGGCTACGACAAGCGCCTCGGCAGCACCCGCCGACGGGGCTGCGGGGGCAACGTTTTCAACTGCGTCTTCGACACTAAAGGCTAGTTCATCGGCCAGGCCGCCGAGGTCAGCTTGCGAGGCCGCTACGGCATTGGCCAGCCGAGTGTCCGCCCCTGCCTGCGCCAGAGCTTCAAGGGCGAAGAGCCGCCAAGCGCCGTCGCGCATTCCGGTTGGAGCCGGCAGTCTTATGAGGTCACGAACGCGTGGCCTCGGGCCGGCGACGTAGGCGGAAAGGGAAGGTGCAGACTCGGCGAACGTCGTCCAATATATCGCTTCAAGGAGGGCCGAAGTTACCGCCGGCGGCCTTCTAGTCCGCAACAGGTCATCGAAGCCTTTGACCGCAATGATCCCGGCCCAGTCTCGAACCGTCGCGAGGATCTCGACCTCCAAAAACTTCAGGTTCAGAGCGTCCAACCGATGTTCGAGGCGGCAGCGGTCTAGAAGCTGTCGAGCCTCGTCGATAGCCAAGGCATTCAGGTGATCCCGAATGCGGGCGAGGATTCTGCCCGTCGTTTCCATGGGCGGTTCGGCATCTGGCGGCGTCTTGGCGACCAGGGCCATGAGGCGGCGGAGCGCGCGCTCAGTCGAGCTTGCGGTTTCGGCCGTTGGCGCCATCCGAGCGACCACCGCAAGCCCGGCGGCTTCTAGCACTTGCTCGTGGCGATGGTTTAGGTTGAGCCGCGACGCCTCTCCTGCAAAATCAGTCAGGGTCGGGCCCGCGAAGGCGAGGAGTAGGGGACGAAGTCGGCGCCACTGGGCATGCGTTTGCGCCGCGGCATAGAAGACGGGGGGCCTGACCCCTTCGCCCGGCCAGACGAAGAGTGCACCCGGAAAGCCTGGATCGCCGACGGTCCCCTCGAGGGCCTCGACCAGAGGATCTGATGTAAACGCCAATGCGTTCCTGAACGCGGTGCTCAGTTCGTGAGCCTCGGTGAGACTTCCGCCGATCACAGATGCGCCCCCCACTTCTCTTCCAACTGCAGGCGTCGTTCAGCGACCGCTGGCGGATCGGTACGCAAAAGTATGTGCTCGTCATTCACCGTCACGCCGTTCCAGGTCAGGTTCATTGAGCCCGAGAGGACGTAGTCGTCGCCGAGCAAGCCCTTCTCGTGAAAATCGGGCGCGATGATCATCCGGATGAGGCCGGAACTCTGAAGGGGTCGCATCCGGTCGATGAAGCCGCGGTTGTTCGAGTGGTCGCGAATTAGAATCACGACCTCACATCCCTTCGTCGCGATCGCCTCTATGACGGCCGACAGGCGAACAGAGCCCGCGGCCCAGTCCGGCTGGACAGCCGAAAACTGACGAGCCTCGTTATTGAGAATTTCGATGTCGCTGATCCAGCCAAACCCGATCCAGAGCCGACGGCTTGGCCGCAGTAATTCGAGTGCGAATAGAGATTGGAGGACGTCGCGGATCGCGCGCGTCTGGCCTGGCCCGGTGAGGTCGCGAGAACTCATACCTGCTCCTGCACGACTAAGGCGATGACGAGGAGATTGGCTTGCCGCTCAGTTCGCTCGACCTTTGGGAAGAATTGGAGGTATCCCACGTCGATCGGCGTTGTCACCGCTTCAAGAACTGCAGTTCTCAGCCCATCCAATTCCTCTGTGCGACCAAACAGTTCGGCGGCCCCTTCTTGCGCCAACGATTGCGCTAAGGCGTCTCGCCACCCGGGGGCTCCGAACGACACACGCCGACCGGCCTTCTGCAGCAACGCCCGTGCAAGACGGGGATCCGTACTCCGTCGGCCCGCGAAGCGGTTGTAGGACTGGAGGGAGCGTTGACTGATCTCAAGTCCCCGTGGCCAGAGCAGATTGGCTATGATTTGCGCGCCCTCTGCCGGGCTCAGGCGCTGGGGTAGGCCCGTTGAGGTTTGAACCCGGGCCCGAATATCAGGTTCGAGCGCGAGGACGAACGAGATCTCCCTCACGCCAATGGAAACGCCAGCGGTTACTTCTGCCCCACGCCACCGATCTAGTAGATCGACCAGCAGGCGGTCCAACGCGGCGTTGCTCGTGGGCGTAAGAATTCGGGCGCTGAGTGACACGCTCAATGCATGACCTACGCCGAGACCGCGGTCGCCGAGAAGGCTATACAGGCGCTCCCGTTTTGACTCACGATCTTCGTAGCTGGTCGCCGACCGAACTAGCTGAAGAGCTTCCGCTATTGGGGCGTCTGACACCGCCAGGCGGACGAACGCCTCCAGACCTTCAGCAGCAAGTTCGTAGTCGGTGGGCGCCAACGCGGCTTCGAGCGCTCGAAACAGGACGCGCGGCTCGTCCGCTACGCGTTCGAAAACCGCCTGGAGAACTCCCGCCCCACCCAGGGTCGTCTCGGTGATCCAGATTTTTACTGGCGACCCTGGTTCGACGTCAACGACCAGCGAGTCGCTGGAGATGTGGCGAGGAACGAGCGAGACACAGGCCTGGAGCAAAGCTTCGGCGGACGTCGCGGTGACGGTATCGAGGATCCAATCGCTTAGGGCCTCGGCATCAGGCGTAGTCATTTCGTGAGCCAAGCCCCGGAGTCGATCGCGCACATCGTCCCGATCGAACAGGTGAAGGAGGCTTTGAGCCCGGGCGCCTGCGACCTCGTCAGCGGCGAAACCTTCCTCGTCGTCTCCTGCCTCCCCAGGATTGTCTGAGACCCCCTGGCCCTGGAAGATTGCCCTTAGCGCAGCGGCCAAATGCTCGGCGGGGTTAGGGCCATTCAGAATGGCCAGCGCTGCCGCCGTCAGATCCTCTTGTTCGGTTACGGAGCGGACGAGGACCGCTGCCATAAAACTCTGATGAAGCCAGTCGCGCTGAAAAGCGTCGATCTCCTTTGGCAGATCGGAGTCAGTGAGCAAGCGGTGGCGGAGATAGCCCAGCCTGCTCCCAGCAAGGAGGTCGCTCGAAAGACTTGGAAGTCGCAGGCGGGCCTCACCGAGGTTGAGATGGGCCGAGAGACCATCGACATCGATCTCGAACCCAACGGCAGCCTGCGCGCCATCCTGTCCAACGAACCGGTAGTGGATTTGACGATCGCCCGTGAGACGCCTGAGGACCGCGTCTCCACCGACAGCAAAGCGGCGTAGCGTCAGGTGACTCCTGTAGCGATGAAGGTAGGCCAAGATGGTCGGAATGGGTTCGCGCCAGGGGTTACGGGCGCCGAGTTCTATAGCCGTCGGCTCCCCCTGAGGGACAAAGCCGCTGCGCCAGTCCAGCCAGGCGTTCGAGGTCGGGCCTGCCACGTGTTTAGAGACGTGCTGCAGTCGGATCTGCCATGGCCTGTAAACAGGAATACGCTCACCGTCAGCTTCGAAATCACCCACGAACCCTGCAACTTCTGCGAACGCCCCGACGGATATGTCTTGGTCGCCGCCGTCTGGATCAAGCGGAAACCAATGGTGAAGTCCGCCGTGTTCGATGGCGAAACGACGGGTCACACGTCCGGGCGCTAACTCGGTCAGGGCTTGAGCGATCGCCATTGCCCGCACCTTTTCAACATCGCGAACGGTTGCAGGCGGCAAGACAACTGCAACCTCTGGGAGGTTGAGATCCGTAAAGAGCGTGCGGGCGACGAAATCCGGCAATGGATGCCAGTCAACCTGAAGGTCTAGGTCACGGTGACCAGATCCATGAGCTTTCCGCCAATCCCTGTGGAGTCGACGGGCCAGCGTTGGGGCGGCTTCCAGAAGGATCGCGCGCGGCGGTCTCCAAAGGAGCTTCTGGACGGTGGCATCGTCAATCTTCAAGGCGCTTCGCAGGTGGCGGCTTAAGGAGGCGATCGCCGCGGGATCACCTTCCAATAGGCGGACGAGCGTCCGCTTCGCGTCCGAGCGAAGCGCGCTGCCGGACGGATACTCGGGCGCTGGCGGCCGGCTGAGAACGTCCCACGCCCAACCTCGGGTGGATTTCGTCTCGGTCGAAAGCCAGTCGAACAGGGCAAAAGTCGCTTGCATTCGCAAAACGTAGTCATTGTCGATTGGCAGGCGCTGCGGGGGCAATTCGGGTTCGAACAAGTGCTCGTAGGCCTCGAAGGCGAGACGGTCGCGCCCGTAATCGCTAAGGACGGTCACTGTAAGTGGCCGCATCCCGCGCGCGCGGCCAGCGCGACCACGCCGTTGCAGAAAGGACGCCGAGTCTTTGGGAGCCTTGTGCTGCAACACGGCACCAACGCGGCTGTCGTTGTACCCAACCTCCAGCGACGCTGTGGCCACCACCACATCCGAGTCGGCCAACACCCCGGAATCCTCGGAAGTCGTCCTGCCTACTAGAAGCGGTCGATCGAGCCGACGGCCGACGGCCTCGACAGCCCTCCAGACCTGTCCGTCCCGCTCGCGCCGTATCTGTTCGGTAATGTCGCTGGGGCGCAGCCGCAAAGCAGCCAGGGGAGCAGCGCCAACTCGCGGACGTCCAAAAAAATCCAGTCCTTCGGCGTCTCGCAGGCTGTCGAAAAGGCGGTTGATCACATCGAGGTTGTCGGTGAACGCGAACAGCCGGCTACCAAATGCGCCCTCTGATACCCCGCCTGACAATGGGTCGAGCAGTCTGGCCAACAGCATCAGAGTCTGGATTGACGTTGACAGCAGAGACGTCTGAGACGCTGGGTCGCCGCGAAGAAGGATCTGATACTCGGCGCCCTCTTCCGTCATCCGGTGCGGAGTCACTTCGCGAACCCGAGATACTTCCAATCCGGTGAGGTCGGAAAAGAACTGGGTTGCTTCGCGCAGCGTTGCGGACAGCCCCACGTAGTTCACGGGCGCCGCAACCGCGTGTCGCCAGCGGCGAAGGGTCAGTGCGGCCTGCGCGCCGGACACCCCCGTATAGGTGTGCACCTCATCGAGCAGAGCGAAAATGGGCCGACGGGATACCGGTTGTCCCACCCCGAACAGGCGCTTGGCGGCTAGATCGGACAGCCGTTGGTTGAGCATCTCGGTCGTCGTGAACAGCAGGTCCGGAGGGGACCGAGCGAGGCTGGCTCGCGTCAAAACAATCTCGGAGTCGTCAATTTCGCAGCCGCAGGAAGGATTGCTGCAGACGAGCCTCTCGGTACTAGCCGCGATATCTTCGTCGCGCCAGAGTAGTTCGGCACCGCAGTGGGGACACGGCATCCACGGGCATACGAAGTGGCTGTGCCGCGAACGCCAGCCCCGCCGCGCGATGTCATCGCGGTCCGCACGGCTTGGTGTCGAGCCAAAATAGGCGCCTATCGTCAGGGGACGCCGAGGCGCCATCATAACACCGTCGAGACGTCGCGCCATGCGATAAGTCTCAGCGAACTGATCTTTCAGGAGTTCGGTCCGCGGATAGATCGCTAGAGCCTTGGTCCAATTTACTCCCGTCTGAACGGCTTCTGCAATACGCAAGAGGGCGGGTAGGTAGAATGCCATAGTCTTGCCGGAGCCTGTGCCCGCCGTCACGATCAGACCGCTGTCGCCGTTAGCCTCGAGCAGGTGTTGCGTTGCCTCCTCCTGAAAGTCCGCCAGCAGAAGGTCCGGCCCCGTCAGCGCCGCCCACAGAGTGCCGCGAAAGGACGACAACGGCGCCCCACCGACGCGCGAAAACACATCGGACGCAGGCAAATTGCGGTCCGGGTAACGGCGCCGCCGGAGATCGATACGGTAGTCTGAAACCAGCCTCGGTGCGCCGGCCCACGGCCGACCGGGGAAGAGTTGCCGCAAACGGCTTAGAAGCCGGACCGCCTCAGCGAAACGCGACCGTATCCGGATCTCGTCGCCAGCGCCGGAAACCTCAAGCAGCAGCTTGCGCCGAAGCAAGGAGTCTAGTGCGTTGTCCGCAGCATCCTGCCCAACGATGCGGGCGGCCATTTCCGCCACTTCGTTTTCCGACAACGATCCATCGGCAAAGCCCCACCGGAGCGACCGGAGTTCAAGCGCCTCAATCTCGTCAAGCAGCAGCAGGTCCGACACGTCAGCCACGGCTCGGCACAATCCGGAATGTTCCCGCGAGCCCGCGCTCGTTCAACCAGGTCAAAACTCCTGTTGTCAGATCCGAGATTTCGGCCCCACCCTGGCCGGTCTTACGAAGGAAGGCCTGGACCTCGGGGGGCAGGTCGTCGCCTTGAATTGCCGTCAGCGCGTCGTCTTTTTTGCTGACTGCCGCAGCGAGTTGGGTCAGTGCTCGGCCGAACTCGGTTGCCGGGGGCCGGTTGTCCTTTAATTTTTGAACTTCGTTCGCCGCATCTCGGATTCTTTGGACCGAGGATCGGTAGGCGGGTATCTGCTCTAGAGCGCGTAGCACCGCGTCGGCAGGAAACTGCGCTTGGGCGTTCAAACGAGCAGACCACGCATCGGATACCAGCTTGTCGAGCTCTTCTGCTGCGTTTTTCAGGCCGGGCGTAAACTGGAACCTGAACTGATCGTCGGGTTCTGCAAGAACATTGGGATCATCGCGAAAGCGTTGGAGCAATTCCGCTGCGTGCGCCTTCAGACCGGGTGTCGGTGACGGCCTTCCCGGGGCAAGCCCTGCATCCGCTGCGGCTCTCCAGTCCTGCTTCGCGCGGACCAAACCATCAGCCAACGGCTTCAACTGTCGGGCCCGGGTCTGATAGACATCTCCCTGTTGCCCAGCAGCTTTGAGCGTTTGATGGGAGGCGAGCGCAGCTTGAAGCTTGGCGGCGCGATCAAGCAACGTCGACAACTTCAGCTCCCTCTAGGTTATCTCCGATTTTGGTCAACGCAGCTTCAATTTCAACCATATCGGCTTGGACAGCTTGGACCTTGGCGGCCTGGCGATTCTCTTCCTCGCCAAGGCGAGATTCCACATAGTCCAGGAAGGCCGACGCCGCATTTGCGACTGCCCGTCCGGTGGTGATGGATGCCGTTCTCGCGCGCGCGAACGTGGGCAACGCCGCAAGCGCCCCTCCAACACCGCGCAGGCTCTTTGCCGCGTTGATCGAGTCATCGAAGAACGTACTACGTAGAGCCTCGAGGGATTCGTCGAGGCGTTTTGCAGATGGCCCAGCCATGCCCGCGTCGCTGAAGGCCTCACGGGTCGACGAAAGTTCCGCAATGATGGTCGCGCGCTTGGCGCCGACGCCGAACGCATTCTCCATCTCATCTAGCCACGCCAAGCGAACCTCAGCTTCTGCGGCAGCCGCTACATCCATTGCACCGGAAGTGCGCCTATAAAGCTCGGCGCAGCGCTTGAAGAGATCAAACTCCAGACCCTCAGGTGGGACCTGGCTCAGACGCCACCCATTCGCTCGCAGTCGCCTTAGTGCAGCCAGCGTCTCCGTTGGGTCAACGAGCGTGCCAACGACGCCGCCCTTGCTTCCTGAAGTCATCGATCGCAGCAGCGAGCGAAGATCAGTCTGGCGAACTGCGAGCCCCTCGTAGACCCGCCTCATCTCAGCACTAATAGCATTGACCTCAGCCGGCCACTCAGATGCAAAAATGGAGGCGACGTCTGCGACCTGATCTGCGTCGGCCTTAATCCGCCCGTTGATAACGGAACCGATCGCAAGCAGTTCTGCGGCTGCAGTTGAGTGATCCCACCCATCGAGCGGAGCGCTGAGCCTCACCAGCTGGGCAACAACCTCTTGGCGCCAGTCGGTCAAGCACTCCAAGTAAGTCGCCAGCGCGTCCGATCCGCCGGGGAAATCCCAGTGACCCTCACGCTCTGCTCTAAGGAGCCCTCCCACAGCGATCGACGTTCGGTCGAAGTCAGCTTGCGATGATCCCGCGCCTGGAATCTCCAGCATCACGAGCGAGGGTAGGCTACGAGTACCCTGACGGGTAAAAGTGATGGAACGCCGACGGAATGGACGCGCCTCGTCGGTACCACAGAACCGTGCCTTCTCGAGACCAATGTCATCCCAGTCGATCGAGTCCGCGATCGCCTCGAACAGCAAGGGACGTAACTTGTCTGTCGCTTTATCTAGCGTGCCGCCCTTTGCCCAGGGCTCTAGCTCCTTCTCTTCGCGGCTTCGTTGATCAACCGCCGGAACAAAGACCGGGCGATCATTGCTGACTTTCGGTTCCCCGACTTCAACACCGGGCGCAGCTTCCGCATCGGGGATCGTCGGCGCACCGAATGCCTCGCGGAGCGGAGCGGGAAGGTTGACCAAGTGACCAGACCCGTCCCACAACTCAAGAAGCGCGCCGATACGACCATCTTCTCCGCCGACCAGGCGTCGGAGTTCCTGTCTCGCCGCCGCATCGAGGCTCCTATTGCCTCCCAACTTGTCGAGCAGCGACTTGGGTGGAAACTGCCCGGTTGCCAACGCCGGAGCTCCATCACTAAGAACCGGAAGCAAAACGGCGCTTTGGAGTGTCCGAGGGTTAAAGGCATCCTCAACCTGGTCGTCAGCACGGTTCGCCATGAGCCACAGGGCTCGCGGCGTGAAAGGGTAAAGGCCGTATCCGCGAGAAGTCACGCCAAACGTCGGATGGCAAAACTCCATCTCCGAACAGCCTGCACACGCGTTGGGGGCCGCTACGGATATCCCGTCGCTCTCCCATTGGGCCAACCTCAGGGCCCCAACACGGGCTGCATTGAGATAAGGGCCCGCGAACTCTGCGAGGGACGCCGCATCCATTTTTTCGGTACTGCGGCGTCCGGCAGACCGGTCCATGTTCACGAAGTGCGTCAGGCGGGTGTAGACGGTGTCGACAACCTGTTCAAAGAAGCCCGTCGTCACGCCGATTGCCCAACGGAGTTTACAGAGCCTATTGCTCTCATCGCCCTGAACTATCATTGCTTGCAGAAGCGCGCGATCAAGGCCCTGTACGCGGGCAAAGTCCTCTATCAGCAAAACGAGCTCGCGGCCCTCATCCAACAGGTGTCGGCGGAGATCGTCCATCAGACCAACCAACCTATCACCGGTGAAGCTCAGCGTCCGGCCTATGGCCGTGTCCAGACACTCGTTCACTAGCCGGACCGCGATCTGTGGCGCTTCGGCAATCGCATAGAGAAACCGTAAGGCATTTTGCGCTTGGGCCGCCGATTCCTTGAAATCGAGGGGATCGACTGGAAGGTCCTCGAGAGTGAAGTTCCGTCGTTGCTCGGCTGGCCGATAGGCGCTTGGCGCGGCGAACACGTGATCGACAAGTTCTGCGACGATGTTGCCTTCCTGATGGAAGTGCTTCTCTCGGAAATGAATGTCCTGAAAGAGGTACGGCAGCACCTTGATCAGTTCGCGCTCAAGGTCGGTGTCTTGAGCGTCTGCCGCGGGTGAAAGTTCGCCAAGCGCGTAGGCGATCTCGTTGAGAAGCCGTTCTTTTTGGCCTCGACGTGTCGCGACAGACTCGCCGGTTCTACTCAGCGCCTCACGAAACGGAGTTTGTTTCTCGGTCGGTAGCTCGCGAACGAGCATCTCGAGAATGGCCTTTAAGCTCGTTCCTGCCTTGGGGACCACCACCACCAGCCGCTCCGGCGTCGACGGCAGCTGCAGCTTTAGCCAGTGGATGAGGTGCGACTTGCCTGATCCGCTCCGGCCGAACACAGCCATCCGACGGTAGGCGGCGTCCGGTTGGAGGAATTCTGCAAGCAGTTCCTCTTGGGTAACACTCGTGTAATTCTCGGGTCGAAGGTCCTGAAATTGAGTCCCAATTGGTCCAGCGACTTTTAGCTCCGATGCCGTGTGTACAGCCTTGAAGACGGCGGGAGCTACCGCTTCAGCTTCTGTGTTGATCACATCCCCGGCGCTCGATGCTGACCAGCAGACAAATTCCTTCACAATGATAGCCCCAATATCTCTAGGTGGCTGATCCGTCGTGGGGTATCCGCGCCGAGGTCCAGGATGAGCGCCTGGGCATCAGAGCGCGTCTCTAGTCTGACCAACCCTGCCTGTTCCAGGCGCAACAAAGCGAAGCTCGTGGATTGGGAAAGCCGCTGGGGTTCGCGTTGAAAGCCGGGCCTGGCGTCAGCTTCTATTTCCCGGCGAACTCTGCCGCTTTCAAACACCGGCGTCAGCCGTGCTAGCCGACCGAGCAGCGGCAGAATTGCGGTTTCGCGATCGGAGCCCATCGCTCGCGGCAAAAGACGGCGAAGCGCGACCGTCGGATCGGACAGAAGGTCTTTGCCAGAGATCACCTCGGCATAGCCGAGATACCGACACCAATAATGGAAGCTGTTGAACCGGTCTCGGTTGGTGAGATCGAAGGAGACATCCTCGGGCAAAGCGAGTTGTTGGCCGATCAAGTTCTTATAGTTCACGCCGAACTGGAGCGGCCTTCTCACCGGCTGCATAAGAAACCATGCCACGGCCCTGGCGAAGTCGGGCTGATCGAGCGCGGAATCGGATTCTGGCGGCAACAGCGCTCGCTCGATCGCCTCGAAGACATCTTCTTCGAGCTTGCCGTTGCTGGAAAGTACGCCTGGCCTGACTCGAAATTTTTCGTCGGCCTGTTCGATAAGGCCGAGTTCCCTGGCAGCGGCCAAGCTGACCCGAAAAATCGCGACGGGGTCACTTACTTCACGGTGCAGCGTAGCCGGCGAACAGAAGCCCCGGAGCCGCTCTTCAGTTTCCCCTGACGGGCGGTCCGCCAAAACGGAGACCAGCATTCGCACCCGGTTGGGTGTTGCCTCCATGCGCTGGATCACGCTCATGCGCACAATCTCTTGTAGAATGCGTCGAACATCTGATGGCGGCCAGCATAGGTTGTTGTCAACGGCACGCCGGGCCGAGACGGGTCGATTGTTTCTGAGGGGAGCATTAGGACTTGCTCGCGGCCCGGTTGGCGCGCTGACAGATCGAGAACATCAAGCGCGGATCCGGCGCCAACCACAACGAACTCGGCACCGGCGGGAAGCCGGCGCTGGGTCAACCGCTCGACGTCGGCAACGAACACGGGCCGATCACGCGAGGCCTTCCACACGTCGGTTAGCAAAGGCGTGCCGACTAGCACAATATTTGCGACCCCCTCTCCTGGAAGCGCCCTCGCAATGTCGGCAAAACGGCGTCGAAAAGTCCGGTCGACCTGGTTCGGATCGTACCAAACGACCAGCCGACCGGATTGGCTCAGCAGGTCCCCCATTATTGGGCCCAGCGACCGCGGTGCCGTCCACGGTGGAAGAGGCTCTGATCTCGGCCGCTCTGGCCGTCGCAAGTTCGGATCGGCACGGCAGGCGGCGCACCGGCCGCACGCATGAGCTTCAGGTCCGACGCCATAGAGATCGAGAAGCAAAGGCGACGGGCATTCTTGTTTGCTAATGAACCTCAGCATCAAGTCGAGATTGCCTCGGCTTGCCGTAGCCAACGTCTGCCGCACCGGTTCCACGCGTCGTATCCATGTCGACTCGAGCCGATGCTCCAGGTCTAAGACTTCAATGGTCTCGGTAGGGCCTTCGTTCTCCGCCTTCATTGAGGGCGGGCCGAGCATACGAATGAGTCCGCCGCGCGCCATCAAGGTTAAAACTCTGGCGTTCCAATCGCTATTGCGTTCTCCTCGCATGTCGATGTCGTCTGGCTCGTGGCTAGGCGCAACGTCAAGAGGTACAACAAAGCGATCTTTGCCGCCGCCCGACCGCCTGTGATCGTACATCGACAGCCAGCGCTGCAGGCCGCGGCCCACACTGATGACGAGGGTTTGGCTTATCCTCTCCGCAACTTCACGATCGCCAAGGGTGTAGAGGGTCAATGCCAGACAAGACCGCGTGTCTCGGCCGCCGCGTCCGACCTCCTGATAAAATCTGTCGAGGCTCTCGGGGATGCACGCGTGGATAACGGACCGCACGTGGCCGTAATCAATTCCGAGGCCGAAGGCTGAGGTGGCTACAACAAGGTCGACGCTACCGGCTCGCCACGCTCGAAGGATACGTTCTCGATCTGAACCTGGTGTTTCCCCATGGACGGTCTCGACGTGAGAGAACCCCGATTGCTTTAGACGTAGAGACCACGCCTTAGCGTCATCGACCCGAGTTACATAGAGGATGGCGGGACGTGGGACGTGGCGGATCGCCTCCAGAACACGCGTCTGACGCTCGAGTTCGCTCGAGCAGCGCACTGCCCAATAATCAGGCTCGGCCCGCAGTCGCAACGCCGAGACGCTCCGAAACTCACCTGGTCCCGCATAGAGCGCCCGTAACGTTTCAAGCACACTGGGTGGCAGCGTGGCGGACAGCAAAATTGTCCGGGCCGCCTGGCGCGGGGGCGCCTCGGCGACCCATTGGTGCCGAATTCCGGCGAGGGTCTGGAACTCCGTCCGGAATCCCGTTCCCCAGCCATCAACAAGATGCGCCTCGTCGACAACAAGGGCCCTCAGCCGGCCGCGCGTGGCGGCCTGGGTCAGAGTCGAACGAAGCGGGCCACAAACAGCTTCTGGCGACGCGAAGCAGAGTTGCTGGCAATCATCGCGAATCCGCTGGATGAGCGCGCCGTTGTTCTCAGCGTTGCCGCTTCGGTATGCCATAGGCCCCTCGAAGCCCTTTTCTAGAGCCGCATTCTCATGATCGATCGCGAGAGCAACTGTAGGAGTGACGACCAAGGTGAGCCCGTCCTCTGCCGGGTTCGGGCTTGTCGCAAAACCTACTTTCGCAATCAGCTGGAAAATGAGGCTCTTGCCCTCGCCGGTCGCGAGGCTGATTGCCAAAGTTCCGCCGGCGGGCGTGGTCAGGGCTGACCGCACTGCACCACGCTGACCGACACTGTTGTAACGCGTGTGGGCGAGTGTCTCTAGAAAGGGGTCGCCGGCGGGCGCAAAGGCCTCGATAGCCGGTCTCGGACGTTCGCTGGCCGCGAGCGCATCCGGCCCCTCCGCTTGAGGACTGGTCGCCCAAACTGGTGTCCAAGCCTGCGGCGAGACCAGCCAGCCTCCGTCAAGCTCTTCGGCCCTCATCCCGAGGTTGCCCCAATCGACAAAGCCCTGCAAAGGCGATCCAACGCCGAGGGTAACGCTAGCCAAACCACCGAGGCGGCGGGAGGTCTCGTAGGTAAGTGCTTGGCGGAGTAGCACCACCAACTCGAGTTGCGTGCGACGGTCAGGAGCGAGCCATGCCTGGCGGAGTCTTTCAAATGCCGGATTAGCTGGCGCCTCCCACGGCGGTTGTTCCGCCCCTTGGACGGTTCGCTTCAAAGCCGAGAACGCCGCGTCGCCTTCAAGGATCATGAGTGCCGCGCCGGTGGGTTTCGGGAGAGGACAAAGAAGCCCATCGAGTCTAGCCTAACACGCGGAGACTGAACTGCCGCGATTACCGCGTCGGCGCCATTCGACTGAAGGTAGCTGTCGAACCGGAGTCGACGTCTTGCGTCGCGCTGAGCCGATAGGACCGCCCGCTGGACGTTGGCCAGAAACATAGGGTCGCGCCGGATGCCCTCTTCGGCGGCGGACCGAGCCTCACGGCATCGTGCAGCAAAAAGCGCCTGCGGCATCACTGACGCCATCAGAGCGGGTTGGCTGGACAGATTGATGTCACGGCCGCCCTGATCGCGAACACCACTGTGATATGGCGATGCGAGCACTTTCGACACTATGTCGGGTGGTGCTTCGCCTGCGATACCGCGATGCAGCACTTGGGTCCACGGCGGTAGAAAGCCCTGGGCGCGCCGCGCCAAGCCGTGGGTGTCAAGGGTGCGGAAGACAGCAAGGTCGCTCTCCAACGCCGGCTCAATGACAAAACAGAAGCGAAATCCAATCCATGAGATGTCCGATCCTGATAGCCGGGGATCTACTCGCCACGTAGCGAAGGCCGACCCGCGGTCGTCCCATCGCATGAAGCGCTCCATCGTGTCGATCAGTGCTGATCCGGGACGAAGCAGCGTGGCGCGGCGTCGCATCGCTACCGTTCGGCGCCAGGTTGAGCGGCGAACGTCGTCGGCTTCGAATTCGGACGCCCACGGCTGCCTCGGTATGAGAGTGTCGTGCGTCCATTGGTAGGCAACCTCGTCGCTACCTAGGTCCACTCGACGCAACTGAAGAGCATTAACGAGCCACCCTTCAGCGGCGGACTGCAGCTTCGATTCGTCAGCCTCCGCATCGTCGATGCGAAGGGTCAACTCGCCAGCGTCATCGGCGAGTGCAACAGCATCTAGCGCATACTGTTCGTCAGCGGCCCGCCGGGCCGTGGCTATCCTATCACGAATTGGCTTGATCATTGAACGCAGACCGTCGACCCCCCGCTCAACATATGCATTGGCGAGTTCGGCTTCCAATTGAGGCAGAATGAACTGCACGTCGCTTGTAGACCTCTCGAAGATTTCGAACCCATCTGTAAGGACTTCGAGCCAGGCCTGCCAAGGGCTGAGGTCGTCGTCGCTCGGGAGTAGTATCCTTTGACGGAGAAGGGGCTTCGATCTTCCAAACCGGTCTAGCCGTCCTATCCGTTGCTCCATTCGGGTGACCGAGAGGGGTAGATCGACATGCAAGATTCCGTCGGCGAAGTTTAGGTTGAGGCCCTCCTCACCGCTGCGATCGCAGATTAGCACCGCTGCCGTTGTTGTGCGTTCAAAGCCAACGATGGTTCTGGCAACGCTATCAGGATCGTCGCCGTTGGTCAGTCGACGGGCGTCCACCCCGCGTTCCGAAAGCTCTGTCGCCAAGCGGTCTGAAGTCTCGACCGTCGTCGCGAACGCTACAACCTTTGGCGCGCGTTGACCCTCTTTCTCGAGGCGTTGAAGGATTGCGCGAGTGGCGTCCGCCGCAACGATGACGCGGGTCCTGCCGCCGGCGTCGGCCGACAGGCTAGTTTTCAGACTAGCCGGGGCGCCCTCGAGAGGATGCGTTCGATCCTCGCAGCCGATAGCATCGATGGCCCGGACAAGTCCCAGGGCGGCGTCAGTCCGGATGCTCGTGTCATCCATCTCCTCAAAGCGAACCCTGTCGCGCCAATCTTCGAGACTGACCAAGACTTCAGGCCATCGTTCGTCTTCGTCGACTTCTATCCGCAGGTGGTCCCTAGCGTTGTTATTCGCGACACCGCGGGGCCGGAAGTAAACGCTTGCCTCCTGTCTGCGGGCGCGGATCAACCGCTGGTGCACTCGATAGTTATCGGCCAAGTGGCTGCGAAGGTCTGCGAGCAGTTCTGAAGCGTCCTCCTCCGTATCCAGCCTCTTGGCCAAGTCCGCGACAACAATATCGTTGGGCAGCTTCGCGGCAATATCACGTGCGGCGCGTTTAATGAGGAAGCTCGGCGCGTCATCCACAAGCGACAACAAGACGCGACCGAGACTCTGGCCAATTTCCAGACGTGCGATCAACTTTGGCAGGTCGTCTAGGCCGTATGTGTTGGGATCCAGAGAGTGCAGCAAACGCAGAAGTGCGGACGGAGCGCCAAGGGCAGGAGTGGCCGACAGGAGGAGCAGACGAGGAGCCGCGTGACCTCGACGGATGAGGTGACCGAACGAGGACTCGTCGCCTAGGAGATTGTGAGCCTCATCTACCACTAATAGGTCGGGCACGCGATCGCCGGCGCGGATCTCGTCGTGCGGTGTAAAGAAAATCTGGCGCCGATATTGGTCTAGGTCGAAGCGATCGAAGAATTCTGTCTTCCACTGAGGAATCAGCGACTTCGGCGCAAGAACCTCAATATGACGGGTTTCGTCGTCGATGAGGCACTGGCGTGCCACGATGCCGGCTTCGATGGTTTTGCCCATGCCGACCTCATCAGCGAGCAGAAATCTCTGGACCGGATCGGTGAGAACTCGACGAGCGGCCGCGAGCTGGTGTGGCACGAGCTCAATTTTCGCAGAGAGCGCTCCGGTGAGACCCTCAGCAGCAGAACGTAGTGCAACGGAACTCGATAGGGCGGCCCAACGTCGATCATGCAGGAATTGCGTCTCCCCGCCGCCGCTCGCCAGGACACCAGACGGATCAGAGTGTGGCTCAAAGACTCTGACACGCATCTGGTTTTCTGAGACTTCGACAACAACACCGTTTGGAAACCGGACCGAATATTCGATCCACGGCAATGTCGACGTGTCATAGTTCTTAACGCGGCCAACACGCCAAATTTCGTCGATCTTTACATAGATTCGGGTTTCCGGGCCAGCAAAGGCCCGTTGGAGCGTATCAGTCGGGAAGTGCTCCACATCGCTATGGTCAATGGAATGAAATACCTCCACCTCCGACCAGTCGGCGTGACAATTGAGAACTGTTCCAACGCCCCGACGGCCTGGCAAAGTAACCAGCATCCCAGAGCCAAATGGACCCTCAGTTATCAAATCCCCCCCCATTTGGTCGCCGAATTTTGTAGGCGTCGAGTCTCCACCAACCCGGGTGCGAGCCCATTTCATTTTGATGATGGAATAGCGATAAAAGAATCGCCTTGCACCTGCACACGAGTGACTAAACCACTCGGGCCCACCCGCCGCAAGCAGCAGCGCCGGATGGCAGAGTTCTTGCCTCCTGCGGCCCCAAAACCAATGTATTCAGAGTAGCAGGCTCTGCTGCACCACAATCTCGCATCAACTATCAGCGCCCCGATACACAGGGCGTCGAGCGCACTTCGTAAACGAATGACACTTTCACAAATCGACGCCTAGGCAGGCATCATTCCCATCCTTCGATCTCGCGACCGGATCCACACCAACACCGGCAGAGCAATAACGACCATCCATAGCTTACCCAAAACCTGACCGGCGAGAAGGTCGAGACTGCCAAAGGCCAGCGTGAGGAAGACGACGCTATCGATAACCAGCCCAACCACACTGCTTGCAGTCGCGGCCAACACAAGTCCCCGCCGCTGAAGCGGGGTGTAAACTACGAGGTCAGCCGTCTCTGACAAGGCGAAGGCGACCGTCGAGGCAAGCACCAACGCAGGGGAGGCAAGGAAGGCCGAGAGAACCGCGCCGACCGCAACGGCCACAAACGACCAGATGAGACCAAGCCGCCTCTGGACGAGATCGCGTAAGACCAAAGCGGCGCCGATGGCGAGAACGCCGCTGGGTGCGAGAACCCCGGGCGCTACAGGGATAAGGCACGGTCCATTAGGAAGACAGACCGTGCCAAAGTTTCCGATGAGCCAGTTAGCAAGCGGAATCGTGAAAGCGAAAGCGACGAGAAATATCGCTCCTTCTACCTTCCTCCGTGTATTCAAGTTAGACATCATTCGTCTCGCGCAGCATTTGGCGATACTTTTCGTATCCTCGGACCCTTAACTCGCACGCGGGACATGCGCCGCAACCGTGACCCCATTCGTGTTTGTGTTCCATGTCGCCGTTGTAGCAAGTCATCGTCCGGTCTCGAATCAGGTCCACCAACGTTTGGCCGCCCAACTGCTCGGCGAGAAGCCAGGTCTGTGCCTTATCTATCCACATCAGCGGGGTCTCTAGGACGAACCGTGTCTGCATGCCGAGATTGAGGGCAACCTGAAGCGCTTTGATGGTATCATCTCGACAATCGGGATAGCCGGAGAAGTCTGTTTCGCAAACGCCAGTCACCACATGCTTCAATCCTCGGCGGTAGGCGACGGCAGCGGCGAATGTGAGGAAGACGATATTTCGACCGGGTACGAACGTGTTCGGTAGACCGGACGCCGAAGTCGCTATTTCGACTTCACGCGTAAGTGCTGTATCGCTGATTTCCCCTAGGACCGAGAGATCGAGCACACGATCGTCAGCAAGCTTATCGGCCCATGCGGGGAACGCGGACTTCAGCCCCGCGCGAAACCGCTCACGCGCTTCTAGTTCTACGCGGTGCCGCTGCCCGTAGTCGAACCCGATGGTCTCCACTCGCGAGAAGCGATTAAGCGCCCAAGCTAGGCATGTGGCCGAGTCCTGACCCCCAGAGAAAAGCACCAGCGCGCCGTCAGACATTGCGGTTCTTCCTGTCTTCGACCGAATAGTTCACAGTCACGCCGCCCGTGCGATCTCTGATAGGCGACGCTTTAGCACCTGCATGAGGTAAAAGGACAACTGGCGGATGTCGGCAGGCACATTCTGCAGACCGTTCCACCTACGCTTCTCGTCCCCAAAGTCCCACTCCCCGCCGGTCCATGCCGTTTGCCCTTTGAGCAGCCGCAGCCCTGCCGCGAAGTCTTCCCGCGTTACGGCGCCCGTCACGCTATTAAGGTAGTCCATGACGAACCCAAGCGCGATGACGCCGGTACCGTGCATCAGACGAGAAGTCTTTGGTGTTTGGCCCACCCAGTCGTCGGAGAAGGTATGCTGAACGGCGTGGAAGAACTCGCTGATGATGGTGGCGCCGCGATCGAGAAGCAGCGCGTCGTCCCCTGCATACAGCCGCAGTGCTCCGTCGCTGAGCGAATTCATGATAACACGCTGCAACACCGTGTCCCGAAGGACGCCCTTGGGGTTAGTCTGCTGCTTGATCAAGCCCTTAAGGGATGAACCAGACTTGTAGTTCAGCGTTTCGGTAATGAGCGCGGCCTGCGATCGGCTCGACATCCGGGGCGGCAGATCGGCGACCTTAGGCAACAGTTCGTAGACGAGGGCTTTCGGGAGCGGCCGAGTGTTGTTCACCAGGATAAACTGCTTCTGCAGTTCCTCCTCCGTCTCGCAGATGAACCCGGATACCAGCACCTCAAATTCGCGACCGCGAAGTTCCGAAAGTGCGGTGAATCGCTGTTGGCCATCTACGATCCACCCTGGAGGGCCGTCGGAGATGTCCACCACGAGTTGCTGTACGCGGCGCTCTGGCGTCCCCCTAGGCTCGAGGTGCGCCTTCCCCAGAAACGCGACTACGATAGCATTCGGGAGGATCGAATTCGGCTTCTCCAGGTAGTCGCGAATTTCGCGAATGTGGCCCGCTATCTGCGGGCGCTGGAAACCTTGCAGCATCCCCGCGCTGTCGCGTCCCGCCCGTTCGATGCGAGCGATCCGCCCCACATCGGCAGCGCTCGCGATGAAGCTGAACACAGCGACATCCTTGCTTTGGGCCGGCACCAGCGCGTCGAACCGGAGCGCGTTTCTGTTTGTCATGGGGAGTCCTGCCGGAATTGGCTAAGGTGAGTATGAAAGACATGGAGATTGTGGATGCCGCGACGCTTGTTGCGGTTCGACGTTCGGAAAATCACCGCCTCGACACCGCCCTCCCTGCACACCCGGCAGTCGCATCTCTCCCAAGGGCGATCTTCGAGCGTCTGGGCGTAGATGCGGCGCTGCTTCGCGACAGCCTCGGCGCGGCGGCTTTGTGAAGGCTCGTCGTCCCAATTCAGCGCCTCCCAGTATTCCATGACCGCATCTAGCGTGGAATTGAGTTCTGCTGCGCCTGACGCATAGGACCGCACGCCTTCGAGTGCTGCGTCTTCGAGGCGCCGGGCGTGCTCTTGGTTGAGGCTGCCCTCGAGTGCCTTGTGCTTGAGCTTATTGTTCTGTGTCGCCTGCGGAATGCGAATAGCGGTGTAGTACGACAGCTCACCGCTCGCTGTCCTTACCCAGTAATTCTTCCGGGCGTCCTTGAAGGCTCGGAGCAGGGGCGACGTCGTGTCAAAGCTGGTGACATCGAATTCGCGAAGCGACGCCAACTCCTCGATCTTTCCGAAGCCCAAGAGATGAAGTCTCACCTCGCGTGGAAGCTCGCTACGCAACGCAGACAGAACCCGCCGAATTTGCGCGATCTTCAATGGTACCGTGCCCCCGATCGCCAGATAGTCGTACCCCATGGCGACGAGGTTACGAGCGGCTTCTGCCATGCTCACATCTGACCAGCCTTGGATCACGCCGAGGGGCGTGAATCCGGGCCCGAGGCGCTGCGCGGCAGCGAAAAACTCAGCCGCGTTCTCGAGGGTCACCTCATAGCGCCCCCGGACGTCGTCGGGCACATCTGCAATCGTTCGAAAAACGCCCACGTCATCAAAGTCGAAGATCAGATGGTCAGGAGAGCATCCGTGCGTAAAGCCTCCGTCCCCATAGAACTCTACTGTGTCGTCGGCGCGATAGGGCGGCTCAGGAAGATCGCGATAAGAGAAGGCGCCGCAGTCTCCCATCATCATGCTACCTGGAAATTTGTCGACCGGGTACCGCAGAAACCGGCGCGCGCCCTCCCGGCGAAAGCGCATGAGCTGGGCCTCCGAGTACTTTCCGGGATGTCGTACGTCGCCGACTATGCCTCGCGACACGAGGATCCCATCGTAAGGCGCCGACTCTAGGAACTCGTGCGGGTACTCGTCGTCTCGATGGACCGCACGCCCGAGCCGATGCCGGTCGGCTAGGAAGTCGTATTCCGGGTCGATCGTATCGACACTGTCGGAGAACAGGAACCGCATCAGGCAACTCTTGCGAAAGCGTGCGTATGGTCTAACCGCGCTAAGTGGCTCGACAGCATTTTGATGTCCCGCCCCGTGTTCTGAACCTCGTTCCAATCGCGCTGCAACTCCGCCCACCGCCCGCCAGTCCACCGGCAATAGGGCGCGAGCCGCGCAAGCGCATCCGCGCAATGACTTTGTAAGTCCGTGCCCGGGGCGGCGCGAGAGATAATGCGATCCATTAGAACACTCATGGCCTCGATCCCCGCCGAGTGCATCAAGCGGCTCTCAGTCGACGGCTTGCCCCAGGCTTCGGGAAAGACTTGGCGGACCGCGCTCCAATACGCAACAAGGAGGCGATACATCGCATCTACGTCGGCCGGGCTCTGCGGGGTGGCCTTATACGGGACCAGTGAGCCGAGAGCGGAGTTGATACTGTTTCGGATGCCCTTCACCAGCGCGGAATCCGTGACCACCGCAGCCGCAAACTCTCCAGACGGCCGCTTTATCAATCGATAGAATGGGGACTCTGCGGAGTTCTGGAGGCGGTTGACAAGCTCGCTAGGTATCTTTCGGGCAGACAGTTCGCGTGGGAAACTGGCGTCGACCTCTGGAAGCAGTTCGTCAATTAGGCGCGGGTCAAGAGGCTTCGCCTTGTTGACCAGGATGAACTGCTCGCGATGAACGGCAAGCTCTTCTGACACGAACGCCACCACAGGTACGGGGAATTCCTTGTTCTGCGCGCGCGCAAGCGCGATTGAGCGCTGCTGTCCGTCGACGATCCATGCGGCCTTTGGGCCATTGATTGGAACGGGTATCCTAAGGGTCCCCGCTTCGCTCGACCGTGCATCACCGCTCGGCCTTTCGCCGCGCGTCTGGGTGAAGCGCGCTTGGGATGAGATGGCGAGGATTATCGCGTTCGGGAACAGCACGGGACCACCGTCCAGGAACTCTGTGATCGCCTGAACGTGGCTCTTGATACCTTTGCGCTGAAATCCATGTAGTGCGCCATCCTCGGGACCGCGATGCACCCGGCTGATCTCGGCGAACTTCAAAAGATCGGCTCCAGCGACAAAGAAGGCGAACACTGCCTTCTCAGCCTGTCGCGTCCTGACGGCTCGAACAGCCAGCATCGGCTCGCCCGTCTTCCTGGGGCGTGTCATATCAAGGCGCCATCAGCGACGGCGGCGCGATAAAGTCGGGAGAAGCGCGCCTGCTCGCAAGCCACACCATCCTGGTCTCGTAGTGCGCGGAGAACGCGCCCGACACCGGACTGGGTCATCAACTGCTTTCGAATGAGCCGAAGTATCTCTTCGTCCGTCTGACGCGGCCTTTGCGCCAGTCGCGGAGAAATGACACCGGCCAGAGCGCGGCGAACGGCATCACTGTCCGCCTCGCGATCTTGGTCGTCCGCCCCGCTGGCCACTAAGCGCGCGAAGTGATCGAGCGCTCGCTGCGAAAAGTCTGCGCGAGTCCCTGGTATGATTGTGTCAAGGCGTCCGTCATATGGCATCACGGCGCGTTGTATCTCGGTTGGAAGGACCTTCGAAAGCGAAACGCCGAAGATTCGCAGTCGCCCGAGCGAACTGGCGGGAAGCGCCAGCAAGCTGCTGCCAATCATTTCTGCGTACGGTCGGGTTAGTGCAACGAGAACACGCCCTTCGCCCTCTGCGAACGCGTCCGCCCATTGCACGGAGTGAGGCCCCTGAAGGATCGCCGAAAACCAAGCGGCCGGATCGAAGTCCCCTTGCACGCGAGCGGCGACAGATTCGGCGTGACCAGGAGAGACAGTCAGCCCGTACACTGGCACCTGACGATCTGCCGCGACTAGCCCCAGGCCAGCAGACACGACGTACAACCTGGCTCTGACACTTGCTGCAGCGCTTTTCGCAAGGCGGAACCCGCGGCCGGCATAGAGTTGGTCGACTGCGTATCGCGCAGGTAGTTTCGAAACCTTCTGAACCCAAGCAGCTTGAACAGCCGACTGAGCGGCTTTCGGCAACGAAACGGGGGTCGATGATTGGGTAATCGGCACACTCTTTCGACTGCTGCAAATGGTCACCACCGAAGTAATCAAACCATTGGCGATCGAGGTCGTCCGTAAGCCTTCGGTCATTAACTGCGCCCCCGTCGAACGCTTCCTGCACTCGCCAATGCAGCCACCCCCTAGATGTATGGCTCCCACTTGTGAGACCACACTACCTACGACCGTAGCGCATTGCCCGGGGGGCTAGCTACAGCGATTCCGTATCAGTTGCAAAAACTTTGTCTCAACAAATGCGTCCCATAGCGCAAAGCCCGTTTTTTGGGTCACAGTTAATTGTGGTCAGTGGTGACAATGATCATATTGTCACGGGTACAGAAACCGGTCGGGCATTCTGTGTTAACCGCGGCGCATGCGACCATGGACCCGCTAGTCTTTAGTACAAGGTGGAGACCTGGGCTCGAACTGGGGCCTTCTCAAAAGGCTGACCACATTGATGTCTGGTGGTCACTTTCAGGGTCGATATTCTGGCAGGGTCAAACACTAGCCTAAGTTGGTAGCACCCTAAAATCGTCAGCGACACAAAGGTTCAATGAGTTGAAGCTCACCATCTTCGATGAATACGATACTGTGCGCAGGACGGACTCCTGGTCGCCGTGATCGATTAACTTGATGTCGATGGCATCAATAGGGACATTCCTGTTCAGCGTTGACGATCCCCTTCGCAGGGATTCCTCGCACTGATCGATCTGGCTTGAAGGGACTACCCAAATCGAATGGATATGGAGGTTCTCTGCATCTCTCATCGAACCCCAGTACCTTGATCCCTCTGCATCGATGAAAGCCAAAACCCGAGGCAGGTTCGGTCGATGGGATTTCCTATGGTAGTTGCGACCAACCAGATCCCTGCATACCCGGTTGTAGAGATGGTTGAATGCATCAAGCTCGACCTCGCCAACCGCTTGGCCTTCGGCCAGTCGCCTTTGGCGACATGATCCATTCTTTTCGAAGGTCAGGGTGATGAACAGGGTGGCTTTAGGTTCACCCGGTTGCCTGTTGGCATCCTCAATCATCGATCCAAACCAAGTTCCATATTCCCTGTTCAGTGCTCTCGCATCCATCCTTTCAATCTCGATTTGATCCAGAAATTTCGGTGACCGATCCTTTCTGGAAATTCCAACTGGATCATTTGTCGATTTTTTCAATGCTCAAAACCCAGCCTCAAAACGAGGTCGGGTGAGGCATGTTTTAGGGATGGTGTTCGGTCAGAGGATTACCGTCGTGATCGTCATCCACCCGAAGGTATTTATCTGGCCGCGGTCAAGCATGCGCCTTTTGGCCCATAACATCCCGGTTGTTCGATCAACCGAGGCGCTGCTAGGCTGAAGCAATGGGCAACAGCACATCACACGTCGATCGGATCGCGCGGATCAAGATCACGCTCGATCGAGTTAACCGGCCGATATGGCGCCGTATCGAGGTCCCGCTGACGATGCACCTCAAAGGCGTCCATGACGTCATCCAGGCGGTGATGCTGTTCGAAAACTATCACCTGTTCGACTTTCTCGTTAAGGTTGACGGACAAGTCAGGCGCTACGGCGTTCCGGACCCGGATGGCTTCGTCGAAATCTCGGATGCCCGGAACATCAAGCTCCGTACGCTCCTCGATCGGGGCGCAACTAAACTGACATATTGCTACGACTTTGGCGACAACTGGGAACACCATCTAGCGATCGAAGCGATCAGCGATGCGGACCCTTCGGTCGAATATCCGAGATTCATTGATGGCAAACGTCGAGCGCCACCCGAGGACGTTGGGGGCATTCCTGGCTTCAAACACTTCCTTGCTGCGATGAGCGACAAGAGCCACGCAGAACACGGCCGTATGATCGAGTGGTACGGAAGTCATTTCGATCCCGACCAGATCGACGTCGAAACTATCACTGCCAGAGTGAACAAACTCGCCGAGCGCAGAACGCGCGGGAAGCAGGGTTTCGAAATGAGCAGAGGTATGCGCCACTGAATGGTGACGTGCCGTCTAACGTGTCGAAAACCGCTCGAAAGGTGAAACCCGGACGACCCGGATTGCAGCTCGCTTGAATCGATCGCTGCTCAGGAATTCTAACTCCGCGGTCTTGTGAGCGTCATCAACCTCGATCTCCCAACGCCGATTGCCGGTCGCCCCGTTCCGAGCCCACTTGTACCCGCGTTCACGAAGGACCGCGTTTGCGTCAAACGGTGAGCCTTCAACACCGATGCGCCAACCCGTCGACAATGCTCCCTTCAGGAGGTGTGCCATCCCGGTTGAATCCCCTACTCTGCTGGACAGGAGCTCGATACCGGCGAAGCAGTCCCAAGCTGCCCGGTGTCCATCGAAGAAGAAGCCCGTTTTCAGGGCAAGGTATTCCAGTTTGGTGCTTTCGTAGCCCCACGTCCGCCAATCAATCTGAGACATAGAGCAGGCCCAGGGCTTCTGCCGAAACACCGGGCTGAGGCGTTCAAGAAAGGGGCGATCGAAGCCGGCATTGTGTGCGACGATCAAATCAGCGGCCTCGGCATAGCGGGCGACTTCGAACAGATCGATCCGCTTCCCGGCCAGCGAATCCGGCGAAATGCCAGTGAGTTGCTGAACCGCGAGCGGGATCGGCCGACTGGGATCTGACAACTGCTCAAAGGGCTTACCGACTTCGAAGATCCGGCCGTCCATTCCAAACGTAAACGGCACCATTGCCAGCTCAATCACCTCGTCAATCGAGGACTCCAACCCGGTCGTTTCGACGTCCACGAAGAGGCCGATGCGCGTCGGAGTGCCGTCGGGTGGATTGATGACTGGTCGAGGAATGAGCCGGCGCAGCACTCGATAGTGGTCGCTCGCTTCGATAGCTTGGGCCATCCGCTCCAGTTCGTCGCCGTACCATTCCACTGCCCAGTTACCTCACTTGCACAACCTTGGATCAGGTACTTATGTGCGAGAGGCGGAAGGTTGGTCAGATCGATGGGGTCGCCCAGGAAATCTACCAGTTCGGGACTTGGGCTGTAGGAGACATGCGGAAAACCGGGGTAAACCGCCGCTGGGGCTGAAGCTCTGGGAGCTTCTCCTCTACCTTTGGTTGTGGCAGAAGACGTGCGACAGCATGAGGGACTTCTCGGTGGTAGCGCTGCACGACCTAAGGGCATGGCTCGACGCCGGTAATGCGCCAGAGAGCGCCGCGGACGCATCCGACCTTGAGCAGGCCATTCACGGCAAGAGTCAGGGACGTTACAAGAGCGAAAGCAAGCGTGGTGACGAGTTCCAGCTGATAACTGGCCCCGGCGAGAACGCCTTCATGTTCAACAAGGCCGCTCGAGGCAAGCAGTTGGATCAGATAAGAAGCATCTATCAGAGCGAACCAGGTGCTTCTCTCCACGGCGACGCCGCCTTGGAACGGGGAATGTCGAAAGATGACTAGGGCAGCGGGCGGCCGTCGGTGTTCATGCGCTCGATGATGTCGCGGGCACGGCTGGTGACCTTAGCCTCTTCGAGGTGAGCGTACCGCATCGTTGTTCGAATATCGGCATGACCAAGCACCGACTTGACCTCATAAACGCTCATGCCGTTCTGGATCAGTCGAGATGCATGCGTGTGTCGCAGTGTGTGAACGGTGCAATCGTGTAGCCCAGCCCGGTCAAATGCCTTTCGAATGGCTATGACGCTGTAGCGCCTCGGTCCACCCTTCGAATTTGAAAACAGGAATTTACCCGTCTGCGTCTTCCGCCGATTTGCGATGATGATCGCCACACGGGTGGTCATGAAGATCAGGCTTTCGTTCTCCACTTTCGAACGCCACAACCTGATCTCGCGATTATCGAGGTCGATCTGATCCCATGAGAGCGTTGCGATCTCGCTGTACCTGGCTCCAGTGTCGAGCAGGATGACGATCAGGTCGTAGTTGTCCTGCATGTCCCGAAGTTTTTTAGGATCACGTTCCTTGGCAGGAGCAAGGCCGTTGCTGACACGGTTCGGGTCGAGCTCATGGAGCAGTCGCCGCTCCTCCTCGCCCGAGAGATAGCGGAGCTTGCCGCCGGGAATTTTGACGGGTGGAGGAGTGAGGTCAGGGACCTCAAACCCGTTCCGCTTGGCATAGCGGATCGCTCCCATGATCATGCTCAGCTCGTGTTTAATCGTTTGCGGAGCCCGCCCTTGCTGGGTCCGACGCTGCTTGTGCCGGTCCAGGTCACCGTTTGTGAGTGAGGAGATCGGAGCGCTGCCACTGATCGTAGCGACAATTGCGTTTCTCCGCCTGATGAGGTTGCGGTAGCTGGGGGTAGTCTCCTTGCTGACTAGGAATTTCAGCAAAGCATCTGACACCGAAATCTGCTTCTTTTTGCCAAGAACACCTTCGGCATATGCCTCAGCCTTGACCTGAGCTTCGACCTTCTCGGCGGCTTTGCGGTCAGTGGTTCGGGTGGACTTAACGAATGTCCGACCGTTCAGTTGGAACTGCACGTACCAGAATTTCGAGTTTTCACGTTTGACGAGGGGCATCGGCGAATTCCTTTCACCGCGGCCTCCTCCAGCAACTCCTGCGGGTCAACTGCCTTCTTTGACCTTGTAGAGTTTCGAGGGTCTGAAGGCGCCATCGCTGCGCACCTCTGTTGTTTCAATCAGCCACTCCGCGCCGTCAAGCATCCGTCTTAAGTTACGAATGTCCATTTGGCCTTGGCGGCCGGCTATCCGCCTGACCTCATTGACCGCCCGCTGAAGCTCCACAACCGTGAAAAATGGCCTGGAGATAAGTAAAGCAATAGCTGGGAGATTGTCAGAGAGGTCCTCAATCGCCTCTTTCAGAGCTCGATCAAGATCGTGAAACACCCGCGAATAGCTGAGGTGTTCAACGTCGCACCACACATAGGAGAACCCCTTGCGTCCACGATGGAACACGCTTGGGGGGACGCTGACGTAGCAGACTGTCAAGGCGCCCAGGACACCCTTCCCGCGAGCGTACGTTTGCATCTGCACGGCAGGAGAATGATGACCATCAACAACCGTCGCAGCGAACCTGCTGGCGCTCTCCACTATGGTTTCATCTTCGACGAGGGTCGCCTCCGGCAGAACCCACTCGCGCAATGGAATTAGCCAATCCGGCTGACACAACAGCACCTGAAGGGATCTACCTTCAGTCCTGAAGACGGCCAACCCCACGGCAAAAAGTGGAAGCGCTTTCAATCCTTTAAGAGTTTTTTCGTCCATCACCTACAAAAAGGTTTGCAAAACCCTTTGCTCCTTGCTACTACCCTGCCACCTCTTCCGGGTACAACTCACCCAGAAGTCCAATAGCTTAAGGGTACGCTGTACCTCACGAACCGCCTGTGGGTCAACCGATCCACGACGATTGATACAACGTCGAAGAGAAATCGCCAGAAGGCCGGAGAATACGGACATGGACGGAAAGTTGGCCCGCGGCTACGCCCGCGAAGGGCGTCGTCATGATCAGCGGCACCAGGAACTCCTGGTTCTAGTAAACAGCGTCGTGGACGAGCGTGCCGGCCTTGAAATCGAGGTTCGCAGGAAGATTTCCAGTCGGCGTCTGAAGCTGCTTGCAGAGACAGTCGAGAGCCTCCGGCACAACCTAGTGTTCCTCCGGCTGGGTCAGGCGATGCCAGGGTGGGGCAGCTCGACCAAAGTCCAGATCAGCGGCAGTTTTGTTCCTCAAGTCGTCCGTTTCGAAGGACGGCTGGAGAAGGCGAGCCGGTATCGGCTTGAAGTCAAGATTCTTAGCCGCCGATCCTATGACCGCCGGCAAGAAGAAAAGATCTTCTTCATCCGCGAACACGCATTCAAGCGTTACATCGAGCGCTCAAACGCGAAGTACGACGACCTGTTTGGAGATCTGTGGCCAGCTGTTCTGCTCCCGACACTCATGAAAATGATTGGGGCCAGTGTGAGCCAACAGATTGCTCTGCCTGTGAAGGACGGCATGTTCTTGGGAACCTATTCTGGCGCCTGCCGGGATGGAATGAGTGTCGTCGACAGGAAGGGACATGTGCGCGGTCGGCCAATCGACGACGTTAGGCTCAATATGGCCGACGAGCCTGCCATATGGGTGCACACATACATCTCGTTCGACGAAATGAGCGATCAGCAGGCCGCTCTCTGGCTCGCACTGACCCGATTTCTGAACGAACATGCGGAGGCGATGATCGATTGGCACGCTCTCGGTCCACTGACTCATGCATTCAAAGACGACCCCCTGGAAGTCTGGCCGAACATCGCGTGTCCCGACGATGTTCTGCGAAAGTTTCGTCGAATTTATGCCGGCGCCGTATGGCGGCGCACGCTCGGGAGTCACCAACATCACCCGAGTGCTGTCCCCAGTTCAAGTTGGGTGACGCGACCTGGGCGAGTGTCCCTGCCGACGACGTTTTGGGAGATCACCCTTCCGCCAATCTGGAGCAGGAAGACGCTCCCGCGTCCAACTCCGGTCGCTGGAATGAAGGGGGTGTACGCGCCCAGGTAACGCACTGCACCTCATCTCGCCTCCTGCCCCAAGCAACAAGAAAGGTTTAACGATGACTTACGTGAATCCTAAGTTCCGGAACCCATCCCGCTCGCGCTCGCAGCGGGGTCGCGACGAAATCTATCTCAGCGACGAGCATGAAATCTGCTTCGATGGCGAGAAGACGCGCCTGAATGCGGATGGCGCCGCAGCGTGTGTCTTCTTCCCCCGCACTGGTCGTCACCTGGCCGAAGGTCTGATCAATGGACGCGGTTCGCTCTGGCTTGAGCGGAAGTCGGATGCTCGTCCTTTCTACGAACTGATCGCTACCTTCGTTCGCAACACCCGTGAATGCACACTCGGACGGTCCAAAAACGGGCGGTACTACCTGCGCATGGCGATCGACGATCGCTACAACCTGATGTCCGAGATCAAGTGTAAGCCGGAGCGCCAGAATGTTGCGCACCACGTCAAGGTCTCCATTGAGGAAGACACCGCTGATGGCTGGGTCGACCTCGGTGAGAGCGACGACCTCGCTGCATAGCAGCGCCCTATTGAATCCCGTCAACTAGGCAAGCGAGTTGGTCTAATGAAATGGATTAATCCCAAGTACATGAGCCGGTCCCGCGAGGACGGCGACGTGATTTTGACCCAGGTTTATCTCGGCTCCCCCGACGACTGCATGTTCGGTGATCGGGTCAAGACGTTTGACGGCGATGGAGAGCAGGTCCACATCCGATTCCCGATCGACTGTACCCGTCTGAGCACCGAACTCCTTAATGCCGGGTCGCGGCTGGCTTACGTGTCGGACAACGATAGTGTCCCCTACAACGACATCGCCGTCCGCTACGATCGCCTTGGTCGCACCTACATCATTGGTCGCGCCGACAACGGTCGCTTCTTCGTTCACTGCAAGCTGAACAACGGCCACGGCTTCATTTCCGAAGTCTAATTCCCACCCTCACATCACTGCAGGCAAAGCCGAGCCTTCGATTGGCACGGAACGGCGAAGCTTTGCCTCAACTCCCTCGGAGGTCCCCATGGAACCGCTCAAGGCACGAAACACCCAGACGTTTTCAACGGCGCCGATGGGGCAATGCCCCGTGACAGTTTCGATTGGGCGCCACAACGTCAGCCAGAAGAAACTGACAAGCGGGACCAAAAAGGCAGATCAGGATCGGTGCCTGCTGATCGGATTCGACACCGAGTATCAGGTCACAGGACCCCTGGAGAGAGATGAAATCGAGGCCGGTAAGGGACATAACGAGGTTCTGTCCTACCAGTACAACGTAAAGCTGCTGGATAACTCCGTGAACGCGGGGGAATGGCAGGAGGTCTCTGGGCTCGTGATCCCCGAGGAGATGACGCTGGGAGTCGAGGACGATACGCGGAGCGTCGAAAAGCGCCTTACATTTCAGGATTTCATCGCGTTCTCTGTTGGGGCGTTCATCGCGGACCATCCGACCGTCGAACTGCCGACCGACATCTATTTGGTTGGTCATTTCACGCGTGCAGACCTTCCCGCATTTCAGGAGTTCGAGAATATCAGCAGGGCGTTCTTGTCGAACGTTCGGAGCACCTTTGTCTCCATCGACGCTTTCGTTCCGATCGAGTTGATCGACGCAAACGCAGAGACGATCGCGAGGATGAAGGTGCACATCAGGGACACGATGCTTCTGGCGCCGGCGAACGCGAAGTCGTTGGCGGACCTGGGCGAGATTGTTGGTTTCGAAAAAATCAAGCTGGCGGAAACCGCGGCTGAAGAGCGCCAGATCAAGACGCACATGCGCCGGTTCCGAGACGACCATTGGGAGGCGTTCAAAGAGTACGCCATTCGCGATGCGCAGGTCTGCGTGCGTTACGCCGAGCGGGTCATCGGGCAGTTCGCGGACCTGTTTGGGGACTTCAAGATGCCCCTAACCCTGACGCAGTTCGGAACGCGGCTGGTCCTTGAAGGATGGGACGATCTTGGACACAAAGCCGACGATCTGCTGGGAAGGGAGGAGGTGGTCGTCAAGGTCTACAACGAGAAGCTGGGCTACTACCTCAAGAAGACGACACACCCCTTCATCGAGGAGATTTTTTTCGACATTCCGTTCGTGACTGAGACATATCATGGGGGCAGAAACGAACAGTTCGAGTTTGGCATCTCGCCAGAGGGCAATTGGCGCGACCACGATCTTAGCTCGGCCTACACGACAGCCATGTCGCTGATCGGCAAGCCGCGTTGGAAGCAGGCGCGCGGTATGACCAGCGTTGATGGTATTGATCCCCTCAACCTCGCTTTTTGCTCGGTTGATTTCGAGTTTCCTCCCGACGTGCGGTTTCCCACTCTCCCTGTGCGAACCTCGAATGGCATCATTTTCCCACTCGCCGGCCGCTCGTTCTGTGCTGCCCCCGAAATCTCTCTAGCCAAAAAACTTGGCGCGAAGCTCCAGTTTCGTCGCGGCGTGATTGTTCCGATGGACCGCGACCAGCCTATTTTCAAGAATTTCATCACGTCGTGCATCGCCAACCGCAGCGAACACGAGAAGAACAGCTTTGGAAATCTCTTCTGGAAAGAAGTGGGCAACAGCACTTACGGCAAGACGGCACAGGGGCTGCGGAAGAAACGAGTTTTCGACCTCCGGGACGACAAGATGGTGGAACTCCCTGAGAGTTCGCTGACGCAGCCATTCTACGCATCGTTCATCACGTCGTTCACACGCGCTGTGCTCGGTGAAGTCCTCAACGGTTTCCCGCGTGACGTTCGCGTTTTCAGCGTCACGACCGATGGGTTCTTGTCCAACGCCACTGATGCCCAGATCGGACAGGCCTGTAAGGGACCTTTGTTCAGCGCGTTTTCCAAAGGACGACTCGCCCTCGACAACAGCGCTCAGCCTCTCGAAATCAAGCATGAAATCCGGCAGCCGCTTGGCTGGCGTACAAGGGGATCCGCAACACTAAAGGCCGGTGATGATCCTAAGAATGGAATCGTCCTGCAGAAGGGCGGGATCAAGATCGTCGAGCCCATGGATGCTGCGGAACAGAACGCATACATCATCAGAAAATTCTTGGACCGTGGACCCGACGACAAATTGGAATACAGCGTCGGTATCAACCTCAAGGACATGATCCACAAAGGCGCCGATTTTGTAAGCAAGGCGGTGGCGAAACGGCTGTCTATGGAGTTTGATTGGAAGAGGCTGCCGATCGACGCAAGCGATGCTAGCGTCGACCTCTTCGAGGAGACGCGGACGCACCTCTCATTCTCTACTGCGCCTCATCCCGACGTGCACTCGTTCCAGCGCATGCGTGACGCTTGGGAGAAATTCGATAGCAAGCCGCGCCGCAATCTGAAGACGATGATCGACTTGCAGCGGTTCCTCAACTTTGTCGACACGCGCCAACACCCTGGGCAGGAGGCTCTGCGATATCTCGCTCGGGAGGATGGAGATATCAAACGCCTCCGCCGTGACCTCTGTCGCGCTTTCACGCATTCCGCAGCAGGCTTTGATCTCGTCCGCTCCCGTTCGAAGTTTCAGTACAAGGGGTTCGCGGCTATTCTCACAGCATGCTCCATCCCCTGTTCCCAAAACGATGTCGACAACGGCAAGCGCAACCCCTTTACGCCACATCAGACGATCCCCACCGAGCGGGTGCTGGCCGCCCTCAACACGCTGAAAACCGAGCATTTCCCTGAGTTGGAGATCACACAGTTTATCTCGCAAGTGCAGGAGATTGATGGGCTTATTGAGGTGAAGAAGGCGGCATAGAGGAAGACTGGAATCCGTAACGTTGGCGTCTTCCACTCCCATATTCGTCATTTACGGATTTTGGTGACGGTTGGCGACTTGGTGGGAAGGCGTCCGTAAGTTTGGATGTCTCCTCACCCATATACCTCTTCTACGGATCGGCCTTCGCCTTCACCTGCGACTGTTCCAGGAGCCTCTGCTTTTTTACCTTGCGGCGACAGTTGTACCAGTACGTCAGCGCCCCCTTCTCAGTGAGGGTGGCACCCTCAACGAACGCCTTGACGATCGTCTCCTGCGACTGACTTTCGATCTTGAGGAAAATCGCCATCGCCGCCTCGGCCTTGGTCTTTCCCTCATCAATCAGGGCTTTGCCCGCCGCAACAGCGGCCTTGACTGCTTCCGGGTTTGGTTCGGTAGTGGTGGTTGGTGCGGATTTTTTTGCCATTTCGCCTCTCCAGCAGGTGACTAAGTCATCGCTGGGTCAACAAGTTTTCGCCGGCCGGCAACGGCCACACCGCCAATTCAGATGGATTGCCCAGTGACCCCAGAAGAACTCGCCACAAAGCATCCGCGCCTCTATCACCTCACTTCCCCGGAGGCCCTGGATGGCATCCGGCGCCATGGGCTGCTTTCGACGAGGCAGCTCCTCGACCTCTTTGAAATCGATGACGAGACCCGTCTGCGATGGGAGCAGAAGCGGCGCGCTAAAACAGCGACGATCGAACATCCTCACTTTGGTCGGGCCTTCCTGACCGACAATGTCCCCTTGAGCGAGAAGTCATTGGCCAAATGCCTGGAGGATGGGCTGTCACCACAGGACTGGCTGCAAATGCTGAATAGCCGCGTTTTTTTCTGGCCAGGTATGCGTGGTCTCGATGACCTCGCCCAAGCCAAGCTAAACCGGAACAGGGAGCGCATCATTCTGGTCCTCGATACCCTTGGATTAGTCCGCCGGCATTTCGCCCGAGTGGAGCTGACCGCAATTAACACCGGATCGACCCTACGGCGGCCGGCGCCAAGAGGTCTCGCTACGTTCGTCCCTGTTGCACTACACAGCTATTCCGAGTTCAGAAATCTTCGAAGGAGAAACAGCCGCTTGAAAGAGGTCGTGGTCGTCGGCGGCGTCCCGGATATCAGTGACTTTCTGGTCGATGTGGTGGCTCCAACAGTCGCCTGATCACCGTTCGCGTAACGGGCCTTATGGAACGGCTTGGACCGATGAAAATCCCAAATCACTTTAGATCGAACTTGGTTCCGATCAAGTTGGTCATGGTGTTCATTCTCTTATTAGTGCCGTACGGCGTCGTAGCTCGCGAAGCAGCTCGACAAGGTCACTATCTCTCCGGTCTAGTAGTGCCTCGAAATCAATATACGCCTGCCTGTAATTGGGCGTGCGATCCGTCTCACGTAGAAGCTCTAGTTGCCTTAGCAAGAGGAAATCGCCCTGAGGCCGTTCACGAAGTTGAATTGCGATCGCGATCTGATCGAACACGTCGCCGTCGCCTGAACTGCCAGCAGCCACCACGTCGTCGGGTGCGCCAAGTTCTTTGAGAACGTGAGCTACCAGCCGGCGAAAGTCGTGTTCAATTGCCTCAAGTCGCGACCAGTTCGCGTCACCTCCTTCGACTAGGGCCATGAGCGATTGATGTGTCTCGAAATAGTCCTCTGGAGGGGTCTCGATAACGCCGCTGTCGTACAGGTCTTTTTGTATCGTACGTGCGTCCGCTAAGGGCAGCTCCTGCCGACGCCGTCCAGGATACCAGTGGCCCATGATCCGGAGCCACCTCGCCCAGTTGAAAGCCAATAGCAGCGTTCGATTCGGCCCATGCCAGTCCATCGACTGCTCTAGAAGCGGTATGGTGTAGCCTAGTTCCCGGCGGACGTGATGCTCGAGTATCCGCGGCCCTATGCGGCGCGACTGCGCTTGGTCGACCGAGACATCTAGAAACCGTACCTGAAAGGCGACGTCGATCTGCTCACTGTGATCGATCGCATCGGAAATCGCCTCTAGGCGCTTCAGTGCGGTTTCTTCATCGGCGGAGGCTGAATAGGTCGATACATCGGGTGTTCCAGTTTGGGCGTCTCCTAATGTCGACGACTGCTTCTCAGACGCCTTCTGCAGTCGACTTCGATTCGGAATCTCAACAATCAGACGCTCTGTACCGTCCAGTTCGTCTTTTGCCGGATCGGACCGCGTGCCAAACACGTCGATGACTGGCATCTGTTCTGGAAGTCCGACACTCCTCGGGTCAACATCCCGTCGAACCTTCCATCCTGCTGCGATGAGTTCGAGCACAATTGCTCGGATTTGAATCTCTTCGTTCACGGCAGTATCGACCCTATGTGACGGGGTCCGTTGTCCACATGCACAAACACCGCAGCTTGTGCTCTTCGAGCTTGCACGAGGGCCCTCAATTCAAGCCGGTGGCATGATCGACCGTCTATCACCGTGTGTATCTTGAGATCTGTTCTCTGGCTGGTAACCAACTCAACCATCCGGTCGTCGTCGACCACCCTGGGGGACGACTTGCCGTATCCACCGATCTTTCCATCTAGCCCGTCCAGTATAGCTTTCAGGATATTGTCGACATCCTTAGCTCGATCTCGATTGTTGAAGTACCTTATCCTCACCGTAATTGGGCCAAGAAACAAGCTGCCCGACCAAGTAGCACTCCCGATACTGGCAGTGTGAACCGTTGACCGCCAGTTGCGGTACGCTCGCGACCCGTATCGATTTACAGACACGGGTGAGCCGGCGACACTGAAAGCATGCGGCCCCAAGGGAACGCCTGAGGACCACGCCCGTCGTCTAATCGGCACTACCATACTCCGTCTAGCTACTGCCTAAGTCGTTGGCGCTGGGTATCTCGCGGTCGCTGCCGTTTTTGCCGTACCACCCCCAAGCGGCATCACCTTGAACATGATGGTCGTCTTTTTTCCATGGTGAAGTGCAGTTCACTTGTCCCGATCATCGTTTCTGGTGAGATAGTGATCCCTCCGTGCAAGACGATAACGCGATGCTGGATCAGATAACCGCACTGCTAAACGAAACCCTCACGCGGGTTGAAAACCTAATATCGCTGTACGGGCCTGAGGTGGCTGGCCGACGAACGGTGGAAGACACTGATGTTCTTCGCGGTGCCCTTGTGCTTCTACACGCCGGCATGGAAGAGTATCTGCGTTCCTTGATGATCTGGAAAATCGCCACCTACGACCGCGAAACTCTAGACAACTATGGCTTTGCGAACGGGACAAAGAGGCCGCCGGCCAAGATTAGCCTTGGCGAGCTCGCCTCCCACCGCGGCAAGTCTGTTGATGACCTAATTGCAGGTGCAGTCCGAAGCCACCTTGAGGATTTTCAGAGCTTCAATGACTTGGGTGAGGTCAAGAAATCCTTACGTCAGTGCGGCATTTCGCAAGATCAGCTTGACGCTAATAACTTCGGATCGATTCCTGAGCTGATCAAACGTCGCCACAACATCGTGCATCGGGCTGATAGGAATGACGTGCAAGGTGGACAGGGAAACCACAGCACAAAGTCACTTCGAAAGGCAACCCTGGAGAGTTACCTAGCTGCCGTCCGAGCACTAAGCGCATTTGTGTCAGCAAACTTGTAGGCTTCATGACTGCCACCGATACAGGGGACCTCAGGTCCGCCACTTTGTCCGCTTGCTCCTGTCCAGTGCCTTGGGAGACATTGGAGAGTTGGAGTGCGGGCGCGAACGATGCCCTAAATGTGCTTCATTCCGAGTGGGTTAGGTGCTTCGCGGCCCACGCCATCTCAGACGAGGACATCTGGCTGGTTCAAAGGCTCACACTGAACCCGGAATTTTACATCCGATCCTCAGATGAAGACGCAACAGTTACCAACATTCTAGAGAGGCGGCATCTTGCCGAAGCCGACTACATGTCGGGCATAGGTCGCCTGAATCGGATTAGGTTCCTCAGACCATCGGAGCACGGCAAGCACTACTCCGTTTCCGGTCCAAAAGCCCACCCAGGTGCGCCGTCCTACTTCTATCTGGATGCCCAGCCACAGACGTTTGCAAGGCTGTTTTGGGACTGGTTCGATGACACTTTTCTGCTCGAAACCGACTTGGAGGACGGGCGTGATGAGCTGAAGTTCCTGAGAGATGTCTCCGAACTTTGGTCGATCCTGAAGTTGGGCCGAAAGCTGCGCATCGCGGTCAACGCGGCGGTGGTCGTGGGCGAACAAGCCAACACCCCATTGCGACACCTAGCACTTGACCTTAATCTAGAGACGGGGGTTTGCCACGCTTATCCCATAACAGAACGTGAAGCAGTTTCCATTATGAATGGAGGGGAACTGCGCCCCATTAAGCCCGCCGAAGATCTGTCGTCATCATAGCCACATCAGCGGCCCAACCACAGAGTACTTTAAGTGGATAAGTACGGACGCAAGAGCTTTGCCCTCAATTCGGCGATTGCGTTGCGAGATGTCTATCGACTATTTTTGGTATTTGGTGGTGACGAGCGGTTTTTCGATCTCACGCCGGAAGCGAACGATCCGCTTCGCCTGCGTCGACAGACATACTTCGCCGACGAGATTGTGCACCTCCTCGTCGGCAGTGCAGTGGCCAATCGTATCCACCTAGAGCACATGAGCCAACTGCGCGCAAACCCTGCTAGTCCTAAGCATTCGCTGATCGACTTCAACTGCGGAACTCTCTGGCCAGATGTCCTAAATGGTAAAGGAGAGGTTCCTTTGTCGTTCGCGCAGGCCTGCAACAAGATTATCCATGCACTTCACATTGTTCCTAGCAGTGGCGATCCATCGGAGAACCCATTGACTAGTGAGGTCAAGCTCAGGGGAAATAGGCAGTGCCGCTTGGTCCGCATATCTCAACATTCCACAGTATGTTCGCGCGTCGGTCTTGACCTTTCGCGACGATGCATGATGGCACTCGACCGGCCAGCGACCGTAGCGGTGGTCGCGAAAAGACGTCATTAGGAGATCGGAAACCTGAATCGGCGACCTCGCGAGTTTTTCGCAGAGTGACCAATGAAGGCAACCACTCCCGCATTACCGAGCGCATGGTCTCAGACTACTGTCTCAAACGCATCGCTCCCCACATGGCACCGGCCGAAACAGGGGCGCTCCGACGCTATCTGTGCAGCCTGATTGCTGAGGACAAACGCCCTCCCCGTATGGGAGCCAACTATGATTGGCAGGCAATTACTCGCGAGGCAGGCGTGGCCGTCGAGAAGATAGAGAGGCACCTTCTTCCGGTTTTGGATGCAGTATCGCGTGCCACTCGCATGCAGCGAAACGAACCTTGCGCCCAGTCTCTTCAAAATGAGCAACTTACTCTGCGGCAATGCTTTGTGGCGCGATGGTCTCAATCTCGGCCACCGACTGAAACTCTCCAAGGTACTCTTGCCTGTGCTGCGCCAGCCACCTGACGACCCGCGCGTTTCCGAGTAGCTTTGCAACGTAACCCTTGGCGACGGTCAGATGTAGAGTGTCCAGCCCGTAGCTGTCTTCGACCGACTTTATTTG
>QLAH01000150.1_pt1 | contig 58398 bp, 53 predicted proteins | sample 4693081 | NCBI WGS metagenome assembly QLAH01 (sample SAMN09425401, study PRJNA476045) | Lake water metagenome, whole genome shotgun sequencing project. | reverse complement strand
GCCATCGCGCACGGCGTTCACCTTCAGCGTTCCGCGCACCATGTCGAAGGTCGGCGAGATCGCGGGGTCGGCAGCGGCGCCCGTCGCCTTGCGCACATCCTCGAGCTCGAGCCGCGCAAGCCAACCCGGCAACGACCGCACCGCGGCCGCCTTGCGGAGGTCGGTCCACTCGAACTCGCCCGCCATGACCAGCGCGCCTGCCTCGGCGGCCGCATACGACTTCTTCCCATCCGCGCCGACCGTGGCCCTCACCTCGAGCCCGTTGACGACGACGGAGTCCACCTCGCCTTCAGGAAGCGTGAGAAGCTCTGCGTCGACCCAGCGCCGCGTGTCCATGTCGACGACGATCGAACCGAGCACGCGATAGGTCTGCGGCGCGGCGCCAAGACGCACGAACTGCGCACGCGGATTCGCCCGCTCGTCGCCCGCGATGCAGTCGACCACGACCTCGGCGCCTGCGAAGAGCCGCACGCGCGCTGCGCGCCCTTCCGCATCGGGCCACGAGAGTCCAAGTTCGCCGTGCCGCTCGGGAAGCGCCGTCATGCGCTGGTCGATGCGCATTCCCGCGAGCCCCGAGACGATCGCCTTCAGCTCCTCGAGCCGCGCGGGATAGCCGTCGCGCGACGCGAGCGTCCACTCGTCGACGGAGCCGGGCGCACGGACGAGGACCACGCTCCTCCCGCCCCGCTCGATCTCCGCACGGTCGATCGATGCCGCCTTGTCGGAAAGCGCCGGAAGAAGCGGCGCGCCGTCGGTGGCGACGGTGAACATCGTGTCGCGCCGCAGCGCGAAGACGGCGCCCGCCACGCACGCCGCGCTCGCGGCAAGGATCATGACGAGCGTCTTGTGCTTCGACTTGTTCAGGAGCGTGCTGTTCTGCATCGACCGTTCCTCCGTCAGCCCGCGCGCTGCCTGCGGTAGCGCACCGAGATCCAAAGCGTGGCGAACGCGGCGACCGCCAGCGGCCAGATCACCACGTTGAAGAGCATGAGCCGCGTGCCCGTCGCCTCGATCTCCGCGCGCAACGACCGCTGCACCTCGCGCAGCTCGCGCCGCGCGGTCGCGGCCTCCGTCTGCACGCGCTCGAGCTCCTTTGTCTGCTCGGGCGAGAGGACGAGCAGCCCGCGCGCGTCGACGCCCGCGTCGCCGCGCTCGCGCTGGAGCTCGGAGATGCGCAGCTCACCGCGGCGGATCTCCTCCTGGAGCTCCTGCTCGCGGCGCAGGTACCGCGCCTCGGCATCCCTGCGCAGCGCATCGACGCGGTCGAACGGCCTGCTGTATCCGCCGCGCGAACGCAGTGTCGAGAGCATCTTGTCGCCCGTCGCCTGCTCGAGCGCGTTGAAGACGAAGGCGCCGTTGTCGCCGAGCGTGCGCAGCGCGCCCGTCTGCGGATCGACCGTCACCCAGTTCTCGTCGGCAAGGAGATCGGCATCGGCCACGAGCAGGATGTCGGCCTCGCCCGCTGCGCGCGCTCCGTCGGCGGCGGGATAGGCGCTTGCGATCGGACCTCGCACGCGTGCAGCCACGACAAGCGGCGTGCCGAGGCTCTTGAAGTCACGCACCAGCCTGTCGACCTCGCCGAAGAAGCCGAGCTTGAGCGTCTGGACCAGCTGCACCTCCGCGGTCGTCGAAAGGACGGGCGTGAGCGTGGTGCGTGCGTCTGGAAGCGCCGTGATCGCGCCGGCGCCCTTCAGGTTCAGCTGCGAGAGCGGCCCCGTCACGGGGTCGTCCTTCGCGAGGCCTTCCTTGCGCATCGAGAGCCAGCACGGGTGCGACATCTCCATCACCTGCCCGCCCTGCGTGCGATACATGATGCGCGTCGCGAACCCAAGGTCCGCGACAGCGAGCGTCGGGTCGATCGCCACGCCCCATGCAGCGAGCAGCGGCCCGAGCTCGAACGCGGTGCCGGCGCCCGTCGAACCCATCTCGAGCCTGCGCGCCTCGGGGTCGGCCTCGCACCACGGGTCCGCAAAGACGATGAGCGGCTTGCCCGCCACCGTCCACGCATCGATCGCGCGCAGCGCCGCCTCGTCGAGGCGCCGCGGCTGGATCACGACGAGCGCGCCCGCCTCCTCTGGAATGCTCGGGGCGGCGCGGTCGATGCGCCTCAGGTCGTAGAGCGTGTCGAGCTGGCGGAAGAGCACAGACTTCCCCGCCGACGCCATGGGATTGCGCGGATCGAAGGGCTTCTCCTCGGGAATCGTCGAAAGCACCGCGACCACGGGCTTGCCCGCGCGGCCGACGGAGAGGATGCGGCGCGCGACCTCGTACTCGAGGAACGGCTCCTGCGAGGGCTCGAGGAAGGGAATCGTCTCCACCTTGTCGGTCGGCCCGCGCACGGCGAGCCCGAGCATGAGGACGCGGCCCGTCGCGTCGAGCGTGCGCGGCGCGATGCCCGCCGCGCGCGCCATGTCCTCCGTCTCGCTGAAGGGCTCGGGGTCGATCACGCGCAGCTCGAGCTTGCCGTCGCTCGCCGCCACGATCTCTCCGAGGAACTCCTCGACGCGCTGCGCATAGGCGCGGATCGCTGGAAGATCGCTTCCCTCCTCGCGCGTCCAGTAGAACTCGAGCCGCACGGGCTCGGGCAGCGCACGCGAGAGCTCGCGCACGCCCTGCGAGATGGTGTAGAGCCGTTCCTCGGTCACATCGAGGCGGACGCCGCGCAGCATGAACCACGCCGCTGTGTTCAGCGCGATCAGCGCTGCGAGCACGCCCGTCGTGGCGAGGATGGCGGTTCGTCTGGTGTCGGCGGATGCCATGGTGGACCTCAGTCGGACTTCTTCCAGTCGAGTGCGAGTGCGTTGAGGAAGAGGAACGCGCCGATCACGCTCGCGAAGTAGAGCAGGTCGCGGAGGTCGATCACTCCGCGCATCATCGATTCGTAGTGCGTCAGCGCGCTCGCGGAGGCGACGGCCTCGACGACGCCCTGCGGCGCCCAGCCGCGCAGGAAGTCCATCACGGCGGGGAATCCCGCGAGAAGCAGCACGAAGCTCGCGACCGCGCACAGGACGAAGGCGATCACCTGGTTCTTCGTGAGCGCAGAGAGGAACGCGCCGATCGCGAGGAAGGTGCCCGCGAGAAGCGCACTTGCGAGATAGCCGACGAGGATCGCGCCGTGGTCGGGCGCACCAAGCCACGCCACCGTGATCCACATGGGGAAGGTGAGCGCAAGCGCGATGGTGGTGAAGGCCCATGCCGCGAGGAACTTGCCGACGACGAGGTCGCCAACGCCGAGGGGAAGCGTCATCGCCAGCTCGATCGTGCCCGTGCGGCGCTCCTCGGCCCAGAGCCGCATCGACACCGCGGGCACGAGGAAGACATAGAGCCACGCGTGGAACTGGAAGAACGGCCGCAGGTCGGCCTGGTTGCGCTCGTAGAACCCGCCGATGTTGAAGGCGAAGAGCCCCGCGAGGAAGAGGAAGATCACGAGGAAGACGGCCGCGAGCGGCGTCTGGAAGTACGAGCGGAACTCGCGGCGGAAGACGACTCCGATCCGTGCGGGCGCGTTCATCGGCGGCCTTCCTTCCTGCGCGGAGCCGTGGACGCGCGCTCGCCGACGTCGGCCGTGGTCATGGCGCGGAACGCAGCGTCCATGCGGTTCCTCGTCGCGTCGCCCGGCGCGCGCGACTCCATCTCGGCAGGCGTCCCATCGAAGACGACGACGCCCTTGTTGATGACGACGGCCCGCGTGCACACGGCCTCGACCTCCTCGAGGATGTGCGTCGACAGCACGATCGCGCGATCGCCGCCGAGCTCCTTGATCAGCTCGCGCACCTCGTGCTTCTGGTTCGGGTCGAGTCCGTCCGTCGGCTCGTCGAGGATGAGGATGCCGGGGTCGTGGAGCAGCGCCTGCGCGAGCCCCGTGCGGCGCTTGTAGCCCTTCGAGAGCGTCTCGAAGGCCTGCCTGCGCACGCCCTCGAGGTTCACGCGGCCAAGCGCGCGCTCGACGCGCTTGCGCGACTCGCGGCCGCGGTAGCCGCGGGCCTGCGCGATGAACGCGAGGAACTCCTCGACCGTCATGTCGGGATACGCGGGTGCGCCTTCGGGGAGGTATCCGAAGGTCCGCTTCGCAGCGATCGGATTCGCCGCGATGTCGATTCCATCGAGCACGACGGACCCCGCGGACGGCTCGAGGAACCCCGTGATCATGCGCATCGTGGTCGACTTCCCCGCGCCGTTCGGGCCGAGGAACCCGAGCACCTGCCCCGCGGGCACCTCGAGGTCGATCCCCCGCACGGCGTGGATGTGTCCAAAGCGCTTTTCGAGTTTCTTCGCGACGATCCTGCTTGGCATGCGCGCTCCCTCTTCGGTCGGGGCACTCTATACCGACAATTGGCGGGGATCGGTTGCGCTCGGCCGCATCCGGCGCGAATGCGTCATCGCGCCTCGCGAAGCGCGCCGAGCCTCGCGCCCGCGAGGAAGCCGCCGAGGCCGAGTCCGAACAGGACGACGAGCGGAAGCACCTGCTCCGCGGCGGGCATGTCGCGCCAGAACGGCCCTTCGATCGCGATCACGGCCCAGCGGAACGGGCTTGCGAAGCTCAAGGTCTGCAGGATCGGCGGCATGAAGAAGAGCGGGATCGTGCCGCCGCCGATCAGGGCGAGCACGAGAAGCGCGCCGCGCCCAGCGCCGTTCGCCTCCGCCTCCGTCTTGCAGAGGCCCGCGATCAGCATGGCGAGCCCCGCGAAGGCGAACGCGGCCATCGTGCACGCGACGGCGAGCATCGCGGGCTGCATGATCGACGAGCCGAACCCGAAGACCGCGAGCAGGATGAGAAGCGCCTGCACGAGGATCGCCGTCACGAAGCACGCGAGGCCCTTGCCTGCGAGAAGGTGCGTGCGCGTGATCGGCGCGAGTCGAAGCCGCGCCAGCGTGCCGCGCGTGCGCTCGACGACGAGCGATGCAGCGAACGATCCGACGCAGCCCGCGATTCCCCAGACGATGCCGATCGGCGTCGACACGTCGAAGCTCGAGCGCGGGCGCCCCTCGCGCACGGGAAGTTCCGCGAGGGAGACGCGCACGGGGGAGAACGCTGCGCCCGCGGCGCCCCCAGCGCCCCCAGCCCCATCGTCCGCCTCGGCGCCGCCGTCGCCCGCAAGCGAGCGCGAGAACGACTCGCCCGCAGCCGCGAGCGCGGCGCCTGCGAGCTTCTGCGTCGGAGAGAGGTCGGGCGCCGACGAGATCGCCGCGCGCATGCCTGTGAAGAGCCGCGCCGACTCCTCTTGATCTGCAAGGAGGCGCGGGAACTGCCTGAACGCGAGTTCGTTCAGCTTGCCCTGGATGAGCCCCGCCTCCGCGCGGCGCGTCGGGTCGACGATGCAGTCGATCTCCATGCCGCCGCCGTTGAACATTGCGCCCATCCCTTCACGCATCGACTCCGGCAGCACGACCACCGCCGTCGCCTTCCCCGCGCGCACGGCTGCGATCGCCTCGTCGCGCGTGTCCAAGCGCGTCACTTCGAAGGCGCCGTCGTTCGCCAGGTCCGCGGCGAGGTCGACCGCGATGCGAGCGTCGCTCTCGTTCACGAGCGCGAGCTTGATCTTGCTTCCGCCGCCCCCGCCGCCGAAGACGAAGCCGAAGAGGACGGCCATCAGCATCGGGAAGACGAAGGTGAAGAACACATCGCCCTTGTCGCGGAAGAGGAGGCGCAGGTCCTTGCGCGCGATGGAGAGAATCGCCCTCATTCGCGCAGGCTCCTTCCCGTCAGCGCGAGGAACACGCTCTCGAGGTCTGCGCGGTCGATGCGCACGCCCGTCACGCCGCCCGACGCGAACTGCCGCGCGACCTCCGCGACTGGGTCGGCCGTCACCACGCGCTCCTCGATGGCGCCGCGCTCGACGGTGACGGTCGAGTTCCCGCCGTGGCGCGCGATGAGCTCCGCGACGGTGCCGACATCGAGCATGCGGCCGTGGTCGACGATGCCGACGCGGTCGCAGATCTTCGCGGCCTCCTCCATGTAGTGCGTCGTGTAGACGATTGTCTTCCCCTGCGAGGCAAGCGTGCGCACAAGCTCGAGGATGCGGTTCCGGCTCTGCGGGTCGACGCCCGCGGTCGGCTCGTCGAGAAGAAGAAGCTTCGGGTCGTGGACGAGCGCCGCCGCGAGGTTGAGGCGGCGCTTCATGCCGCCCGAGAAGCCCGCCGTGCGCTCGTCTGCGCGCGTGTCGAGCTCGACGAGCGCGAGGAGTTCGTCGACGCGTGCGCGCGAACCGCTCAAGCCGTAGAGATCCGCGAGGAAAAGCAGGTTCTCGCGCGCGGAGAGCTCGGCGTAGAGCGTGATCTCCTGCGGCGCGAGCCCGAGGTGCGTGCGCACCCGCGCATTCGTCGGCGAGCCGAGCCCGAGGAGGTCGACGGACCCCGCGTCGGGCGCGAGAAGCCCAGTCGCGATCCCGATGGTCGTCGACTTGCCCGCGCCGTTCGGGCCGAGGAGGCCGAAGACCTCGCCCGCGCGAACCTCAAGCGACAATCCGTCGACGGCCACGGTCGGGCCGAACGTCTTGCGGATGTCGCGAAGGGAAAGCACGGGGGTGGTAGGGTACCGATCGCATTCGGCACAGTGCGCGCCGCGCATTCGACGGGGAAACACATGACACGCCCCTTTCTCCCAAGGATCGACTGGGTCGGCCCGCTCAGCCCGCCCGCGCTCGGCGACGCGCAGGCGCGGCGCGCCGCGGTTGCGCTGCGGCCGAGGCCCCAACGCGGGCGCACGGAAGCGGTACTCGGCCTCTTTTTGCTGATGTTCTGCACCATTTCACTCCATGAGCCAGCATCGACTGGCTCTCTCCCGACCCGCGCGGCCATCGTCCGCGGCATTCAACCCCCCCCAATCGGGTCAGGAGTCCAAGAGATGAGTCCCATGCGTTCGTTGATGGCAGGAGTGGTCGGCGTCGGAGTGATGACAACGGGCACGGCGGCGCAGGAGGCCGTGCAATGGCGCGTGGAGGATGGCGGGAATGGGCATTGGTATGCGCGGTCAACCGAGTTTCTGAGCTTTCCCGCCGCCGCTGAAGCCGCAGTCGCACGCGGCGGCCATCTCGCGACGCCCGTAACACCACAGGAGAACGCGTTCCTCACCGCGCAAGGGTTCCCATACTCGGCGAACGGTGAGATCTATGGTCACTGGATCGGCGGCATTCGATCGCAGAGCACCGGCGCTTGGACTTGGATCACTGGCGAGTCATGGTCCTTCTCGAGCTTCGACGATTCTGAGCCGAATGGCTGCTGTGGCAGTGACGTTCGATTCCTCGTATTTCGCAGCCACCCCGGCCACGAAGGACGCTGGGACGACACTTCCACGAATGGAAACTGGGACGCGACTCCGATGCCGGCACTCATCGAATGGTCCGCCGACTGCAACAACGACGGCCTCGTCGACTACGGCCAGATTCTCTCCGGCCAGCTCGCAGACGCGAACGGCAACAACATCCCCGACTGCTGCGAGCAAGGAACCTCCTGCGACCCCTGCCCCGGCGATGTGACGGAAAACGGCGTGGTCAACGCCGTCGACCTCACGGTGCTGCTCGCCGCATGGGGCGTTGGGAAATCGGAGTTCGACTGCGACCTCGACAACGATGGCATCGTCGGCCCATCGGATCTCACGATCCTGCTCGGAGGCTGGGGCGCGTGTCCATAAGGTCCGCGTCGCTGAGGGCGGAGCCCGAGCGCTGAACCGCGCGGGTCGACAGCCAAGATGGGTACCATGACTTTCAGTCGTGCCTTCGCTTGCTTTCGTAAGTCCAATGACTCCGCACTACTAGGTTCTGTCTGACGGATCCCCGGACGTCGATCCGCGCGGCATCCCGCCCGGCCGCGTCGGCTTCAACTCGCTGTATCGCTGCTGATACAGCTTCGTTTCACCTCCTTGCCAGCCGGGCGCCGCGCGGATCTTTGGTCTTCGGGGATCCGTCAGACAGAACCTAGTGCCACCCACGAAAGGCCCTCGACGGCTGAAATCATCGGTTCCTCGGACTTCGTCCAAGGGCACCCAGGCACCTCATGCCCCAGCACTTTCCCACCACGCACGCAACGGCGATCATCGAGGCGACACGCAGCGCGCACCCGGACGCGCTCGCCGCGGTCGCTGCGCGCATCATCGAGCGCTACGCGCAGCCGCTCGAGGCCTACGCGCAGGGCTCCACGCTGCGCGAGCTCGGCGACCCGCGCGAGCTCGTGCACGGCTTCCTGGTGGCCAAGTTCGGCACCCCAGAGAACTGCCGCGGCTACCTCGGCTCGTGGAACGCCTCGGGCCTGACGCTGCGCCGCTGGATGATGAACGGTCTTCTCCTCCACGCCCGCGGCATCGTGCGCGATGCGCGGCGCACGCGCGAGAAGCCGCTCGACGCCGCAATCGGAGGGCTCGCGAGCAGCGAACCTGATCCTGCCACGCTGTTCGAGCGCGCGTGGGCCAAGGCGATCCTCGGCGAAGCCTGCGCACAGGTCGAGCAGGCCCTCGTCGCGGAAGGCCGTGACCGCGCGTGGCGCGTCTTCCGCCTGCACGCCCTCGACGGCGTTCCCTACCGCGACCTCGAAGGCGAGTTCGCGCTCTCGCGCCAGCAGATGGCCGATCTCGTGCGCGGCGTGACGACGCGGCTTCGCGCCCGCGTGCGCGAGCTTCTCGATGAAGAAGGGCGCTTCGGCGAAGACGGCGTCGACGAGATCGTGCGGCTTCTCAGCTAGCCGCCGCGACGATCCCGATCCACCCCGACAGCGCGCTCGCGAGGCCGAGGAAGACGAGGAAGCTCGTCGAGTCGGTCGCCATCGTGAGGAAGATCGTCGACGCTGTCGCGGGGTCCGCGCCAAAGCGCCGCACGACCAGCGGCAGGCTCGATCCGACGAGCGTGCCCACCGACAGCGCGACCGTCATCGCGATGGCGACGACGACGCCAAGCCGCCACATGCCGGAACCCGGGTTCACCCACGACTCGATGGCCGCGATGATGGCACCGACGATGACGCCGCAGATCGCTCCGTTCACGAACCCAACGAGCGCCTCGCGCCGCACCAGCGAGAACGCCGCGCCTTCGCGCACCTCGTCGAGCACGATGCCGCGCAAAGTCACCGCAAGCGACTGCTGGCCCGCGTTTCCCGCCTGGTTCGCGATGACGGGCATGATGACCGCGAGAATCGCGAGCGACCCGATGAGTCCGTCGAACTGCAGCACCACGACCGCAGCGAGCGAACTCGTGAACAGATTGACGAACAGCCACGGCAGGCGCCCTCGCAGCTTGTCGGCCACGCTCGAGAACACGGCCTCCTCGCGGCCTGCGCCCACCATCGCCTGCGCGCTCTCCGTTCCCTCCTGGCGGATCGCGTCGACGACGTCGTCGACGGTGATCACGCCGAGCATGCGGTCCTCGTCGTCGATCACGGGCAGCACGAGGTAGTCGTACTTCTCGAACTCGCGCGCGACCTCCTCGCGCTCGACGTCGGGCTTGACGGCGTCGACGCGGCGCTCGCTGACCTCCATCACGCGCTGCGCGGGGTCGGCAAGGAGCAGCGCCCGCATCGTGGCGCGGCCCTGCAGGCGCCCGCGCCAGTCGACGACGAAGACATAGAGCCAGTCCTCGCCGAGCGCCTCCGCGCGGCGGATCGCCTCCGTCGCCTCGCGCACCGTCATCGTGTCTCGCACGGCGAGGTAGTCGGTCGTCATCATGCCGCCCGCACTCTTCTCGGAGTACTCGAGCAGGCGGCGGAACTTCACGGCCTCGACCTTCCCCAGCGTCCCGAGCAGACGGTCGCGCGAGGCGTCGGCCATGTTCTGCAGGAGATCGGTCGCATCGTCGGGCGCCATCTCCTCGATCAGCTGCCCCGCATACTCGGGGTCCTCCTCGATGAGGTCCTCGAGCACGCTCACGGCAAGCGACGGATGCATGTGGGCGAGCGCATCGGCTGCGCTCTCCGTCTCCATCTCCTCGATGACCTCGATCGCCTTCTCCTCGCCGATCTGCTCGAGCGTGTCGGCGGCGTCGGGCGCCTCCTGCTGGCCGACCGCGTCCGCGAGCTCGGGAAGATCGAGGGTCGCCCGATCGAGGATTTTCTCGACGCGCACATCCTCGGGCGTCGGCTCGTTCGCCTCGATGACGGCGTCCGAGTCGCGCACGTCGGCAAGCGGCGAAGGCGGCGAGTCGGGCCCGCCGCCGTGCGACCGCCGCGCGTCCTCACGCGGCAGATCGGAGGGTGTTTCGTCGCCGAAGCCGCTCATGACGCGAGTGTAGCGGCGGCGACTCGCCGAACGGCGCCGCGCTCGCCCTGAGCCATCCGTTCCGTCACAATGTCCCGATGCCCGAACCCGTCCCGATCGACGACGCGCTCGACCCGCGGCTCGCGCCGTTCGCCGACATCCGCGAACGCGAGCTTGCGGCGCGCACGGGACTCTTCGTCGGCGAGACACTCGTCGTCCTCGAGGCCATGCTCCGCAGACCCGGTTCGATCCGCGCCGTGCTCGCGAGCGCGCGCATGCTCGGCCGCGCTCGCCTCATGCTCGACGAAGCGCAGTGCGAGGCCCCGCTCTACACGGCGTCCGACGCCGTGCTTATCGAACTGACGGGCATCGACCTCCACCGCGGCGTGCTCGCGCTCGGCGAGCGCGCCCCTTTCGAACCAGTCGCACCAGAGGACTACGCGCCCTTGACGGCGCCGCGCACGGTGCTCGTCGCGGAGGACATCACGAACATCGACAACATCGGGCAGCTCTTCCGCATCGCAGCGGCGTTCGCGGTCGATGCGGTCGTCCTGAGCCCCTCCTGCCACGACCCGCTCTATCGGAAGAGCCTGCGGGTCTCGACGGGAAACGCGCTGAAGGTGCCCGCGATCCGCGCCCGCCGCTGGCCGGACGACCTCGAGGCGCTGTGCACGCGCTTCGGCTGGACGCTCGTCGCGACCGCGATCCAGTCGTCCGTGCCGCTCAGGTCCGTCGATCCGCCCGAACGCGTCGCGGTCGTGGTCGGACACGAGTCGATCGGTGTGTCGGCTGCCGTGCGCGAGCGCGCCGCGCATGTCGTGCGCATTCCAATGGCTGCGGGCGTCGACAGCCTGAATGTCGCGGTGAGTGCTGCGATCGCGCTCGACCACTTGTCGCGCGGCGATCGGGTCTGAGCGCGTCCGATACCCGCCTCGTCCTCGCAGGCGAAGCCGCCCGACAAGCCCTACCCTTCCCGACCCGTGACGGCCGACGACGCGAACCACTCCATGCACGTACGCATCGACCGCAGGGTGGCGCTCTCGTTCGCGCACCGCGTGCGCTTCACGCGCGGCGCGCTCGACCCCGCGAACGCGACGCTGCGCGAGGTGCTCTCGTCCGACGCTGCGATCAGTGCGCGCCGCGCCGTCGTGTTCATCGACGAAGGCGTGGCCGCAGCGCAGCCGATCCTCGCTGATCGAGTGCGCGCATACTTCGACGCGCACGGCGCGCACATGCCGCGGATCGCGGCGGTTGAGACCTGTGCGGGAGGCGAGCGCGCGAAGGAAGACATGCGCCTCGTCGACCGGGTGATCGAGCTCGTCGAGCACGAGAGGATCGACCGCAAGAGCTTCGTGTTCGCGATCGGTGGCGGCGCGATGCTCGACGCTATCGGCCTCGGCGCCGCGACCGCGCACCGAGGCGTGCGGCTCGTGCGCATGCCGACGACGACGCTCGCCCAGGACGACGCCGCGATGGGCGTCAAGAATGGCGTCAACCGCTTCGGCAAGAAGAACTTCGTCGGCGCCTTCGCGGTACCGCACGCGGTCGTGTGCGACGAGTCGATGCTGACGACCTTGCCGTCCGCCGTGTTCCGCGCCGGTTTCAGCGAGGCCGTGAAGATCGCGCTCATCAAGGATCCCGCGTTCTTTGCGGCGATCGAGCGCGCCGCCCCCGCGATCGCGGCGTGCGACCTCGATGCGGCGAGCCCCGTCATCCGGCGTTCGGCCGAGCTCCATCTCGCGCACATCGTCGACGGCGGCGATCCGTTCGAGGCGAACGAAGCGCGCCCGCTTGATTTCGGCCACTGGGCCGCGCACCGACTCGAGTCGATGAGCGCGCATGCGGTGTCGCACGGCGACGCGGTCGCGCTCGGACTTCTCCTCGACTGTCGCTACTCGAACCTCAAGGGCTGGCTGTCCGACGCGGACTTCGCGCGCATCCGCGCGGCGATCGCAGCGCTCGGCCTTCCGATGCGCCACGCGCTCCTCGCAGAGACCGCGCGGCTTCTCAGCGGCCTCGAGGAGTTCCGCGAACACCTCGGCGGCCAGCTCACCGTCACGATGCTGCGCGGCATCGGCCACGGCTTCGAGGTGCACGAGCTCGACGCCGACCTCGTGCGCCGCGCCGCGGGCGAGATGGCGTAGGCGAGTCATCCCGCAGGCGGACGCCCGGCGCGGCCTTCAAGCGCTTCGACGTCGGCGAGATCCTTCAATCGACCCGAGGCGCGCTTGTTGACGATCACTGCCTCGCGGGCGATGAACGGCACCTGCATCCCGGCGATCTCACCAATCGAGGGATTGCGCGACGCCGACTCCCAATCGAGACCGTCGATCTTCGCGAGGATGTCGATCAGCTGCGGTGCGAAGCCAAGTTGCACGACCGGTCCTTCCGACTGGAGATCCGATGGCTTCAATCCGAGCGAGCCGAAGCCGAACCGCGCAAGTGCCTCGACAATCCGTGCAGCGTTGTCTGGAGTCGCCCGAGCAAGCACATCGATGTCGCCCGTGAAACGGGGACAACCATGGTGTGCAAGCGCATATCCGCCGACGACGAGAAACTCAGTCTTCGTGTCGATCAAGCACGCGAGCCACTCTTTGAGGTCTTGGGAAAGCTCCATCAGGCGGGATTCCGTAGTACTCGCGGCGCAGTCGCTCGACCTCCGCGATCCGCTGCTCCGTCGGCTGCGAAAGCCAGTAGGCCAGCATGCGCGCCGCCCCCGAGTCATCGTGCAGATTGGTGATTCGGACGGTCCGTTCAACCATGGGGAGATTCTACCATGCCCGCATGTCAGCCACGCCTCCCCCGCTCTCGAAGCGCGCCGTCGTCGACCGCTACTTTCTCGAGCATCGCGCCAAGGTGCTCGACATCGCGGCGTTCCTCGACCGGTTCGACCGCGCGCAGGGCGATGGCACCGACGACTACCGTGTGACGGCGCTGCGCGAATGCTGCGCGGTCCTGCTCGACGGCAAGCCCGACCGCGCGCGGCGCGTGCTTGAGCTCCTGAGCGATCATTCGACCGAGCCGATCGCGAAAGCGCCGATGAAAGGCGCCACGGGCGCGATGGAACTTCAGAAGAAGGGGGCCATCTGATGTACATCGACCCCCATGTCCACATGGTCTCCCGCACCACCGACGACTACCAGCGCATGGCGCTCGCGGGCTGCGTCGCGATCACGGAGCCCGCGTTCTGGGCTGGCTACGACCGCAGTTCGCCCGCGGGCTTCTTCGACTATTTCCGCCAGCTCACCGATTTCGAGCCGAAGCGCGCCGCGCAGTACGGGATCCGCCACCACACCTGGCTGTGCATCAACCCGAAGGAAGCCGAAGACCCCGTCTTCGCGAAGGAAGTCATCGCGCTCATCCCGCAGTTCCTGAAGTGCGAGACGGTGCTTGGAATAGGCGAGATCGGCCTCAACAAGAACTCACGCAACGAGCTCGAGATCCTCGACGCGCATCTCGCGCTCGCGGCCGAGCACGACCTCCTCGTTCTCGTCCACACCCCGCACCTCGAGGACAAGCTCAAGGGCACGCTCCTCATCATGGACGCGATCAAGAACCACGCGAAGCTCGATCCGGGCCGCGTGCTCATCGACCATGTCGAGGAACACACGGTGCGTCCTGTGCTCGAACGCGGCTTCTGGGCGGGCATGACGCTCTACCCCGACACGAAGTGCACGCCGCAGCGCGCCGTCGACATCTTCGAGATGCACGGCACAGAGCGCCTGTGGATCAACTCGGCGGGCGACTGGGGCAACAGCGACCCGCTCGCGGTGCCGAAGGCGCAGATCGAGATGAAGGCGCGCGGCCATACGCTCGACAGCGTCCGGAAGGTCAGCTTCGACAACCCGCTCAAGTTCCTGTCGCAGTCGGGAAGGTTCAGGATCGCATGAAGAAGCGCCCGCTCATCGGCATCACGGCCGACCTCGCCGGCGACTACGCGCGCAACCGGCGCACCTACATCGACATGGTCGCGGCCGCGGGCGGTGTGCCAGTCCTGCTGCCCCCGCAGGCAGCGCTGCGCGAGGAGATGCTCGACCGCGTCGACGGCGTCATCATCACGGGCGGCGACGACATCGATGTGTCGAAGTTCGGCATTCCGCTTCACCCGAAGGCGGAGTGCATGCACCCCGAGCGCCAGGACGCGGAGTTCGCGCTCCTCCGCGCGCTCGACGCGCGGCCCGACAAGCCCGTGCTCGGCATCTGCCTCGGCATGCAGTTGATGGGCGTCCACCGCGGGAACCCGCTCATCCAGCACCTCGGCGATGTGCTGCCCGACGCAGACCGCCATCGCAACGACGCGATCCACCCGGTCGAGGCGGAGCGTGGCTCGCTCCTCAAGTCGGGCGCTGTGCGTTCCTGGCACCATCAGGCGATCTCCGAGGCGAAGGGCTTCGAGATCATTGCTCGCTCCGATGACGGCGTGATCGAAGGCATCGTCGACCCGACGCGTCGCCTCTATCTCGGCGTCCAGTGGCATCCCGAGCGCACCGAAGCGCCCGAGACGGGACTCGGCGTCGTGCAGACGCTTGTCGAGCATGCACGGTGACGCGCACCAATCGCCGAACATCGAGTGCCCACGCTGCGGGCAGCTCCTCGGCGTCATGGCCGACGAGGCCGAGCGGCGCGGCGAGACGCGAGGCACCTGCAGCGAGTGCGGCCTCGACATCGAGTGGCGCAGGCTGCGATCCGAGGGCGCCGCGCCGGCGTGGTTCGTCGAAGCCCGCAGCTCGCCTCGAAACATCGTCCGCCGCGCGTTCGGCACCCTCGCCCGCACCGCGCGGCCGTTCCGCTTCTGGTCATCGCTCGACCTTGCGCTTCCGATCTCGGTGCGCGGGCTCGTCGTCTTCATCGCGCTTCTCTGCCTGCTCGCGCACCTGACGATGGCAACGGTGCGATTGACGATTCATGGCCCCTTCGGGCCGCTGCCTCCGCTTCCCAACTCGGTCGAAACCGCACCGATCATCGGAAAGGTGGCGCTTGCGCTTCTCTGGCCGGCGGAAACCCTCGATGGGGCGGAGCTCGTCACGATGGCGTACCTCGACTCGGGAGAGACGGAACTCCTGCCCCTTCTTTGGCACTCTCTCTTGATGGCGTTCGCTGCGCTTCTGACGCCGGGCGGCGGCGAGTTCCGCTCGTTGGGGAACGGAGTGGGTTTCCTCGAGTGCCGACCGCTGTTCCCGAGTGGATTCATGGCTCCCGCGGTGCTCGGAATGCTCGTGGCGGGCCTGACGCCGCTCGCGATGCTCCTGCTTCCCGTCTCGCTTCGCCGGGCGCGCGTGCGCCCGAGGCACTTCGTGCGCATCGTCGCGATTGGACTCGTCATGCCGCTCGCAGTGCTGGTCACCACGTTGACGGTCACCCAATCGCTACAGTCGCTCGGGCTCGTGTTTCCCCAGGATCCGAACGACCACCTCTACCTGCTCGGCGAGTTCAGAGATCCCTACTACGCCTTCGTCGTGCTCTGCCTCTCGGGACTCCTCGGCACAATCTGGACCGTCGCCGCCGCCTCTCGGCACCTCCGGCTGCCGAACGCGCGCGCGGTCGGGATGTGCTGCGGCGCGATCTCCGCGCTCACGGCCGCGGTCGCCCTCGTCCTACTCTGAACGCGGCTCCGCATGCTCGCGCTTCAGGTGCGCGCGCAGCGCATCGCCGCCGAAGTTGTTCGAAGGATCGCTCCACACGCAGTGGACATGCGACGCGTCAGCGTTGGTCGAGTCGTACTCGATCGTGAAGCACGGCGTCGCGAGGCGGTAGTAGTGCGGCTTGTCGAGCAGGGTCTCACCGACGAACGCGAAGGCGAGCTCGCCCGCGTGCTTCGAACGCCACTCGCGCAGCTGCGCGTTCGCGACGCCCTCCTCGAGCAGCCCCGCGTGCACCGCAAGCAGCCTGTCGACGAGCGCCTTCTGCGCGTCGGTCATCGACGCGCGCGAAACACCCTTCATCTCCGGCGCCTTCGCGTCCGCGCCCACCGCCCACAGCACATCGGCGGGCGTGCCGTCCATGATGCGCGCGGCCTTGCGCTGCGCGTCGTCGAACGACCGCGCGAGTTCGAACGCGACCTCGACCGCCGCGCCGAGCGGGCGCTTGCCCTGGTCGTCGCCACGCGCGATCTCCGCGGGGAACGAACCCGTGAAGATCGGCGTCACCGTCACGGTGCCGCCGACGCACGCCGCGTGCAGCACGAAGTGGTGTCCCTCGATCTCGAACGCCCACGCACCGTCCTCGGGCGAACCGAAGAAGTGCACCGCGTAGAGGTCGTCGCCATAGCTCGGCGGCGCGATGCCCGCGGCCTTCTCGTCGGCGCCGTTCAGCGCCTCGACCACGCGGATCAAGCGCCACTGTTCCCGCCCCGCATCCGAAAGAAACGCGTCGACGAGCGAGAGCGTCGCGGCACGAGTGCCCGCATCCATGTTGCGGAGGAGAAGTCCCTCGCGCCCGCCGCGGGCGAAGTACCACTTCGTGCGCTCAGGGTGATCGAGCGGGTGCAGCGCCTTCGCGCGCTCCGCGTCCGAGAGCGACCGCAGGAACGCCTCCGCGGCTGCGCGCTGCGCTGTCGCTGCTTTCGGCGGTTCGCCCGCGACAGCCGCAAGTCCCGCCGCGCATGTGACGATTCCGAGACCGACGGCGAACGCGGTTGCCATGCGCATGGCTCCAATCGTCGCACGAATCCTGTCACAATGGAAGCGTGACCGCGCCCCGCGCCCAACTCGCCTATTGCACGAATGTCCACCCGGGCGACACGCTCGCGCGGACGAAGTCGATGCTCGAGCAGCACGCGGTGCGCGTGCGCGGGCTCTTCACACCGCACGACGAGCTCGGCATCGGGCTCTGGCTCTCCGCGCACGCAGCGCGCGAAGTCCTCGCGGACACCGACGGCACCGCGCGGCTGCGCGACTGGCTCACGGAGCGGCACCTCGCGGTCCGCACGCTGAACGGCTTTCCCTACGGGGACTTCCACAACGAGACGGTGAAGACGCGCGTCTACCACCCGCACTGGGCAGATCCGAACCGCTCGATCTACACGCTCGACCTCGCGAAGATCCTCGTGGGGCTCGTCGCGCCAGGAACGCGCACCGTGTCGATCTCGACCGTTCCGATCGGCTGGCGCAGCGACTTCACGAACGAAGGCTGCGGCGCGAGCGTCGGCCTTGCGACCGCGCAGCTCGAGTGGATCGCGGAGCGACTCGCCGAACTCGAGGAGCGATCGGGCGTGCGCGTGACGGTCGACCTCGAGCCGGAACCCGGGTGCCTCCTCGACCGCGCCGAGCACGTCGTGTCGCTCTTCGACCAGTGCTTCAACTCCGACGAGACGCGCCGCCACCTCGGCGTCTGCCACGACATCTGCCACAGCGCCGTGATGTTCGAGGAGCAGGACGAAGCGCTCGCCCTCTACAGGCGCCACCACATCCGCGTCGGCAAGGTGCAGGTCAGCGCGGCGCTCTCCTGCCACGGTGCGCCGAAGGAGCTCGCCGAGCTCGCGCAGTTCGCCGAGAACCGCTATCTCCACCAGACCTGCGTGCTCGCGGGCTCAGGCGAGGTGCGCTTCTTCACCGATCTCGATCTCGCGCTCGACGCGATGCCCGACGGCTTCTGGCGCACGCACTTCCATGTGCCCGTCCATCTCGATTCGATCGGCCGCCTCGGCACGACCGCGAAGGAGATCCCGAGCGCGCTCGTGATGGCGTCGCACGACGACCCGCCGTGCTTCGAGGTCGAGACCTACGCATGGACGGTGCTGCCGCCGCATCTCCGTGAGCGCGACCTCGCGGCGGGCATCGCCAAGGAACTCGCGTGGACGCGCGACGCACTTGTCGATGCGGGATTCACGGTCGACGCGGAGCGCGCGCCGTGACCACGCTGCGCGCCTGGCTTGAGATCATGCGCATCGCGAACCTGCCCACGGTTGCCTCGAACGCGCTTGCAGGCGCGGCGATCGGCGGCGCGATCGGCGAGGTCTGCCCGACGGGCGCGTGCTGGACCCATGCGCCCGCCACCGCGCTCGCGGCGCTTGCGGTGCCGCCGCTTGCCTACACCGCGGGAATGGTCCTGAACGACGCTTTCGATGCGTCGATCGACGCACGCGAGCGCCCGATGCGGCCGATACCGAGCGGACGCATCGCGCGCGGCACGGCGTTCCTCGCGGGGTTCGCGCTGCTCGGCGGCGCCGTTGCGGCGGCGCTCGTCACGGGCTCGCCCGCCGTGATCGTCCTCACCGCCCTGCTCGCCGCGGGCGTGCTCCTCTACGATGCGGTGCACGCGCGCAGCGCGGCAAGCGTCGTGCTGCTTGCGCTCTGCCGTGCGCTCGCGGCGCTTGTTCCGCTCGTCGCGCTCGCGCTGCCCGCAGAGTCGGATGGCGCAGCCACGCGGGCCCTCGCGGCGGATCCACGCATCTGGGTGCTGCCAGCCGCGCTTGCCGCGTGGACGCTGCTTCTCTCGATCGTCGCGCGCGGAGAAGTCGCGCGCATGCGCGCGCTGCCGTCGCCCGACGCCGAGCGCGCCTCGACACGCGAGCGCGTCGTGCGGGCGCTCACCTTCCTCGCGCCGCTCGCGGTGCTCGCCGTCGCAGTCGGGCTCTTCCAACCGCAGCGCCTTGCCGGCGCAGCGCCGCTTTCCCTCGGCGCATGGATCGCGCTCGCAGCCGCGATCGGTGCAGGATGGCTCGCACAGTCGGGATGGAGGTCGATCCGTCGCAACCCCGCGCACACGCCGTCCGTCATCGGAACCTGGATCGCGTGCCTTGCGCTCCTCGACGCGGTCGTCGTGGGTGCAGCGGGCGTCGGCGGCTGGGCGGTCGCCTGCGTCGCGCTTTCGTTCCTCTCGATCGATCTCCAGCGCAGCGTCGCTGCCAGCTGAGGGGCATGGGGACGATCGCGGCGCGCGTGATCGAGTGCGGCGCGCGTGATCGAGTGCGGCGCGCGTGATCGAGTGCGGCGCGCGTGATCGAGTGCGGCGCGCGTGATCGAGTGCGGCGCGCGGGCGAGGAATCTCGAAAATCCTTCCTGCAGAAATGTGGTGAAACAGAGAAGGGGCCGTTGGCCGTGGCATGATGCGCGCGTCTGCAGGGCGCCGTTGCCCTGCAGCGCGTCGACCCCGCGTCACGCGCATCACAGGTCCACACCGAGCAAGGCTCGGGGAAGTCCGCAGGCAGCATGCCGGCGGAGGCGCTGTCCCCTTGCCGCTGCGGTGCCGAAGCCCGAGCCTCGCTCGGGAAGGGAGGAGTGCGAGATGTCCATCGAAAGGAATGCCGGAGGTCCCGAGAGAACTGCACCGTCTGGTCTGGTCCGCTGGTGCGCGGCGCGACGCAGGACAGCGATCACGGGTGTCATCCTCGCCATGGGCGCGGGCGTGGGCTTGGCAGGCGCCTCCCTCGCCTCAGGCTGCAAGACCCTCGGACCTGCGCTCGCGACCGCAGTCGTCGACACCTGCATCCAGATCATCCGCAAGCTCTTCAACCTGCCGCAGAACGAGTTGCCGCCCGGTTTCGAGTCCTGTGGGCAACCCGAGCGCTGGGAACGGCGCGGCGTGGTCACCGAGATCTGCCTCTACTGCAGCGCAGTCGACCCGCACGTCGTCTACATCCAGCACAACTGCGAGGGCCCGTACTTCCCGATGAAGGCCCGGCCCGTGGGTTCATCCGAACCGCTGACCTACGAGGAGACGCTCTCCATCGACAAGCTCACCTGCGAAGAGCAGTTCCTGCAGCGGGTGCAGTCCTCCTACGACGGCTTCCACAAGCGACTCCGCACATCCATGAAGGCGCCGAACACGCGCATCCTCCCCGATCCGTCGCACTACCCCTCGCTCGAAGTCCTTCTCGACGGCAAGCGCATCCTGTCGCGCACCGACTTCCCCGTCCGCTTCGGCGAGATCATCGAGCTCGTCGGCCCGGTCGATGAGGTCGCGCACTACGCGATGTCCGCCGGGGTCACGGAACTCAGCTTCCGCGATGGCGTCGACCTCTACGAGATCTTCGTGAATCCCGAGTTCTCCGCCAAGCTTGTCTTCAAGAACGGCGAGTGCATCGAGAAGGGGCTGCTCTTCGCTCCACCACAGTGAGTCGAGGACGCACGCAGACACGCAGGCTCCACCATCGCAGGCGTCCCGTCATGCCTCCATCGCTGACCCGCACCATCACACCCCCGCGCCGCGCCGTCCTGCACTGCCCCTCAGGCGGCGCGGCGCGCGGAAGCCGTGCGGACAACAGGCCACCCACCACCGCGGCGGCCCCGCGCGTGCGCTCCGCACGCGCGGGGCATGCTTGGTCCGACCCGGGCTCGGACGGCCAGACGCTCTCGGTACGATTCTCCCGTGCCTCGCCCAGTCTGCGTCCTGAACGTCGTCGCGCTCTCGCCGAACCTGATCGGCGACGCGACGCCGCGCATCCGCGCCTTCGCACGCAGCTCGGGTGGCGTGCGCACCCTGCAACCGCCGCTTCCCGCCGTCACCTGCTCGGCGCAGTCGACCATGCTCACGGGCCTCGCCCCGAGCGGCCATGGCATCGTCGGCAACGGCTGGCACGACCGAACGCTCGGCGAGGTCCAGTTCTGGAAGCAGTCGAACCGCCTCGTCGCGGGCGAGAAGGTGTGGGAGACCGCGCGACGCATCGACCCGTCGTTCACGGCCGCCAACATCTGCTGGTGGTACGCCATGCACGCATCGACCGATGCGATGCTGACCCCCCGCCCCGTCTACAAGGCGGACGGCCGCAAGATCCCCGACTGCCTCACCACGCCCGCGGCCCTGCGCGACGAACTCCAGGCGAAGCTCGGCCAGTTCCCGCTGTTCCGCTACTGGGGCCCGCTGGCGGGAATCGCGGCCACCGACTGGGTCGCGCTCGCCGCGATGCATGTCCTCGAGACCCTGCGGCCGACGCTGTCGCTCGTCTATCTCCCGCATCTCGACTACGCGCTCCAGAAGGTCGGACCCGATCACGCCTCCGTCCACCAGGAGTTGCGCGAGGTCGACCGCGTGGTCGGCGGCCTCATCGACCGCTGCGCCAAGCTCGGGGTGCAGCCCATCATCGTGAGCGAGTACGGGATCGTCCCCGTGCGCGACGCGATCTGGCTCAACCGCGCGCTCCGCGATGCGGGCTATCTCGCGGTGCGCATGGAGGATGGACGCGAGATCCTCGACCTCGAGCACTCGCGGTCCTTCGCGGTCGCGGACCATCAGGTCGCGCATGTCTCGGTGCGCGACCCGGCCGATGTCGCCGCGGTCGAACGCATCCTTGCGAGGATCGACGGCGTCGAGCGCACGCTCTCGGGCGAGGCGCGACGCGCGGCAGGCCTCGACCACGCGCGCGCGGGCGACATCGTCTGCGTGAGCGCCGCAGACCGCTGGTTCGCCTACGGCTGGTGGATGGACGACGCAAAGGCACCCGACTACGCGCGCACGGTCGACATCCACCGCAAGCCGGGCTACGACCCGTGCGAGCTCTTCTACGACCCGAAACTCCTCTGGCCCGCGGGTCGCGCCATGGCGAAGCTCGCGCTGCGCAAGCTCGGCGTCCGCACGCTGCTCGACGTCATACCGCTCGACACCTCGCTCGTGCGTGGCTCGCACGGGCGCGCCGAACAGGCGGGCGGCTTCGACCCCGTCCTGATTGGCGACCTGCCCGACCCGTTCCTCGAGCAGACGCTCCCGATGGGCTGCGTGCGCGATGCCATCCTCGCCGCCTCGCTCGGCGGCGACCACGGCGCGGCCGTCGGCGCGGAGTTCACGGCGCCCACCCGCGCGCTCCTCCGCGGGGGCCGCTGATGCGCGTCTTCTGGGCGGTGCTCGCGCTGTTCGCGCTTGCGGGAGCCTGGTTCGTCGTCAGATCGCCCGCTCCCGACGCCGCGCCCGAGACGCAGCCCGAGACGCCGCCCGAGACGCCGCCCGCGACCTCGCCTGAAGCCGCGACTGCGACTGCACCCACGCCACAGAGCGTACCGACGCCACCGCAACCGTCCACGGAGAGCGTGAGCATGCCCGCGCCCGCAGCAGCGGAGTTCGACCCGCTCGCGCTTCTGCTTCCGCCCGCGTCCGCGGCACCGCCGCTCCCGACCGACACCCGCTCCCCCGCCGAAGTCACGCGTCGCATCGATGCGCGCACGCTCGAACTCGACGGCCGCTTCCGCATCGTCGGCAACGGCAGCGCCGACGACCCGTACCGCATCAACTGGGAACTGCTCACGTCCGCGGGCCCGTTCGTCGACCCGGCGCAGAACGCGCTCGCTCCGCCACCTTGGGTGCGCGCCCTCGACGGCGTCTGGATCGAGATCTCCGCCTACTACTCGACCGCCGTGCGCGTGAGCTCGACCAAGAGCGTCCTGCTCACCCTGAACAGATGGGACGGCTGCTGCCTCGGCCTGCCGCCCACGCCCTTCGATGCCATCGACACCTCCCTCGCGTCGCCGCTCGAACTTCGTGGGCTCCACCTCTTCCGCTTCGGCACCTTCCGCGGCAGGCTGGAGATCGAGCCATTCACCGCTGGTCCATACCTCCTCGGGCTCTACCGCCTCGAAGACGCCTCCTTCGAGGCGCGGTGAAGCGCCCGCATGCGCGGTGCCGCGACGACACGCCGGACGATGCGAAAGACAACACGACGGACGGCGCGTCTCGTGCGCGCCGTCCGTCGTACTCACCAAGTTTCAGACATGCCAGACGCCAGACGGCGGAGGCCGATCGCTCCGCGCGCCGTCCCGACTCAGAACTCGAAGGAAAGCCGAGCCTGAACGGCCTGCGTCAGAACGCGCTCCGTCTCGACATCCGCGAACCCGACCAGCGCGGGGTCGCTGAATGTCGCTGGGCCGAAGTTCGCGCCACCCACGGCCATGATGCGGTACTCGATGCCCAGCTCGACGGCGTGCGAGATCTGGTAGGCAAGGCCGATCTTGAGTTGCCCGCCGAACTCCCAGCTGCTGCCGTCGACGGCTGCGAAGATGCCCGGTACGTCGGCCGCGCCGATCGCATCGAGGTCCGCCGCCACATGAACGAGTCCGAGGCCGCCACCGATGCGGAGATTCAGGCCACCCGCCGCGGACGGCGTCTCCGGCTTCACGAGCGGGATCTCGTACAAGGCATTGAAGAACACGGGAATCTGCGTGAAATCGCCGTCGCCACCCACGAGCGCGGTCGACAGACCGATGTCCGTCGTGAACTCGCCCGAGCTGAAGCCACCGAAGCCGTTTCGGTAGAAACCGCTCTCGATCGCGAGCGAGAACGACTCGTCGAGGCGGAAGCCGAGCTCGATGTTCCAGGCGAAGCCCGCGTCGACATCGGCGGCGACCCCTGCGTTCCCGAAGGCGATCTCGCCCGGCGGAGGAGTGACATCCCTGATCTTGACATCGGACAGGATCGAAACGCCGAGTCCGGTGCCGATGAAGAATCCGTCGCCGAGTTCCGCGACCGCGCCCTCCTTCGACGCTGCGCCGTCATCGGCGGCCGCCGTTGCGGCAAGTCCTCCCGCCAGAGCGGCGACCGCCACCGCGGCGAAGGCCCGCGCGCGCCACGCCGCTCGAACGGCTCCTTCATCCACGCTTCCATCCACCCTTCCATCCACGCTTCGCTTCATACGCATGCAAGCTCTCCTGTTGAGGGGTACCCTGACTCCCTCTACCGCGAGAACCGTGCTGGCTCGGACCACGTTTCTCTCAAAATCTGATGACTGGAAGATCCGCAAGGCCACGGCTGCGGCCGCCGAGGCCTCCTGCTGCGCTCCACAGGCCGCGTTCCTCCCTCCACACGCTCCGCCGTCCGCAATCGATCCGCGGATCCCGCCCATCCACACGGAACGCGCCTCGGACGGCACAATCCTCAGATGCCGATGCAGGATCCCCAGGAAGAGACCCCCGACACGGGCGAAGGCCGCGCACAGCGCGGGCCTGATACACGTCCCGTCACGGGTGAGACCGATCATCTCCGTGCGATCGACCCCACGCTCTATGAGGAGCTCCGCGCGATCGCAGCGCGCGCGCTTCGCGGAGAGTCGCGCTCCGCCGCACCTGGCACGACGTCCCTCGTCCACGAGATCTGGCTGCGGCTTGCGCGCAGCGACCGCAATCCCGCGAACGACCAGCAGCACCTGCTCGCGCTGGCCTCCATCGTCGCCCGCCGTGCGCTTGTCGACGACGCCCGCCTCCGCACCACCGCACGCCGCGGAAGCGGGGCGCGGCCTGCGGCGCTGCCCGACGACCTCGTCGCGACGCCAGCGGACCCCGCGTCGGTGCTGGCCATCGACGAACTGCTCACCGAACTGGCGGAGCGCCACCCGCGACAGGCCAAGGCGCTCGAGATGCGCATCTTCGGTGCGATCTCGCCCGAGCACATCGGGATCGCCCTCGGCATCTCCGCGACACAAGCCAAGCGCGACGTCGCCTTCGCACGCGCCTGGCTTGTCGCGCGCACCGTGGGGCAAGACCCTCTGGAGTCCCCGTCGTGAGCATCCCGCCCTCCGATCGGACAACAGGGCGAACGGTCGAGCTCTTCGGAGAGCTCGTCGACCTTCCCCTCGATGCGCGACGCGCACGCCTCGCGGAGGTCGCGGGTTCAGATGGCGCGCTCGCGCTGAACCTCGCGCGCCTCCTCGCCGCGTTCGAGCGGAACGGCACTCCGACCGCGAGCCTCACGGATCTCTTTGCAGCGCTCGGCGATGCCGCCGACGCACCGGAGCCTGCCCCGGGCGACATGCTCGGCGGGTTCGAGCTCGTCTCAAAGCTCGGCGAGGGCGGCATGGGTGAGGTCTGGGTCGCGACCCAGCGCAGCCCGTCGAGACGCGTCGCGCTCAAGCTGGTTCGCGCGCGTTCGCGAGGGCTCGCGCTCCTCGCGGGCGTCCGTGAGCGCGAGGCGCTCGCCGCCGTGCGTCATCCCGGGATCGCGACGATCTTCGCCGCGGGTGAGGAGCGCGGAGTCGCGTGGATCGCCATGGAACTCGTCGAGGGCGGACGGGATCTCGTGGCTGCGGCCCGCGAACTCTCGCTCGGTGAGCGGATCGCGCTCGTGGCCGAGGTCGCGGATGCGCTCGCCCACGCGCACGCCTCGGGCTTCATCCACCGCGACATCAAGCCTTCGAACGTGCTCGTTGGCAAGGACGGCCGGCCCAAGGTCATCGACTTCGGCATCGCGACGGCATCCGGCGCCGAAGGGGATCCGCTGACGCATCTCGGGACACCCGCCTATCTCGCGCCCGAGTCCATCGACCCTGCACTCCAGCCCGTTTCCGTCGCCACCGACGGACACCCCCGACATCTCCGCGGGCACCCCGTCGACGCACGCGCCGATGTACGCGCGCTCGGCATCCTGCTCCATCAGTGCGTGCACGGGCGGCTTCCGGATGACCTCGCGCAGGGTTCGCCCGCCGAAGTCCTCGCTCGACTCGCGAGCGCTCGGATCGAGCCGCCGAGAGATGCTCCTCCTCAGACGCGCGGAGACCTCGCTGCCATCGTGCGCCACGCGACGGCCGTCGATCCGGCCGCACGCTATCCGACGATGTCGGCGTTCGCGGATGATCTTCGCGCCCTTCTCGCCCGACGGCCAGTCCGCGCCGCACCGCGCGGTGCATCGGGCCGCGCCTTTCTCGCGATCCGCCGGCATCCGCTCGCCGCAAGCGCACTCGCCCTCGCGGTGCTCGCCCTCTTCGGCGCGACCGTGACGAGCTTCTGGTCCGCACGCCATGCGCGGCGCGCAGCCGAAGAAGCGAACCTCTTCGCGTCGGACATCGAGTCGATCTACACGACCTTCCGCGAGGTCGTGCTTCCAAGCGGACTCGCCGCCGAGGATGTGCGCGCCAAGACCGTCGCAGAGCACATGCGCGACCGCGTCGCGCGGCTCGAGGAGCTCTCCGCGCACTTCGCGACCCCGCAGCATCTCAAGGGCCTCGAGGAGACGGCAAGCTCGCTGCAGTACGCCTGCATCGCGCTCGGACTCGTCGAGGAGGCGCGCCGCTGCGCCATCGCGCGCGAGTTCGCCGCCGTGCGCCTTGGGGACCCCGCTGGCGGTGCACCGCTCGGGCGGCTCTACGACGACGCGCTCTCACGCCTCGCGATCGCACCCGACGACCCTGCGGCCATCGCCTCAGTCGAGAACCTCGTGCCCCGCATGATGGGCGAGCACGACATCGTCTCATCAGCCGCGCTCTTCCGCATCGCCTCCATCGACCACCTCGGCAGCATCGTGCTCTCGCGTCGCGTCGCGGAGGGAATCCTGCGCACGAACCCGCGCAACCCCGATGTGATCCAGAGCGCCGCGAGCCGTCTGTATCTCGTCGCCCTCGACGCGATCGTCCGAGGGGAGCCGCTCGATGCGGACCTCGCCTCCGCGGTCGCCCGCGCGAACAGCCTGCTGCGCACGCTCGTCGATGGCGACGACCCTGTGGTACGCGCGCAGGCGAAGATGGTGGCGACGAGCATCGACTTCCACTTCGCGCGCATGCTGGCCGTGGCACGTGCGCCCGAGTTCATCCCGCAGTTCGTCGAGAGCGCCTCGCTCGGCGCACCCGCGGGGCGGCTCGGCGCCATGGAGACGATCGGCCTTCGCCTGCTCCGCGCGGGCGAGATCGAGGTCTGGCGAGCGGTGCTCCACGAGATCGATCGGCTGGGAATCGAGCTCGAGACCGCGGCCGCACTTCCCATCGAGCGGGCCCGCGCGGAGCTCATCCTCCTCGACGGTGCGGCCAATCTCCTTTCCAATCCCGAAGAGCCGATCGCGCGGGCACGACGTGTTCTTCACGCGGCGACGCTGCGACCTCCCTCGAACGGCACCGGCGAGATCTACGACCGCCTCGCGATCTTCGAGCGCCATGGTCAACTCGCCCTCGAGACCGGCGATGTCGACGCGCTGCTTGCGGATGTCGCCCGTCTGAAGGGTTTCGCCGCAGCGGCGGAGGCTGCGGGAGACCGATGGGCCGCGGAACGCTACTCCGCCACCGCGTCGCAGCTCGCGGACATGCTCGAGGTGGGGAACTGGGTCACTGAGTAGATCGTCCGACAGGCTGCCCCCGCTACCCTACCCCCGTGCTCCGCATCGGTCCCGTCGAACTCGCATCGCGCCTGCTCCTTGCGCCGATTGCGGGCCACACCGACATCGCCTTCCGCATCCTCTGCCGCGAGCAGGGCGGGGTCGGCGCCGCCTACACCGACCTTCTCAACTCGCGGGCGATCCTCAAGGAAACCTCGCGCACGCTCGACCTCGCCCGCACGAACGACTTCGACCGACCCTGCGGCATGCAGCTCTACGGCAACAGCGACGACCCGCTGCCCGAGGCCGCCGTCTGGGCCATCGACCACGGCGCCCAGATCATCGACATCAACATGGGGTGCCCCGTCGACAAGGTCGCGAAGAAGAACGGCGGGAGCCTCCTCCTGCGCGACTGCGCCAACACCACCCGCCTCGCCGAGCGAATCGTGCAGGCGGTCAGGCGCCACGCGGGCGGGCGCGTCCCCGTCACCGCCAAGATGCGCCTCGGGTGGGACCCCGAGCACATGGTCGCGCCCCAACTGGCCCGCCAACTCGCGGACATTGGCATCTCCGCCGTCACGGTCCACGGCCGCTACACGGTCCAGTTCTTCTCTGGAAGCGCCGACTGGCGCGCGATCGCCCGCGTGGTCGAGGCCGTCCCTGAGATCCCTGTGATCGGAAACGGCGATGTGACGACTCCCGAGGACGCTCGCGACCTGATCGCGACCGCAGGCTGTGCCGGCGTCATGATTGGCCGCGGCGCCCTGCGGACGCCGTGGATCTTCAGCCAGGCGCATGCGCTCCTCGAGAATGGCGCCGCAACACCCGAGCCGCTCGTGGCCGACAAGCTCGCCGTCATCCTCCGTCACCTTGAGCTCGCCGCCAAGTACGACGGGGAAGCGCGCGCGGCGATCAGGATGCGGCAGCACATCTCCTGGTACGGGAAGTCGATGGGCCATGTGAAGCCCTTGAAGGAGGCGATCCGCACCGCGCCCGACCTTTCCGCCATGGTGCGGGCGCTTCAGGATGCCCGCGAGCGCCTCTGGGGGCTCCAGACGCCCATGGTCCCCGCTTCTAGGACGGTGTGGGGTGAATCTGGTTGGCCTGAATCAGGGGAATTTGCCAATCGGATTTGCCCTTAGGGTTGCTTGCGCTACCTTCACACCCAAAGGGCCACGCTTTGGGCGTGGAAAACAAACTGTCGCGTCGGCGGGAACCGACGCGGCTGAGGAATAGGGAGGAACGCAAGCCCAGCTTGAGTTCCTTGGATTTGGGAGGGAGTTTCAAATGCTGTCTACTGCACGTAGGACGCGGTTCGCCGCGGCCTTGGCCGCCGCCGCCGTTTCTTCGGTCGGCTTCGCTGCCGCGCCGCCCATGCAACTCACGGTCAACACTGGAGCCTTCGGGAAGAGCGTTCCGCTTGCGCCAAACTCCGTGTCGGGAGGCGGCGTGGGGTCCTACTCGGGCGTCGTGCTCGGTACGGGCGGCACCTGGCAGCTCAACTACAACCTGACGGGCTTCAGCGGCGCATCGACCGCGACTCAGGCGGGAACCCTGTCGATCACGAACCTGAGCGGCGCGGAGGCCACCTACTCCATCCGCTTGGCTCTTCCGACGGGTGCCAGTCCGGACGAGTGGACGGGCCTCTTCAATGGCTCGCTTGCGGGGACGCTGATCACGCAGGGTGCGGGGTACTTCCGCTCCGTCGTGGGTGCGCCGTCCCTGTGGTCCGCCTCGACCGAGGCGACGAGCGTGGCGCAGCTCTTCACGGCGCCGATCAATGTCGTGCGCAACTCGAGTGGCGCGACCTCGATCGGATCGCAGTCGTTCGGCGGATCCCAGCCGTCGCTGCCCTCGCCCCAGTTCGGAACCGACATCGCCATCAATCTCAGCTTCGTCCTCTCCGCGAATGCGACGATCTCGTTCTCGTCGTCTCTCGGCGGCACGGGCGTGCCCATTCCGGCGCCGGGAGCGCTCGCGCTTCTTGGAGCGGCAGGGCTCGCGACAACGCGGCGACGCAGGCGGTAGGACGCACGTTCGAGCGGAACCCTGGAGTGTCAAGACCCTCGGCGAGAGATCGCCTTCGGTGTCCTGCGCCCGGGGGGCTCACGCTCGATAGAGAAGGAAGACCGTTCTGCGCGCTGGCGCTCCGGTCAAGGCAGGAGTCACGACAGAGTCACGACAAGTACACGATCTGAGACCACAACACAGACTCAAGAACGGACAGGGCACAGCACCAGACTGACGGGGCCGAACAGTCAGCCTGGAACCGCCTCCCGAGAAGTTCTCAAGACAGCCCTTCCGAGGGCAGCCTTCCTGAAGCTTCTGACGGGCGCCGCTGCGATGCAGTAACGCGAATCATCTGTGCCCCTTTCCGCCCGCCGCCCGGCGCATCTGCGCTCGGGCGGCGACTTTTTTGGGCGCACGCCCGCAAAGTCCCGTCACTTGAGCGAAGGCGCCGCCTCCCGTACGATTGTTCCCCCATGGCTCTGCGCTGCAACATCGTCACCCCGACGGAAAGCGTCCTCGACAGCGAGGCTTCGTACATCGAGTTCCCCGCGTGGGACGGCCAGAAGGGCGTCGCGCCTGGCGCGGCACCGTTCCTCGTCCGCCTCGGTGAGGGGCGCCTGCGGGTCGAGAAGTCAGGCGGCGCCGCGCTGTTCCTCCTCGACGGTGGATTTGCCCAGATGAACGGCGGCACGCTCACGATCCTCGCGGACGCCGTCACTCCGGCATCGGAACTCACGGCATCAGCTGCGGAAGGCGAACTGTCGGCCGCCAACGCCGAGGCGATGCGCGTTGGCTCGCTCGACGCGCGATCGAAGGCCGAGCACCGCCAGCGCCTCGCGTATGCGCGCGTGTCACTTGCGCGCTCCTCGCGGCGGTGATTGCATACGAAGCAGGCGTTCCCGCCCGAATCGCTATCCTCACCCCCATGAACGAGCATGAGGCTCCCCCAGCCGCCGACGAGGCGACCATGCCTTCCGATGGCGTGGAAGGGATCGGCGCGGCCGCACACACGGAAGAGGCCGCACCGAACGCGCCGAAGCGCCGTCGCCGCGGCGACACCGAGCACCCGTCGCTCTTCGCGATCAACATCGACGACCCCGAGCTCCCCTCGCACACGATGCCTTTCCCGCTTCGGGTCGAGGCTGCGATCCTTCTCGCCGACAGGCCCGTCTCCGATGCACGCATCGCGGAAGTGCTTGGGCTCGTGCCTGCCGCACAGCGCGGGTCGAAGGAGGCCGAGCCCACGGAGTCGAACGACGCAGCGGAGAACGACTCATCCGCCCTCGCGGCGCGCAGACGCGAGGCCATGCGGCTTGTACGCGAGGCGGTTGATCTCCTGAACGCACAATACGCAGAGACAAACCGCACCTTCCGCATCGAGAGCGTGTCTGGCGGACGCCAGATGCTCACGATCGCGGCATACGGCCCGGTGCTTGCGCGGATGAAGGGCGCGCGCGCGCAGACGCGTCTCTCGCAGCCCGCGCTCGAGACGCTTGCGATCATCGCCTACCGCCAGCCGATCCTGCGTGCGCAGCTCGAGGCGATCCGCGGCGTCGCGTGCGGCGAGGTGCTCAAGAGCCTGATCGAACGTCGGCTCGTGAAGATCACCGGGCGCGCGGAGGAGGTCGGCCGTCCGATGCTCTATGGCACGACGCCCGAGTTCCTGCGCGTCTTCGGCATCGCGAGCCTGAGCGACCTGCCGCAGGCGAAGGACCTGAAGTAGTTCGAGCACCTGAAGCGGTTGAAGGATCCGGCGACGCCAGCCGTCGACTCCGACGATCGTCGTTCCGTGGACTCCGTCCACGGGCACCCTTGGTTGTCTACTCCCACGATCCGAACCGCCCGACACGACACGCACGGGTGCCCTTGGACGAAGTCCAAGGAACGGATAATGCCAGCCGTCGACTCCGTCGGACATGATCCGCGCCAAGACAATCAAGGGCGGGCGCCCGAATCACGGCACGCCGTACATCGCCAGCGCAGAGTTGCGATACCGCGCGTCCTCGCTCACCTCGCGCACGACGAATGGCGCAAGCCACGCGGGCATCTCGAACCGCTCCTCTGCAGCCGACAGCTCGACCTCCGCCATCACAAGCGGCGCGCCGCCCGAGTGCAGATCGCGAAAGCAATCGACCTCCCACACGAGCGCCCCGTCGCGCACGCGGCGACGCGTCTTCGCAAGCCGACGACCTTCCGTGTGCGGCCACGCAGCGTCAAACTCCCCGCGCGTGATCTCACGCTCCGTCTCCTCGCGCACGACGCCCGCCCCGCGCTTCACCGTGTGGAAGAAGCGCTCCGCGCCCGATGGCTCGACGATGCGCCGCAATCGCCCTTCGGGAAACCCAAGCCGCGCGAGCTCGGCCTCGCTCGCCGCCGCAGGCGCGAGATAGCCCTGCTCGATCTCCCACACCTCGACCTCCGCATCGCCTGGGACCGCGGGCATCGCGCGCAGCACCCACACGCGCTCGATCTCGCGGCCATCCTTCGCGCTCACAGCGCACCCCACTGCGCCACGAGGTTCGCAAGCGCGTGCTTCAGGTTCACATTCGCGCGGATCTCGCGCTCGAGGTCCGCGATCAGCGCCACACGCGCCGCTGTGCACGCGACGCCAGCCGCATCGCCTGCACGTGCAGCGTCCGCAAGCTGCGCGCGCAGCCGCCACGCGAGCGTGAGCATGGCGCAGCGCATGCCGAGCCTGTTCGCGGCCTCCTTCGACGCCTTCGGGTTCTCCTTCACGACGCGCTCGGCGAAGTCGTTCACGAGTTCCGCGAGGCGGTCCGCAAGCGTCGCGTCGAACGCACCGCGCTCGAGCCTCTCGAACCGCGGCAAGAGCTCGTCGCTCCACGCGCGCAGCCCCTGCCTGTGCGCGAGCTCGGCGGTGCCGGGCGAACCCTCGCTGAAGCCCGAGAGCCACGCGCGCTCGTCGTCTGGCACGGCATGGCGGTCGTACCACGCGCGCATCGCGTCGGCGTCGAGCGCGCGGAACGCCACGCGCTGGCAGCGGCTGCGGATCGTGGGCAGCAGGCGCTCCTCCTGCGTGGTCACGAGGAAGATGTAGGTCCCCGGCGGCGGCTCCTCGAGCGTCTTCAGGAGCGCGTTCTGGCCGTAGAGGTCGAGAAGCTCCGCCTCGTCGACGATGAACACCTTGTGATGCCCGAAGTAGGCCGTGCGCCAGACGGGCGACTCGAAGCTCTTGCCGTCGCCGACCGTCCCTCCGATCATCAGCTCGCGCAGAAGGTCGAGCGGAATGTTCGTCTGCTTGCGGTCGCGCAGCTCCTTGATCGAGCTGTCGTCGGCGCGCTCCTTGGAGATCACATGGAGGTCGGGGTGCGACGACGCATCGATGAGCTCGGCCACGCGCGAGTCACGCGGCGCCTTGAAGGCGGCCACATGCGCATCGGTCGCGTCGGGGTCAAGGAGGAGGCGCGCGCACTCGAGCGCGGCCGTGCATTTGCCGACGCCCTGCGGCCCGTGCAGGATCCACGCATGATGCATGTGCCCGGAGCGCATCGCGTGCACGAGCTGCGCCGTGGCGCCCCCCTGCCCAAAGAGCACGGGGCCATTGTGGTGGACAGGCCGCTCGCGCGCCTCCGGCGGCTGCTCGCCAGCGCGCCCGCGAGCGCTCTTCGCGGGCGCCTTCGCTGCTGCGGATGATGCGGCGCGCTTGGCCATGGGGCGCATCCTATGCGGGGAGTCGGAACGCTCCGCTCAGAACTCCGGCACCTCGACGAGGCGGCAGGCCTGCGGGCGCGAGGGGCTCTTTGGGTTGCGCGGATCCGAGAGGATGAGCACGGGTTCGCCGTTCGTGAGGTGCGCGGGGAACTGGCGCATCAGGTCCTCGACCTCAGGCGAGAAGAGCGTCGAGCGCGCGTCGTAGGCGCGTCTGTCGAAGTTGCCCACCGTGACGATGCTCGTCGCGCGGTCCTCGTCGTGGTGGAACCACGCCTCGTGGCCCTTCGCGCGCAGCTCCGCACAGTAGCGCTCCGCAGCGCGACGCATCTCGCTGAACTCCATGCCTTTCTCGCCGAAGGTCGACCACGCAGCCACCTGCAGCGTGAAGAGCGGCCGAATGCTCGGGTGCCGCGCCCGCAGGTTGCGGATGTCGTGCGGCTTGACGATGCCCGACGCCGTGTCGGTCGTCATGCGCAACAACATCGCGCCCGCGAATGGCCGCGCGCCGTTGCGCTCGATCGCCTTCACACGCTTGAGCTCCGCCTGCGCGTCCTTGTCGGCGGGCGCGCCGAAGCGGCCGATGGCAATCGCCGACCCTCGGCCCACGCGCACGGTCGCAGCCTGCGCAAGCTCGGGATACTCGCGCACGAGCTGGCTGCGGAACGCAGCGGCGCGCTCCGCGTGGTCAGGCTGCGTGAAGGTCGCAAGCATCACGGACCAGCGCCCGTCCTTCTTCCCAGCCGGCGTCGCGGAGGGCGCACCACCCGTGGCCGAGCCCGTTCGCGCAGATTCGCCAGCCCGCGAACCGCCGAACGGCGAATCGCCGATCACATCGTCGCTTGGGTCGAGCAGATCCTGCGAAGCGCCCTGCGCGCGGCCCTTCGAGCCGAGCGAGTCCTTCGAGCCCTGCTTCACGCCGTCGTTGCACGCGCCGAGCGCAACGGCCGCCGCGCAGAAGAGCGCAAGCAGCCCGCGACCGAGCAAGTTCGGTTCCTTCGTCATGCCGCACAGGATGCCGTCTCTCGGAAGAATGTGCGCGGTTCGGCGCATCGTTTGCCGACCTCGACGCGAACTTGTCTCATAATGCATGTGTTTCAAGCCTCAGAATGGCGTTCTTAATGGCACCTTGGAAGTGGCGGGATTCCACAGGGATTTCTCTGCGCGAACTCGCGAGGAAGTGCCGATCTACAAAGGACTTAGAGGTTTGTACCACCTGGAACGGTTGTTCAAGTCAGAAGGATTGTTCGGTCGATGCTAGGACGGGCAGGAAGAAGGCTCGACATCGCGTGGTTCGAGCCTGCCACCCGTGGATCCGAACCAGGATGGTTTGGCCTCGCAGCGGAAGGGCTCGGCGGATGGATCCGCGGGGCTCGTCCCAAGGAGTATCGCAATGCCTGACATTGGCAATCTCGGAAATCTCAGTTCGTCGGTGGCTGCGGGTTACGCCGCCAGCATCCGCACGACTGGCGAAGCGGCCGCTCGCCGCACGGCCGACTCGGCTCCAGCCGCGCCAACCCGATCGGGTGACCGCGTCGAGGTGTCGGAAGTCGCGCGGTGGCTCGATGAGATGAATCGTCTCCCCGCGGTCCGTGAGGAGAAGGTCGCGGCGGCGAAGGCCGCGATCGCGAACGGCTCCCTCGATACCGACGAGAAGCTCGCCATCGCGATCAGCCGCATGATCGAAGAACTGTGAGCCGCCGCGCGCGGAAACGCGCGTGACGCATGACATCGGCGAGTCGGGCCGCTCAATCCCGACTCGCCCCCAAGCCCCGCTCGGCGCATGCCCTGCGGGGCTTTTGCTTGCGCGGTGCGCCTGGGCGAGGGCGAAGCGCCTGCGTCCCGTACGATTCCTCCCATGCTTCGTGCCTGCGCCACAGCGCTTCTTGCGCTCGCCGTCACAAACCTCTCGCACGCACAGCAGCCACCCGTGAACGGCATGCGGCCAAGCGACCCCGCGCGGCACGCGCTCGTGGGCGCCACCGTCATCGTCGCGCCTGGCGAGACCTTCGAGAAGGCGACCATCCTCGTCAGGGACGGCGTGATCGAGGCGGTCGGAGCGGACCTCCCCGCGCCCGCGGGATACCGCGTGCACGACCTCGCGGGGAAGACGGTACTCGCCGCATTCATCGAAGCGGCGCTCGTGGTCGACTCTGCGGAGCAGCACGCGGCCGCCTCGCGCGCGGTCGGCGCGCACTGGAACCAGCATGTCACGCCCGAGGTGCGCGGGGCGGACCTCGTGCTTCCCGATGCTGCGCTCGACGCGCTGCGCGCGCAGGGCTTTGCGCTCGCGCGGCTCCTTCCCGAGGACGGCATCTTCCGCGGCACATCCGACCTGCGGCTCCTCGGCCGCGCGTCCGAGCGCGTCCTCCCCCGCGACTTCGCGGGCATGCCCGTCCAGTCGATCGGGCCGCGCGTCGTCGACTTCAGCCAGTTCGCAGCGCAGACCCCGGGCATCCAGCCCGCGCGCGGCGACCGCGACGGCCGCTATCCGTCGAGCCTCATGGGTTCGTACGCGCTCATCCGCCAGACGCTCTCCGACGCAGCATGGCGCGCGGAGTCGCGCGCGGTCGTCGACTCGCTTGCCCTTCCACCGGAGGACATGAACGCGCTCGAGGCGCTTGTCCCCGTCGTCGACGGCGCGAACGGCGTAGTGGTCGACGCGTCCGACGAACTCGATGTGGCGCGTCTCGTGCGGCTCGTGCGCGAGCACGCGCCGAAGGCACCGATCGCCGTCCTCGGCGGCGGGCTCGAGTTCCGCGCCTTCGCGGAGGTCGCCGCGACGCTCGAGTCGGCGGGCTCCGCGCTTCTTCTCCCAATCGACTTCCCGCAGGCGCCCGACCTCGTCTCGCCGATGGCGGCCGACACGATCTCGCTGCGCGACCTGATGACCTGGCGCCACGCTCCGACGAACCCGAAGCGCTTCATCGCGCAAGGTGCGACCGTCGCGCTCACCACGCACCGCATGCAGGACAAGGGCTCGTTCCGCAGGAAGCTGGCCGACGCGATCGCACACGGACTCACGAAGGACGAGGCGCTTGCTGCGCTCACGACGACGCCAGCGCGCCTTCTCGGCGTCGACTCGAGGATCGGCACGCTCGAGCGCGGAAAGATCGCCAACATCCTTGTCGCAGCGGGCGACCCGTTCGACGCAGAGACGAAGTTCGAGGGACTGTTCGTCGCGGGCGCGCTGACCGTGACGCCGCCCGAGGCGCCCGCGCTGAAGGCGGGGTCGTTCACGGTCGCTGCGCTCGGCGCCACGCCGAAGCCCGCGGCCGCCGACCTCCGCCTCGCGATCGATCCGAAGGCGGGTTCGATCAAGGCGACCTGGACGGGATCGAACGCGGACACCGCAAAGCCGGACGAACCCGCGACCAAGGAGCAGAGCGCCACGGCGAAGCGCGCGAGCGTCACGGCCGACGGCCGCGGCTCGGGTATGCTCGACGGCGCGCCGTTCGGGTTCGATGGGCAGGTGCGCATCTCGTTCGCAGGCGCGGGCGATGGCGCGACGCTCACGGTCGAGGATGGAGCGGGCACGCGCGCGAGCTTCTCGATGACGCGCGTCGCCGCGACGGAGGAGGCCGCCGCGAAGAAGGACGAGACGGCGACGCAGGAAGCCAAGCCTGAGGAAGCCAAGCCTGAGGAAGCCAAGCCTGAGGAAGCCAAGCCTGAGGCCGCGAAGGACGAAGCCGCGAAAGAAGAGCCTGCACCCGCCGACGACGCTGAGAATGCTGCGCGCGCGGCGCTCTGGCAGGAGCCACTTCCGTTCCCCTTCGGCGAGTACGGCGTCCTGGTGCGGCCGACGGCGACGAAGGCGATCGTGAAGGGCGCCACGATCTGGACGCTCTCCGACAAAGGCACGCTCGCTGACGCGGACATGCTCGTCGACGGTGGGAAGATCGTGGCGATCGGCAAGGACCTCGCCGTCCCTGCGGACGCAGTCGTCATCGACGGCCGCGGCATGCATGTCACGCCAGGCCTCATCGACTGCCACAGCCACACGGGCATCTCGGGCTCGGTCAACGAGGGCACGCAGGCCTCGACCGCGGAGGTCGGGATCGGCGACGTCATCGACCCGACCGACATCAACTGGTATCGCCAGCTCGCGGGCGGCCTGACCGCTGCAAACCAACTGCACGGCTCCGCGAACCCGATCGGCGGCCGCAACGCCGTCGTGAAGCTCCACTGGGGCGAAGGCGCCGAGCGCTTCCTCTTCGACGAGGCGCCCGCTGGCATCAAGTTCGCGCTCGGCGAAAACGTCGTGCGATCGAAGTCGCGCTATCCGAACACGCGCATGGGCGTCGCGACCTTCCTCGAGGACTCGTTCAAGGCCGCGCAGGCGTACAGGGCGCGCCAGCGCGCCTACGCGGCGCTCGACGATGGTGCGCGCGCGAAGACGCTTCGCCCGCGCATCGACTTCGAGCTCGAGGCGCTCGCCGAGATCCTCGAGGGAACGCGCCTGGTCCACTGCCACAGCTACCGCCAGGACGAGATCCTCATGCTGCTCGACGTCGCGGACCGCTTCGGCTTCCGCGTGGCGACGCTCCAGCATGTGCTCGAGGGCTTCAAGGTCGCGCCCGAGATCGCGCGACACGGCGCGGGTGCGTCGAGCTTCAGCGACTGGTGGGCCTTCAAGATCGAGGTGATGGACGCGATCCCGTGGAACGGCGCGATGCTCCACAACGCAGGTGTCCTCGTCAGCTTCAACAGCGACTCCAACGAGCTCGCGCGACGCATGAACATGGAGGCCGCGAAGGCTGTTCGCTACGGCAACCTCTCGCCCGAGGATGCGCTGAAGCTCGTGACGCTCAACCCCGCGAAGCAGCTCCGCATGGACCACCGCACGGGTTCGCTCGAGGTCGGCAAGGACGCGGACTTCGCAGTGTGGAACGGCGACCCGTTGAGCGCGTTCACCCGCTGCGAGGAGACCTGGGTGGACGGCGTGCGGCGCTATCGCCGCGCAGACGACGAGGTCGCGCGCGCTGAGGTGCGCAAGGCGCGCGCAGAACTGATCGCAAAGGCGACCGCGACGCCCATGGAGCGCGCGACCCCCGCCTCTGGCGATGCACCGCGGTCGCGGCGCGGGCGGCCTGGCCTTCTCGACCGCATGCTCGAGGAGCGAGAGGACGAGATCTGGCTGCGCCTCGCGCGCGGACAGGACCCGTTCGCCACGCGCCAAGGCGATTGCGGCTGCGGCGATCTCGTGATGGGACTTCCCGCAGCAGAAGCGGAGCTCCTCGAGTCGGCGGGCGCACGCGAAGGCGCTCGATCCTCAGTTGTCGAAACCACCATCGGAGGCATGCGATGACCCGTCGAACCTCTCCTCTCCTCCGCGCCTGCACGCTCTCGGCAACGCTCTCCGCTGCGCTGATCCCCATCGCTCCGGCATTCGCGCAGAGCGACATCGTGCCCGCGCCGAAGCAGTCGCGGCCCATCGCCATCGTGAACGCCACCGTGCACACGGCCACGGTCGACGCACCGATCATCGAGAACGGCCATGTCGTCTTCGACGGCGGGCGCATCACTTCGGTGGGCGCGGGTGTTCCCGAGCTTCCCGAAAACTGCGAGATCGTCGACGGCCGCGGCATGCATCTCTCGCCCGGCTTCTGCGCGATGCCGACACAGCTCGGACTCGTCGAGACGCTCTCGGTCATCTCGACAGACGACCGCAGCGAGTTCGGCGACTTCCGGCCCGAGGCCGTGCCCGCCATCGCCATCAATCCCGACAGCGACCTTCTCACCGTGGCGCGCGCGGCGGGCATCCTGCTTGCCGTGGCCACGCCCACGGGCGGCGTCGTCGGCGGCAGCGCCTCCGCGATCAGACTCGACGGCTGGACGCCCGCGGAGATGACGGTCGACCCGTCGGTCGGCGTCGTGGTCACCTGGCCCATCGTCGAGCCCGCGCGCGTGGTCGGATCTCGGCGCTCGCCCGACGAGCAGCGCCGACGCGCCAAGGAGGACATCGAGCGGATCGGCCGCTTCATCGACGAGATGCGCGCCATCATCGACGCGCGCGCCGCGGATCCGTCGGTCGACCACGACCTGCGCGCCGACGCGATGCGCGCGGTCCTCACGGGTGCGGACCCGATCTTCATCCGCGTCGGCAGCACCTCGCAGATCGAGAGCTCCATCGCGTGGGCGAAGTCGCGCGGCCTGCGCGCGGTGATCGTCGGCGCGGAGGGCGTCGAGGCCGCGATTCCCTTCCTGAAGGCGGAAGGTGTGCCCGTGGTCGTCGCCAGCGTGCACCGCCTTCCCGGCGCGCGCCACGCCGCGACGGACGCCGCCTACACGCTTCCAAAGGCGCTCGCGGACGCGGGAATCCTCTTCTCGATCGCGACCGACGACGAACCCGGACATGAGCGCAACCTGCCTCATCACGCGGCGACCGCAGCCGCGTTCGGCCTCGACCGCCACGCTGCGCTGCGCGCCGTGACCGCGAACCCGTGCATCATCGCCGGGATCGGCGAGCGCTACGGAACGATTGAACCCCTGAAGAGCGCCACGCTGATCCTGACGCGCGGCCATCCGCTCGAGATCACAAGCGGCGTCGCTGCCGCATGGATCGACGGCCGCTCGATCGAGCTGTCGTCGCACCAGTCGCAGATGAAGCAGAAGTACGAGCAGAAGCCCGGCATGAAGGGCGAGGCGACGGGTGAGGAGACGGGCGGAAGGGCCGGCGGGGTGCCGGGCGCACCGACCGATGCGTCCGCACCGTCGCGATGATCGCGGCGGCGATCACCACTCGATGCGTCCGACGGCTTCGAGCGGCGCTCCCGCAGGCGGCATGAGCCGCACCGAGAGATCGAGGCTCGAACCGATGGCCGGCGGCGTCTCCCACTCGGGCTCGACGCGCACGAGATACTGCTCGAGCGTGGCGTCGTAGCGTCGCGCGGCATCGACCACGGTGCGCAGAGGGAACTCGAAGACCAGGGTCTCGGGCTCCGAGCCGGGCGCGACCACGACGACGCGAAGGTTTCCCGCGAGGCGTGCGGGGGCCCCCTCTGCGTCGAAGGCATCGAGGCGAAGGTCGATCGAGGGCCGCCCGCGCGCGGAGGTGCGGTTCACGCGGCTCAGCCGCGAGACCTCGATCGAGGTCGCGGTATGGGCGGCGAGCGTGTCGCCGAGGAGCAACGCCGAGCCCGAGCGGGTAGACCCGCGCCCTCCGTTCTCCGCGGAAGCCGTGGGGCGCGCGGGTGTCGCCTCCGATGGATCCGCCTCGCGCTGTCTGCACCCGGACGATGCCATCGCGGCCACAAGCGACGCCATTGCCACGAACGCGGTCAGGCGGTGGCGCGAACTCGGGCGGGCGCGTTGTGGGGTTCGCTGCACGGCGTCCATCTCCTTCGCTGCTTCGGGCGGGCTCCGCTGGATACGATGCGGACCTCGCGAAGACTACGCGCGGTGCGATGCCTGCGCATCGAGGCCCCGCTATCGAGGCCCCGCTATCTAGGCCCCGCTACCTAGGCCCCGCTATCTGGTACTCGCCGTGAAGCACCCCGCCATGCAGCCCATGACCCGATCCACGCTGACACAGCCCACCGCCCTCGCAGCGCGCCCCCTCGCGGCGCTCCTTGCGATCGGTGTCGTGGGCTTCCTCCTGGTGCAGCCCCTCGCCGGCTGCGAGTCCGGATCGCGCAAGCCCGCTTCCGAGCGCCAGTCGAGCGACAAGGCGCGCTCGAACAAGGAGCGCCCGAAGTGGAACGACCGCTCCGACGCCACCTCGGCGAACGGGCCTCTTCACGCGCGCCCTGTATACTCCGTCGTCCATGCTTGAAGCCGTCGCCTTCGCTCCAGGAACGCGCGTCCGCGTGACGCAGCAGATGCCGCAGACGCACGCCGTCTGGACCACCGCCATCGAGGGCACGGTCTCCCGCTATCGCCAGGCGAAGACGGGCTCGTGGTTCGCGCACGCGAAGTCCGACAGGCTGTGGCTCGACCGGCTCGAGCTCCGCAAGGACGACGGCGAGCTGGTCACGCTCAACCTCGACCGCTACAGCGTGGTCGAGTCGCTCTGAGCGCTGCGATGAATCGCGTCACCCGCCGTTCGCGGCTGCGAGTCGCAGCGGCTGACGCCCGACCGTGCACGCCGTCATGCGCCCGCGCCACGCGGCGTTCATCTCGCCCTCGATCCAGTCGTTGAGCCGATCGATGCATACGGCCTCGACCTCGCCAGCGAGTTCACCGAGCGAGCGGCAGCGCCCGAGGCGATACCAGTCGCTCGCGAGCGCCGCAGCGCGGGCCGCGGAACTCTCGCCATGCATCACGAGCCTGCTGTGCATGCCGACCTTGGCGCGGCGGAACTCGTCGTCGCTCACGCCGTGCTCGAAGCGCTCGAGGACGCCGAGCATGGTGTCGACGGTCTCCTGGGCACGCTCGGGCGTGCTTCCCGCGTAGAGGGCCACCATGCCGCGGTCGCGGCCGCCCGCGTAGCCCGCGTTCACCGCGTAGCAGAGCCCGCGCCGCTCGCGGACTTCGGTGAAGAGCCTGCTCGAGGTCTCGCCGCCAAGAATGTTGGTGGCGAGACGGCACAGAAGCGACACGGGTTCCCGCTCGCTCGGAGCAGGAAGACCGATGGCGATGTGGGTCTGGTTCGACTCGTCCTCCTCGTGCGCCGCACCACCGACAGGCTGGCCCTTCGCGGTGACATCGGGGGCCGTGCCCTGCCAACCGCGCAGAAGTGCGTCCATCGTCCTCGCCACGCGGTCCGCGTCCACGGCACCCGCCACGGACAGGATCGAGCCGACGGGTCGGACCCGCTCTGCCCACGAGGCGCGGAGCGCCTCGATGGTCGCGCGCTCGAAGGCTGCGCGGTTGCCGTAGCCCGACCTGTTGAAGGGCGGCGGCAGATGCCGCTCGCGCAACCTGAGCGAGACGCGGTGCTGCGGGTCATCCTGCAGGCTCTCGAGCGATTGGAGCGCGAGGCTGCGGACAGCGTCGAGGGCGTCGCCCGGCAGATGCGGCCGCACGACGAGATCTGAGAGGAGCGCGAGCGCCTCGTCGAGGTGCGAACCGATGGTCGTCGCACCCACCACGAGGTGCACGGAGGCGGCCGAAACGCTGCGCTGCACCCCTGCACGGTCGAGCGCGTCGCTGAACTCCTTGCTGTCGCGGCCGCCGGCGCCGCGCTGCGCCAGCTCCGCAAGCATGCTCGACCAGCCGTCGCCCTCCTCGCCCTCCCTGTCGGAGGCGTTCCCCGCGGGGAGGAGCCAGCTCACGGCCGCGGTTCGGACCCCAGGCATCTCCTCGACAAGGAGCGGCATGCCGCACTCGAGGATACGGGCGTGGATCTTGTTCCCCGCGTGGGCAATTTCTGCAGGTGAGGGCATTCGGGGGGTACTCGTCAGTCAGGACGGAAGCCGACGCGGAAGCCGGACATGGAAGCCGGACATGGAAGCCGCGCTCGCGCGCGCCGAAGCGGCAACGCGGTGTCTGCGGGCCTTCGCGCCACCTCGGTGGCGGGGGTCACTTCTTGAAGTGGTCGGCGTTGATCTGGATGTACTTGCGCCACTCGGCGGGCACATCGTCCTGAGGGAAGATCGCCTGCACGGGGCACTCGTCGACGCAGAGGCCGCAGTCGATGCAGGTGTCGGGGTCGATGTAGAGCTGCTGGGCCGCCGCGTACGCACCCTCCTTCTTGGTGGGGTGGATGCAGTCGACCGGGCAGACCTCGACGCAGGCCGTGTCCTTGGTGCCGATGCAGGGCTCGGTGATCACATGCGCCATGTTGCTTGCTCCGTCCTCGATGCGCGCCGCGATGCGATCGTCGTGCGCGTGTGTGTGAGTGCGATGAATGCAGGCCCTCGCGCGCGAATCACTCGAAGCGCCGCGCGGACCTCCTGAACGCCGAGCGAAGATGATAGCGCACGGCGGCGGGCGCTCAAGGCGCGCGCACGCGGACCTGCATGCGCGGAATCGCCTGCAAAATGGCCCAAAAATGCCGGAGGCCGCCATGACGGCGGCCTCCAAGCATCGATCAGACGTCGAAGACTTACTTCGAGGACTTACCTCGAGGACTTACTTCTTGGCGGCCTTCTTGCCAGCCTTCTTCGCAGTCTTCTTCGCAGCCTTCTTCGCGGTCTTCTTTGCGGCCTTCTTTGCGGCCTTCTTCTTTGCAGCCATTGTTGGCTCCCTTGCTTGGTTACGCTCTTGGTGTCGGAGTGAGGCAGCAGCCGGCGTAACGGAGCTGTCGCCACAAGGAGTTATACACACATCGGTCGCAGAGCGAAAGTCACTTGACAGAAATCTGCAACATCGTCGTCAAGAGGTCGCGCTGGCCGACGGACGACGACCCACAAAGGAAGGTTCGACGATGACGGTTCGCATGGTGCTTGTGGGTGCTCGAGGCAGGATGGGTGCGCGCATCGAGGCGCTCGCGGCGGATGACCGCGCGGTCGCGATCGTCGCGCGCGTGTCCCGCTCGACACCGTTGGAAACGCGGCTTTCGCGCGGTGCGTGCGGCGTCGTCGTCGACTTCTCGACGCCCGAAGGCACCGCTGAGGCCATGGACATCGCCCGCGACACCGGCGCGGCGCTGCTCGTCGGCACCACGGGCCTCGGCGACGAGCCGAAGGCGGCGCTCCGAGGCTTGGCCTCGACCAACGCCGTCCTCCTCGCCCCCAACACATCGCTCGGCGTGGCGGTGACGAGACGACTCGCGCGGATCGCGGCGGAGCTGCTTGGTCCGGCGGGCTGGCGCGCGGACCTCGTCGAGAGCCATCACGACCGCAAGAAGGACGCGCCTTCGGGCACCGCGATCGCACTCGCCGAGGAGGTGCGCGCAGGCGGAATTCCGCTTGAAAACGGGCGCATTCACGCGATCCGCGCCGGCGACACCGTGGGTGAGCACGAACTCCGCTTCGCGGGCCCGGGCGAGCGGATCCAGATCGTGCACGAAGCCCAGTCGCGCGACCTCTTCGCCCTCGGGGCCCTTCGGGCCGCACGATGGCTCGATGGCCGCGCGCCAGGCTGGTACACGATGGACGATGTCCTCGCGGGGTGAGTGTCACGCCGCGCGGGTGGCAATCACGCCGCGCGACGGTTGTTCGAGTCGGTCTGCTCGGAGTGCGTCGTGTTCGACGGCGCATCGGCCCGCTCGCGCCAGTCCTCCACGCGACCGCCGAGGTTCAGCTCGCTGGGCATCGTCTTGCGATAGCCGAGCTTGCGCACGACCTCGAGCACATCGCTCCAGCTGGGGAAGCCCTTGCCGTTCACGCGCTTGAAGGCGTCGATCGCCATCAGGAACATGAACTGCTCGCGGTTCATCTCCCCTTCCTCGGCGTCGCGAACGAAGTCGCTGAGCCGCTTGCCGGGGCCGCGACGGCGCTCGAGATTGGTCGGTTCCGCACCCACGGTGCTGCGGCGGTCGAGGCCGAGGCGGCGGTCGACGACCTCGCCCGAGCGTCGGTCGCCAGTGCGGCGATCTGCGCCAGGTGCGTTCGGGGTGGTCGCTCCGTCCGCGGTGGAGCTGGGCTCGCCTGGCCTTGGTTCGCCGTGCTCGAATCCGCCTTGATCGAAGTCACCTTGCATGTTTCTGCCTCCGGAAGGAGTTTCGATGGAGGCGGCGCCCGCCGCGCTCCACTTCGGGTATCGGTTCCAGATGCGCCGCTCTTCAGGCGGAGATGTCGTATGAGCCGAGTGGCGTTTTCCGCGAACACCCGTTGGGCGCGTTGCGTTCCGCGGTTCCCCGTCGGCGCCCCGCGCCGAAGCCTCCGTCCGCCGATGTTCCCGACCCTGCCCGCGCGACCGTTCTCGCCTGCAGCGTGCGGCCAATTCGGAGAGAATCGCGCCGATCGGTCGAAACAGTCGTTGCCAGGCTCCCCAAACGCCGCGACCGCCCCTCCAAAGCCCCTCTGAGCCAGTTCCCTTGACCACCACCAGCCCGAAACAGCCTTTCCGCTTCGGCCCCTTCCTTCTTGGGTGGCTGTTCCCAGGCCTCGGCCACATCCTGTCGGGCAACGCCAAGCGCGGCCTCTATGCGATGGCGGGCATCCTGCTCCTCTTCGTCACAGGTGTCGCGGTGGGCGGGATCGACTGCGTCGACCGTACCGAGGACAGGCTCTGGTTCATCGGCCAGGCGGGCGCCGGGCCGATCACCCTCGCGGTCGGCTATGCGAACGACACGCTGCTCAAGACGGGCTCCGCAGCGCCCATGCTCGAGGCACCGAGCCCGCCGGGCGGCGCGCGCGTCTCCGTGAGCGCGTTCAAGAGCATCGCCCACGCGAACGATTTCGGCACGCTCTTGGTCTTCCTCGCGGGGCTCCTGAACATCTGCGTCATGCTCGACGCAGCCGTGCGCGAGCCTTCGAGCGATGGCCCGACGAGTGGGCGGCGCGCGGGTGACGGCTCAGCGAAGCCCGTGTCCGCATCGACTGCAGCTCCCACAGCGTCTGGCGGCGGAGGTGGCGCGTGAACCTTCCCCTCGACATGCTCGCGGAAGCGTTCGCGCCGACCACGGTCCTGGCGTGGAAGCCGTTCCTCCAGCCTGCCCCTGGCGTCGACCGCTGGTGGTGGCTCCTCATCATCCCGACAGCGGTCGGAATCTCGCTCGCCTACAAGGCGACGCGTTCCGTCGAACTCGCGCAGGTGCCCCGCGACGCGGCACGCATGTCGCTCCAGGTCATCGGGGCGATCGTCGCGGGCGCGGTGTTCCTCTACCTCCTCGTGATCGTGCTGCTCCCGATGCTGCCCGTCGACTGAGCCTGCCGACGCTCACGCGCCCCTCGCGCGTCGCATCCGGTCGCGCAGCGCGAGGAAGCCGAGCATGAGCGCAGCGAAGAGCGCCGTGTTCCCAAGCGCGCCGGGCCAGAGGATGCCCCGCTCGCTCGGGCCACCCGCGCGGGTCCCGCGGAGCGCGTCCTCCGCCGCGTTCACGATGCTCGTGTCCTGGTCGTCGACCTCCGCGGGCATGGGGAAGTTCTGGTCGAGCCGCGACACGACCCAGCGCATGCGCCACGCAGGCAGCGGCCAGCCCGCCGCGAGCGTTCCGATCCGCAGCATCGGCGTGTCGGGATAGGGCGGCGGCGGCGGCTCGGCCCATGCGGGCAGTTCGCCCTCGTCGAGGGGGGAGTTGAGCGGAATCTCCATGCGCTGCAGGTTCGACCAGCGCAGGCCGAGCGCCTCGTCGCGCGCGTTGAACCAGCCGTCCGTCCCGCGATAGATGGTCGTGATGCGACCGCCTTGGCCGCGCTCGAGGCGAAGAAGCGGAATCCACACGCCTGCCGCCGTCGCGGCCACGCCCACCGCGAGCGCGATCGCAAGCCGCGTGCCGACGCGGACGACGACGCGTGCGGGGGAACGGACGGAGGAGGAAGTCATGGGCGCATTCTGCGATACTTCGGGCGTGCATGCTTTCCCCGAACGGCTTCACAGGCTCGTCCTCCGCGGAATCTCAGAGATGGGGTTCACGCAGCCGACGCCGATCCAGTCGTCCTTCATTCCCGCCGCCCTCGGGGACGAAGGCGCCGCGGACGGCGCCGAGGCCGAGGTTTGCGCGGGGGAACGCGCGGGGGATCTGGTCGGCCTCGCGCCCACCGGCACGGGCAAGACGCTCGCCTACGGCATTCCGCTCGCAGACCATCTGCTGAGGAACAAGCCCGTCGAGACGGGCGGCAGGCGCCGTGATCCGCGCAACCGCCTGCGCGCCATCGTCCTCGTTCCGACTCGCGAGCTCGCGCAGCAGGTCGCGGAGGAACTTCGGATGCTCACGCGCGGCTCGCTTTTGCGCGTCCTCGCGGCCTACGGCAAGGTGTCGCTGCTTCCGCAGAAGGAAGCGCTCGCGAAGGGCGTCGACATCGTGGTGGCGACCCCGGGACGCGCGCGCGAGCTCATCGAGCTCGACGCGATGACGCTCGCCCATGTCGAACGCGTCGTCTGCGACGAGGCGGACCGCATGCTCGACATGGGCTTCCTGCCGCAGGTCGAGTGGGTGCTCGCACGCATCCCCGCAGGGCGGCCGAAGTGGCTTCTCTCGGCGACCCTGCCGAAGCCCGTCGAGGATCTCGTGCACAAGCTCCTCGCGAAGCCCCGCAAGATCGAGGCGGGCGAGCGCAACCGTGCTGCGGTCCACCTGGCGCACCGCCGCATGCTCATCGACGAGACGCTGAAGACTCCCGCGCTTCTGTCGCTTCTCAACGAGGAGTCGCTGCGGCGCGGCATCGTCGTCTACTGCGCGAGCAAGCGGCGCACGGGCTGGGTCGCGGGCGCGCTGCGCAAGCACGAGGTGTCGGTCGCGGTCGTGCACGGCGACCGCTCGCAGCTTCAGCGCGAGAAGGCGCTCGAGAGCTTCGCGCACGGCCGCTGCCGCGTGCTCGTCGCCACCGACGTCGCCGCGCGCGGGCTGCATGTCCCGGGGATCAAGCTCGTGGTCAACTACGACGTGCCCGTGTCGCCCGAGGAGTGGATCCACCGCGTCGGCCGTGCGGGCCACGGCGGCGGCGAGGGCTCGAGCATCACCTTCGTCTCGCCCGAGGAGCGCGCGCGCTGGGAGGCCGTGGTCACGCTCGCGCGCCCCGAGTGGGACGCGATGGAGACGCCGGAGGACCTCGCGCGGTTCATGCGCGACCGCGACCGTGCGCGGCACGACCGCGCGAAGGACGAGGAGGCGCGGGTGATCGCGGAGTTCGAGGCGAAGGCGCGCGCGGAGCGCGACAAGTCGAAGCGCCTCAAGGAAGCCGCGCGCAAGCGGAAGATGACGTCCGCGCGCCACGACTCGAAGCAGCTGCGCGGCACACGCTCGAACACGCCGATCGCCAAGGACCAGAAGCCCGGGCGAGGCGTGAAGCGGACGGGGTGAAGGCTTCGGGAGGCTTGCGGATGACCCGATGCGAGTCCACCGTCCCGCCTGGCCGAAGCTCCGAGGGGTTCCGCGGCGTTTGCATGGCGCTCGCGATCGCGTGTGCGGCGCTGTGCGGCCATGCGGCGTTCGCGCAGAACGCGGAGCATGTGTACGACCGGCTCGCGACGCTCTTCATCGAGTTCGACAAGTCCCCGGACAGCCCGTTCACCAGCGTGGACACCTTCTCGGACAGGGAGTTCATCGAGAACGGCGTGATCGACGAGCGGATGCAGCGATGGTTCGACCTGGCGCGCCCGCTCGTCCCCGAGATCATCGGCTCGACGGAGCTTCCCTATCTTCGGACGGAGCCACCCGAGTTCGGCGTCGTCGAACCGCCGAATGTCTACACGCGCCATCGCAGGCTCGCGTATGCGATCGACATGCTGATCCTCGACGCCCGCCGGCGCGAGCCCGCGCTGCGAATGCCCCTGCTCAAGGCACAGGCCACACTCGCTGCACGGACGGTCGATTCCCATTCCATCATCTCGGTGCTGTGCGCGCTCAGGATCGGAGAGATCTGCGCCGACACGATCGCCGACATGCGCGACAAGGGCGAGATCGACCCGCGGCTTGCTGCTGAGCTCCTGCAGGCGACGCAACCCACCGGCGACTCTGCATCGCTTGGGCTCGAGCGTGTGATGGAGATCGAGTTGGCGATGTTCGAGCGGACGATCGCCGGACTTCGAGCCATGGCGACGCCCGAGCGCGAGCCCGCGTTCCGCGCGCGAATGCGCCTTCCGGCCGATGCACCGCCCATCGAGGCGGAAGGCGAGCCCTTCTCCGATCGCGCGCTTGATGCGGCGCAGCGTGAGATCGCACGGTACCGATCGGAGGTCATGCGCATGCTCCTCCTCACGGATCCTGCCGAGATCTGGCTGCGCGGACGGCTGTTCCGGGCCGCTCTGTCGGACGGCGACTACGGGGCCTATCTCAAGCTTGATACTCCGAATGTGGCGCATGTGATCGTCGAGGCTCGGAAGTACGACGAGCTGTGGAAGGGCGTTCGCGCCGATCTGGCCCTGCTCGCTGAGGGGCGCACGAAGGCATCCGCGCTCGAGGACGCGGCGCCATTCCTCGCGCGCGCGGCCAACGCCGCCGAGCAGATTCCGCTCGGCGAACAGCGTGACATCGAGCGCCTTCGCGGTGGCGATGAAGGGCTCTCGCCGCGAGAACGCGCGAAGGCCGTCGCCGCGCTGGCCGGCCTCGAGGACTCGATCGTGCGCGAGCTTGAGCAAGGCTCGCTCCGCGGACGCGCGCGAGTCGACGCACCGTCGACTGCCAGCGTCCGGGCGTGGTCGACCCAGACGTTGATCGGCTGGCTCCAGCCTGGAGTCAATGGAGCGATTCGCGTGATGCTTGCATCCGCCGTGGCGGCGGCCACCTCGGATCCCGACACGACCGCACAGCGGGCACCTCAAGAGCGCGCCGTCGCAGCCGTTCGCATCGCCGCGCTTCTCGCCGCGAGCGGGCGGTACGGCGAATCCCTCGCAGCGACCGCGGCTCTGGTCGATGCGCTCGACGCGCTGCGAAGGCTCGAGAGGCTCGGACATCTCGATCATCGAGGCCGCGCGGAGCTCGCGCTCGCGCTTGCGCGGTTTGCACCGACGGACCCGCTCGGCTTCGACCGTGCGACCGCGACGGGGCGGAAGTTGCTCGTCATCGGCCGCGAGAGGGGGCGGCCGCATCGCTTCGAAGATCTCCCGCTGATCGGAACGCTGACGCCGGAGGAGGTGCTGACCAGCGTCGCGATCCTCGCCGATCCGTGGAGCTGCCTCATGTCCGACCCCGACTGCACCAAGAACGGACCTCTCCTCGACATGCGTCCATGGTTCCGTGGCGATGCGCTCCGTCAGGTGGCCGATGCCCATCTGCGCATCGACGCCCGTGCATCGGATGCCGAAGATTCGCTTGGGAAGTGGCGCGGCATCCAAGGCCATCCGCTCAGGGATCTCGCAGTGGAGCCGCCGTTTGACCTCGCGGAGCGGATTGCGACGGGCGATGCCGCGCTCGCGCGCCTGCACGAGATCGCCAAGAAGTCATCGGGCAAGTAGGTCGTCTCCGTCGGCTGCGAGGGTCGAGCAGTTGCCGCAGCGGCGGCTCCCTCTGGTTGGAACCATGCCCACTGGAGTCGAGAGTCACGGGTGCCCGCGGACGAAGTCCACGGAACCGTTCGTGTCGGAGTCGACGGCTGGCATCATCCGTTCCTTGGACTTTGTCCAAGGGCACCCGTGCTTTCCGTCGCGCCAGAGGGAGCCGCCGCGTTCGTATCGCCAAAGGCGGCTGCCGCAAGCCTGGCACCAGAGGGAGCCGCCGCGTTCGTATCGCCAAAGGCGGCTGCCGCAAGCAGCCGCCGCTCAAATCTAGTCACACCGCAGCGCGATGCGCAGCTTCAGCGAGCGCACCTCGCGGCCGTGGCGCAGCAGGATGCGCCTCCGCACCGCGCGCAGCCCTGGCACGGTCATCGTGTTCTGCTGGATGCTCGCGAACAGCGAGAAGTCGAGCGCAGCCGAGCGCACCCAGTCGATGTCGCGCTCGTATCCACTCACGGCGAGGGCGCCCGTCTCCTCGATGAAGCGATGCAGGCGGCGCTGGCTCACGCCGAGCGTCTGGCAGCTGCCGAAGTGGATCACGCGACCCGCGCACCTGCCGCGCAGCGTCTCCTCGAGGTGATCGAGCGACACGCGCGCGCCACGCCGACGGAGATCTCCGATCTGCACCTCGCCCTCGATCCCGTGAAACGCGAGGTAGAGGATCGGATAGTGCGAGTGTGTCCGCTGCGTCCACTTCTTCGTGTAGTAGTCGAGCGCATCGAGCGTGACGACGTTGCGGTGGATGAACGGAATCTCGAGCGGCGAGCTCTTGAGGAGCCCGAGCATCGGCTCGACGCTGGGCGACTTCCGCACCTGCGTCGACCAATCGGTCTCGAGGCAGAAAATCCCGCGCACCTTGGTGCGAGCGTGAGCGAGCGTGTAGTCGCGAAGCAGCATGGCAACGACCCCCTTGCCTGACCGTCTCTTCCGTCTTCCTGAAGTATCGAATCCGCCGAGGCAGGCATTGTTGCCGCGTCCTCGGGTTCAGACGGGAAGTACGGCAAAAACTCACGGAGGTTTGCTCGAACGCCCCCGAACGCCCCCCGTGGGAGGGCCTGAACGCGCCAAACCCGCCCATTCTCGGCACGGCAAAGCGCGGGGGGCGTCCGAAAAGTCGTGCCGCACGCGCGGCGAGCCGCGGCGCACCCGAGAGACGGGTCAATCTCTCAACTTATGCACGGGCGTTCCACATCCTGATCACACGCGTCTCACGCTCGAACCCGAGGATGGAGATGGTGCCTGTCTCGAGCGCGAGGCGCTCGGCGTCCTCGGGCGCGAGCCCGATCCAGAGCGCCCCCAGGACGCGCAGCGCGTGGCCGTGCCCGAACACCGCCACATCGCCGTCGGCAGCCGCGAGTCGGTCGATCACGCGCCGGACGCGCGCACCGACATCCTCGGCCGTCTCTCCGCCAGGGGCGCCGTCATGGAACAGATTCCACGCGGGCCGGGCGACGCGGATGTCGGCGGTGGTGCGGCCTTCGTACTCGCCATAGTCCCACTCGCGGAGCTCCGCGCAGATTTCCGCGCGGGAGAGAAGCCCCGCCAGCTCGCACGTGCGCACGGCGCGGCCCAACGGGCTCGTGAGGACGAGCGAGAACGGGTGGCCGCGGAAGACGCTCGCAAGCTGCGCGGCGCGGCGCTCGCCCTCCGCGGAGAGCGGAAGATCGCTGCGGGAGGTGTGCCGTCCATCAAGGCTCCATTCGGTCTCGCCGTGTCGGACGAGAAAGACCCGCCGAGTCGGCTGGTGACCCTTCGCATCGGGCCCGGAATCGGCGGAGGAAGCAGTCGCAGTCACGGCGGGAGAATAGCCGAGAGGCGCGAAAAGGCCGTATCATCCGCGCCCATGGAGCAGGCGACGCACCCGAACGACACGGCCCTCGCAGCGACCGCGCGCTTCGAGGTGTGCGTCGCGACGGTGGTCTTCCGCGTCGTCCGTGGTGAGCTGTCGGTCGGGCTTCCGCGCACGCGCGGCGCTGATGGATCGGTCGTGCGCGGCGTGCCGACGGCGCTCCCGAATGCGTCCGTCGACGGCCTGGGCCTCGACATGGCGGCGCAGCTTGCCGCGTCGCGGGCCGTGCCCGTGCGCGACCTCGTGCGCATCAGCCACGCAGGCGTGCGCGCCCTCGGTGTGGGTAGCTCAAAGGCCCCATCCGTCATCCACATCGTTTCGTGGGCGATCGCGCGGCCTGTCCTCCAGACCGCAGGCGCCGTCGAGTCCGTCGAGGCGGAGGAGGCCTTCCTTCCCATTGCGCGGCTCGGCGTCGACGGTGCGCTCGACGCAACCACGCGCGCAGTCGTCGCATGCGCCTTCGATGCGTTCCTCGACGCCACGCTTGCCGACGCCGTGACGCGGCGACTTCTCCCGCGCCATGTCCTCTTCCGAAAGACGGATGGCTTCGGCGGACGCAGCCCCTACGAGTCGGTTCTCGGCGAAGGTTCCGTGGCGCAGCCGAGCGCCGCGCAGCACGCGCCAGAGCCGCCGCTCTTCGTCGGGCTCTTGCCCGATCCGTTCCCGCTCTCCGCGCTGCGGGAGTTCTACGAGCACCTCCTCGGTGCGCCGCTTGACCGCGGGAACTTCCGGCGACAGTTCCAGGAGATCATCTCGCAGGGCCCCGTGAAGGCGCTGCCCATCTTCGAGCGCGGCGTGCCGCATCGTGCGGGACAGCTCTTCACCTTCGACAAGGCTGCATGGGCACGCTTCACGGCGAAGGACCCTGGCACAGGCCGAAGGAAAGGTGCTGCGCGACCCGCCCGCGAGGGACAGCCCGCAGAGTGAGGGCTGCGGAGTGACGCCTGCGCAGCCGAAACCACCGGCCACGAGTCGGCGAGAGAGTCGGCGTAAAAACGGCGCTTCAGGAAATCGTGTGGGCTGACACCGGTCTCGGATGGAGGTCAAGCCCCCCGAGATGGAAGAGGATCGCGTTCCGGAAGCGCTCGCGGTTTCGGTACCCGCATGCCATCCGCTTGATCCGCTGGATCCGCGCGTTCATCGACTCCGCCGCGGCGTTCGTCGTGCCGAGCACCACCGCGTTCAGGATGCCCTCGAGGTGCGTCCGGATCATCCGCGCCGCCCGCACCATCGGCTCGAGCTTGCTCCGCGACGCGAGAGCCGTCCACGCGAGCCACGCCTTCCGCGCCCAGCCGATCCTGACGTAGTCCCACAGCCTCGACGCCGCCTCCTTCAGCGCCCACGCTCGGCCCGTGCGCGTGCACACGTCCTTCAGCTTTCCGAGCAGCGTCCGCCGCTCGGGCCGCATCGACGCCGGGCTCTCGAGCCACAGGTACTTCGTCCCCGTCAGCGTCCCGTCGCCCTCCGCGCGCAGCCGCTTGTGCTCCTGCTTGCGCACCGCGTTCACCGCCTCGCCGAGGTGCCGAGCCACGTGGAAGCGGTCGAAGCAGACCCGCGCATTCGGAAGCCACTTCGCCGCGGCGTCCATGTAGGGGCGCCACATGTCCATCGCCACGACCTCGACCGCTTCGCGCGATTCCGCGGGAATCGCCGAGAAATGCGCGTCGACCGCGTCCTTCGTCCGCCCGTCGACCACCGACAGCACGCGCTTCCCGTCGAGGTCCGTCACCACCGTCACGTACTCGTGGCGCTTCTGGAACGACGTCTCGTCGAGCCCGATCCGCGCGGGCGCCGAGTCGTCGCGACGCGCGAGGCCGCGCCCGACCGCGCGGGACATGATGCCGTCGACCTCGTCCCAGGTGAGGCCAAGGCGGCGCGCCACGGCGGAGAAGCTCGCCTCCTTCAGCCAGTCGATCACGACCGCCTCGAGGAGCGCGGTGAAGCGCGAGCCGGGCTCCGCCCACGGCGTCGCCGCCTGCGAGACTCCGTGCTCGGCGCACTCGACGCGCGGCACGTCGGCGGTGAGGTAGGTCTGGAACTGGCAGGTGTCGAGGTGCCGCCAGCGGCGCCGGCGTGCGTCGTAGCCAGCGCAGGGCTTGCCGCACTTCGGGCAGCTCGCCTCGCCGCGGTGCTCGACGAAGACCTCGACCGTGCCGGCGGCGACGTCGAGGACCACGTCGGAGACGTGCCAGGGTGCGGAGATGCCGAGGATCTTGGCGTAGAGGTCGCGGTCGCGCATGCCGCCAAGGTACGGGCGGGATGGACCGCGACGAGGGCGAACGGGGTGGGGTTACCCACACGAAAGCCTGAAGACCCAAAAATAGGATGCTCTCTCTTGCATGTACCGCGCGGGGGGGGGGTATGTTGCAGGTGCAATGGCTGTGCGCGATGCGCGCGTGATGCGTCGCGGCTGGTGAATCGAGTGGATGGCTTGATCGCTTGGGCAGGCGGCCCGAGCCCTGGCGAGTGCCGGGGAAACTCGACGAAAGGATCGAAAGATGCGAGATCGAACACTGATCCGCGCGGTTGTGCTTTGCGTATTCGCGACTTCAACCGCAGCGCATTCCTTCTCCTCGGCTGGCGATGGGCAGAGATTCCGTCGCGAGGACGTTCCGCTTCCGCCGGGAACCGTGTCGGCGATACCGATCGGCGGCAGCGAGGCCGGCGACATCGTCGGGCTGGCTTGGGATGAAGCCGGAAACTCGTCGGTCTGGCTTCGCCTTGCGGACTCTGGATTCGGCATCCCAGCAGGTTGGACGCTGCTCGGCTCACGCGCCTCGCAAGTCCTTGAGGCCGAAGTCGCGTTCTCTCCGTCTGGCGAGTTTGTCGCGAACTCGTCCTTCGAAACGATCGGAATCAGCCACGCGGTGATGGCGACAGCCGTTGGTAGTGATTGGCATCGGGCACGAAGTTTCTCGCGGAGTGATGCGGCGCTCGATGTTCGGGCCGTCGCCGATGACGGGATTGCGATCGGCGAGCTTCAGGCAGTGAATGCGAGCAGTTCAGCCTATCCGGTTTGGTCGGACCCGAGCGGGATCCTCGCGATTCAGCCTCCGTCTCCCGAGTGCATGAAGCTCGTGCCGCTCTCGGCGACGACCCTGCGAAGAGCGGTCGCGGTCGCGAATGTTGGTGAGAATCGACTTCCGCGCGCAGTGCTCGTCTCGGGCGTCCGCGCACAGTACCTCGATGAGCTTGTCGAGGGGGAGTTCCCGTGGGTTTCCACCATCGACCGGAACGGGACCATCGTCGCGGCAGTGATGAGGGAAGGCGGGCACATCGGCATCTGTCGGCTTGTTGATACCGGAGTCGACTCGAATGGCGATGGCGCCGTGCGAATCGACGACTTCCCTATCTTTCTCGATCGGTTTGTGGGTGCGAGCGCCAAGTGTGATCTGAGTTTGAATGGAGAAGTGGACGCCGCCGACCTCTTTGATTGGCTGGATGTGGCAGTCGATGCGCCTCTTCCGCCGACAGGCGCGCGGGCGTGGCAGCTCGTCGCCAATTCGCAGGCGGTGATTCCTGTGGAGAGTTGGCCGTGGCAGATCATCACCGCTGCTCAACTGCAACTCGGCGAGATGCTCGACGCGGAACTGAGGCTTCCCGACCAGCAGCCACACACCGACTTGTGCCGCGCTCACGTCGGCGCGTTGCGACCTTCGTGCGATGTCTTGTGGGACTCGGCCTGCGAGTCGCTTGCCGAGGACTTCTACGCGCAGGTGTTCGCGGGTAGCGGAGTGATTTCATTCTACTGCGGGGAGGCGGTCTGCGGGATTGATCCGTTTTGTTGTGGGCAGTGGGATGCGCGTTGCGACGAGCTGGCGATCGTTTTCTGCGCTGACGCGCCACCCGGATACGGTTGCCGGTTCACGCAGCCCTGGCCATACGACCCAAACGCGCCGGTATCGACGTCCTGGGCCTACTGTGGCGTGATCGGGGGGGTTAGCTATGACACTCGATGCTTCGACCAATGCTGTTTCGAACATGATGTCTGCTACTCGACCTGCGGAACGACCGGCTTCATCCCGACGGCTTCTGGCGAAGACCCATTCGTCGCTTGTCAGACTCGGATGCTCGCATGCATGAACGCGGCCTGCGGAGACTCACTTGACGATCCGGCTCGGGCCTCTCAGTGCGGCGAATACTTTTCCTGCATGGCGAGGGCTTGGGGATACTGGACTGCGGTTAGATGGGGATCCAACGATGCATGGTGCGCGTGTTGCGCTCAGGTGACGCCTGGGCGTTGTCCGCCGAGCACAGCGCCAGGCGGTGGGAACCCCACCCCAGCAGGAGGCGGTTCGAATCCACCGGAAGGTGACGACGGCGAGCAACCGGGCCTTCTTGAGCCACTTCGTCGATGGTGGCGCGATCTGTGGTGATCTTCGTGGTGCCCGCCCCATGCCGTCGATACTGCCACTGAGCGGGAGAGTGCATCGCTTGAACTCAAGCCTCCGCCGTTCTACCGGGAGCGGCGGCTGTGCTTGCGACCTCGATTACGCCGCGAACATCGGACAGCATCCAATGCCTTGGTAACATCCGCCGTTGAGTTCGGCGGGCATGTTCCTTACTGCTGTCTCTACACCTGCCGGCGCATCGGGGCCGGCGCGACGGTCCTCCTGTCGAGAGAGTCGATGCTCCATCGCGCCGTCATCGTGATCCTCGCTGTGATTCCGTGCCTCCTCGCTGGGGGGTACGTGATTATCCAGCGTTCGATGTACGACGTGATTGTCCATCGATCGGAGGCTGCCATACGCGAGGCCCGCGAGCGTCGGGAGCGGGAGGCGCGAACGGGCATTCCGGAACTCCCACCGATCCCTCCTGGGGGGATCGGGGATCTTTCGCCTCTCGAGGAGATCGAGTGGCTCACCGAGGTAGGGTTGATTTCCCAGGACTCCGTGGAGTATCAGCAGCTCAGGTTCAACATCGCGCCGAAGGTCGTGCCGATCTCCTTCGGTGCGGCATTCGGACTGTGGGCGGCAGCCTTGATCGGTTGGACCGTGAAGCGGCGGGCGCATGCGCCTGTCTCGGTTTCCATCGAGCCAGCCGGGAGAGCGGCTTCGCCACGGCGTGTCTGGCGTCTCGCAGTCGCGCATCTGATCGGAATCGCGCTCTGCGCGCTCGGTCTCTGCGGCGTGGCGCTCGTCGCCGCCGATCTCAACGCGTACTGGTATCGGGCGGGCGCTCTTCCGCGGGACTTGGGCTTGGACGGCGTCGTGCCCATCGGTCCTGCCGTCCGCGCGGGACTGGCGCCGGCGTTCGCCGTGATGGCGCTCGCGCTTGGCATCCCGCTCCTCATGCGCGGGAGGCGCGTGCAGCCGTTCATTCGGCTCTCTCGGGCCCGCGCGCTGCCGCTCGCCGTCGCGGCGTGCGGCGCCGCGTGGATCGTCTTCTCGGTTGCGAGCCTCGCGATGTACGACGCGCGGTGGCGAAACCAGACGATCATCAGAGGCGTGGATCCGTACAGGCCCGGCTACTTCGAGACCCAGATCGGCAACGCCGGCCTCACGCGGCTCGGTCTCCCGCTCGGGGTCGGGCTCGTCATCCTCGGCGTGACCGCAAGCTTCGTCGCGCCGGTGCTCTTGCGTCGCCGCGTGTGCTCCCTCTCCGGCGCGACCGAGTGCGTCGACTGCGCGCAGCCGCTTCTTGCGGGCCAGACGACCTGCCCCGAGTGCGGGTGCGCGCACGGGGCGTGACCGACCGACGTCCCGTCCAACTGACCTACAAACCCGCGGCCTTCGCGCACATCGCGATGAGTTCCTGCGCGCGGGCCGCCGTCGGGGCCTCCGCGATGATACGGGCGATCGGCTCTGTGTTCGACGCGCGCAGGTGCACCCAGCCGTCTGCGAAGTCGACGCGGACGCCGTCGGAGTCGTTCATCTTCTCGCCCGCGAACGCCTGCTTGAGCCTCGCGAGCGCGGGCGCGACGGCCGCGAGGCCGCCGATCGACGCGAGGTCGAGCTTCGTCTTCACGATCGCGTAGCGCGGCATCGCGTCGACGATCTTCGAGAGCGGTTCGCCGCGGCTTGCGAGAAGGTCGAGGACAAGCGCCATCGCGCTCAGCGAGTCGCGCACCCAGCAGACCTCGGGCACGATCACGCCGCCGTTGCCCTCGCCGCCGAGGAGGCCCTTCGCGGGCTTGAGCGCGCCGACCACATTCGCCTCGCCGACCGCGGTGCGGTGGACGACCGCGCCCGGGAACTTCGCCGCGATGTCGTCGACCATGCGCGAGGTCGACAGATTCGCCGCGAGCGCGAACGGCCCGCGCAGCTCGAGCATGCGCTGCGCGGCGAGCACCAGCGTGTACTCCTCGCCGATGTAGCGGCCGTTCTCGTCGACGATCGCGAGGCGGTCTGCGTCCGGGTCCTGCGCGAAGCCGCATGCGGCGCGTCCGTTCTCGGCGCGCACCTTCGCGGCGAGGTCGCCGAGGTTCTCCGCGGTCGGTTCGGGCGTATGGCCGAAGATGCCCGTCAATTCGCCGTAAATATGCGTGACGCCGCAGCCGAGCGCGTCGAGCATCATGCGCCCGCCCGCGCAGCCCGACGCGTTCACGCTGTCGAGGACGACATGCAGCTTCTTCGCGCGGATGCGCGCGGCCTCTGCTTGCGGGCCAGACGACCTGCCCCGAGTGCGGGTGCGCGCACGGGGCGACTCGCCAATCCTGAGTTCGTCGGGGTGCTCGAATGCAGCTCCGATCAATTGTCACAAAAATAGGGCGCTTCAGGAAATCGTGTGGGCTGACACCGGTCTCGGATGGAGGTCAAGCCCCCCGAGATGGAAGAGGATCGCGTTCCGGAAGCGCTCGCGGTTTCGGTACCCGCATGCCATCCGCTTGATCCGC
>QLAH01000149.1_pt1 | contig 59028 bp, 58 predicted proteins | sample 4693081 | NCBI WGS metagenome assembly QLAH01 (sample SAMN09425401, study PRJNA476045) | Lake water metagenome, whole genome shotgun sequencing project. | reverse complement strand
CACCGCTACCGCGAGGTCAACGGCGTTCAGATCATGGCCACCCTCAGAAGTCTGGCCATGAACGCGTTGCGCCTCGATGGTTTCTGGTCGATCACCGAGGGGCTGGCTGCCTTGTCCCACGACATCAGGGGGTTACTGGCCTTGCTCGGCTGGCGAGAACCTGCTCAGCCACTGAGCTCCGCATGACTTCTAATGAGCCCTGGTGTGACCCCTCGAGCGGATACCCCCCCCCCGAGACTGCACGAAATCCGCTGAAAAGACGCGCAGGCACCCAGGGAAGACTGCCACGCAAACCCAAATCCCAACACAATGGACTTGATATCGTGTATTCGCCGAATTCTGCTACCTAGAGCTTCCCTTGCTCTAGGTAAAATCGCCTGAGAAAAGGGTCACAATTCTCAACTTTCAACCAATACTCAACTGCCAACTCTTCAAGGTCTACATTAGAGTGAGTCCAGAACGCTATGAACCTAACTCGCCAACATCACACCCAGTGCAGCCTCAACAGGCCGACATCAAAGAAATATTTCCATGCAATCTTGCAGACATAACGGACTGGCGCTCAAAAAGATCTGAGTAGTCATGGTTCGCAACTATATCAGGAACATCTTCGAGGCACGCGCCAAGAACCAAGGGGATGCCATAAAGAGAGGCCATTTCTAGCGCTCTAGAATCACCCGCCAATAACACTCCTGGAATGCCAGAAACCAATGCCTGTATCATTCCATGCACTCTGGTCCCACAGTAAAAGAGTGGCTTTCTGGAATGGGCCAAGTGCCTAAGCCATTCATTCCACTTCTGAGGCTCTAAAAACAGCTTTTTGCGGCCCATGGCTGACAGCAACATACTCTCACGCCCGAATCCCGGTGAAATAACATGATTAAATAATGGGTTGAGCTCGCTCTTTTCCTGTGCAACGTGCGCAACCCGCAAAAGGGTTCGTCTTCTTCGTAAGCCAAACAATCCTCCGGTCACAAAGCTAGGCTTACTGGACCAAGTGTCTCGACTGATGTTACTCTGTATGGATTGGTAGTCTAGATGTCGTCCAGACAGCGAAGGGCATCCATCAATAGATACCCTGGCTGATGGGTTTGGGCAGATAAGCCCAAGCACATCAGCCGTCACCTGTCCACGCACTGAAACTAGCAGAGATTTGTCAAGCAGAAAACGCAGAAAGTCTAAGATGAAATCAGGCAACGATTTGGATATGATGCTGGCAGTTTCCGCGAGGTCATTACGATTAAACTCTAGGGAGTTTGCTCCCAGACTAAAAACAAACAAGTTTCGAGCATTGCGCAAAAGCTCTTTTGCGTCATCCAGCTGCGCAGCTGTAACGTAGGCATCCTTTCTTGCCAAGTCTTGGAGGATCAGTACAGTGACATCACAATTGCTGATTTCATGAGCAATGCTAGATAACTCCTCTATCGTCGAGCCCTCCGAGAGGTAGGCCGTTCTGCGGAACGAAAAGAGTGACGGCAAAACCAATGAGGGCTTGGAAGGCAGAAGAGATTCCAAGCCCGAGTAAATTACAGCATTTCCTGTATTGCCAAAAACCGTATCGAGGGTTGGCTTTGCAGCCGCGAACGGTGGGACACAGCAACTGTTAACAACCGCAATTCGCATCAATCTTAAAGGAGGGGAAAAGGGAGAGTGAATGAACGGATGCTGGCGAGGCCTGCGAAAAAATCTGTATGTTGAATGAACTAATTCCACCGCAGTGGCGCCATTCAACTTCATTGACCCTTAGCATACACTACACAAGCACAACGCTAGTCGCCATGGCCGTCCTCGGACTGTGTCATCAAATTACCGCATACTGCTGTCTGTGGGTCAGCTCTCAAGCAGGAGCCGACCGAGAATGTAATTCTGGATAAACAAGATTACAAATAAGAAACTTGTCGCATTTCCAGGGTTGCAGACGCCATTCTCTCAGAGAGGTCGGCGCATCCACTTCAGGCCTGATGGTCCTCATAAGCAGACAGATCAACCAAGCACGATTCCATTGCACCGGCTCCCTCATGCACCAGCCTGTACCACCCCACCGTGCGGGCGATGGTGTCGCGGTACCCCCATCGAGGGCTCCAGCCCAGCCGATGGTGAGCCTTGTCGATCTGAAGGTGGAGCAGGCTGGCCTCATGGGGGGCCGCAGGATCGCTCTGGTCGTCCCAGGTGCCCGGCCATTGCTGCAGGATGGTTTCCACCAGTTCCCGCACGGGGCGGTTGCTCTCGAGGGACGGCCCGAAGTTGAAGGCTTCGCAGGGGGGTTGCGGATCAAGGGCCAGTGCCTCGGCCAGCCGCAGGTAGCCGCCCAGCGGCTCCAGCACATGCTGCCAGGGGCGGGTCGCCCCTGGGTTGCGCACCGCGATCGGTTGTCCTGCCGCCAGGGCACGGATCGCATCAGGCACAATCCGGTCGGCCGCCCAGTCGCCGCCGCCGATCACGTTGCCGGCTCGAGCTGTGGCGATCGCCAGATGGGGTGTCTGGTGCGGGGCGGAGCCGCAGAAGCTGGCACGCCAGCTGGCAACAGCGATCTCGGCAGCCGCCTTGCTGGCGCTGTAGGGGTCGTGACCACCGAGGGGATCGGTTTCGCGGTAGCCGTGCAGCCATTCGCGATTTTCGTACACCTTGTCGGTGGTGACCATCACCACCGCACACGGATGCTGCAGCAGCCGAAGGGCCTCCAGCAGCTGGAGCGAGCCCATCACATTGGTGGCCCAGGTACCCAGGGGATCGTCGTAACTGCGGCGCACCAACGGCTGCGCGGCAAGGTGCAGCACCACCTGGGGTTGGCCCTCCCTCACCCAATCCGCCAGAACCTCGCTGTCGGCTAAATCGGCGATGCGTTGGTGGAAACCTGGCCGGGCCGCCAGATCTGGCTCAAGCAGCCGGAAGAGATTGGGCGCGGGCTCAGCCTCCAGGGCATAACCCCACACCTCGGCTCCCAGCTCCAACAGCCACAGAGCCAGCCAGCTTCCTTTGAAGCCGGTGTGGCCGGTGAGCAGCACCCGACGGCCGCGCCAGAAGGAGGGATCAGGACTCACGGTGGGTTTCAGTGCATGCGGCATGAATCAATCCCAAACCTTCCAGGGAGCCCTGCCTTGCTGCCACAGCTCCTCCAGAAGGTTCTTGTCGCGCAGGGTGTCCATCGGCTGCCAGAACCCCTGATGGTGGTAGGCCGATAGCTGGCCGGATTCTGCCAGGGTCTGCAAGGGCCGCTGTTCCCAGGTGCACTGATCACCATCCACCAGATCAAGAACGGAAGGATCCACCACGAAGAAGCCGCCGTTGATCCAGCTGCCATCGCCCTGGGGCTTTTCCTCAAACGCCAGCACTCGTCCGCGCTCAAAGGCCAGGGATCCGAAGCGGCCCGGTGGCTGCACAGCCGTGAGCGTGGCCTTTCGGCCCTCAGCTTGATGGAACGCGATCAGATCACCCACATTCACATCCGCCACGCCATCCCCATAGGTGAAACAGAATGGCTCATCCTCAAGAAAACTGCGAACGCGGGCCAAGCGACCACCGGTGAGCGTGTTCTCGCCGGTGTCCACCAAGGTGACCTTCCACGGCTCCGCCTTGCGGGCATGCACTTGCATCGAGTTGTCACTCATGTCAAAAGTCACGTCGCTTGTGTGCAGGAAATAGTTTGCAAAGTACTCCTTGATCACATAGCCTTTATACCCACAGCAGACGATAAAGTCGTTGATTCCATAATGGCTGTAGATTTTCAGAATGTGCCACAGGATTGGCTTGCCGCCCACTTCCACCATCGGCTTGGGCCGCGTGCTGGTTTCTTCGGAGATCCGGGTGCCGAGGCCCCCGGCAAGGATCACGGCTTTCATGGTCGCGACAGCAGGTGGAACACGTGGCCAAGGCAATGACCCTATCCCTTGAAGCTTAGTATCAGCAGAGCCTTGCTCAGTAATGCCTGGCACTGCGAGCATTCCGGCAGAGCCGTATTGTCAGTATACGCAAATATGGAATATCCCGGACCGTGTGGATGTCAGACAAACTACGCTCAAGTCATGGCAATTTTATTTGTTTCACGCGGGCTAGCCGCTCTGGCATGTGGATGTTATCTCATTTCCCTCGCCGAGGCCATTGGCAACTTGTGCTTGACATAGCCTTTCGACCTTGCAACAACCGTCCGCACCCACATCCATTTTCTGGAGGCCTTCAGACGAGCATCCCCCATCAGCATGCGAAAGGAAGCCAAGGGCGCGTAGCGATGGAGCTGCAGGAACGTCAAGACTGAAGACTCAAGCCAGACAGCCCAGGAAACACCGCCATCTTCCACCTCCCGCCACCCGGAGCGCACCGCCCAGCCCCACATGGGGTAGAGAATCTGCGCTAAGTTCGATCGGTCGGCCTTGGGAAGATCAAGCGATAGCAGCGCACCCATCCGCTGCAGATAATGCACTCGGCTCCAGCGATGAATCTCTTGATAGTCAATCAAGGGGCGATTTAAGACCAGGATACTGCGATCACCCGCCTTCAGGCCAGCCAGCATCAGGGCGACCTGTGATGAGCAGGAAAATGCCTGATCAATAAACAAAACAAGGTGGGCAATAAAAAAAGAACGCCGCCATACAGTTGCGGAGATAAACAGAAGATCGCCAAAGCCGGAAGCTCCTAGCAGAGTTTCACAGTCGACACAGGTCACGACATCAAACTGATGCTGAGGCCACTGATTGTGAACAACGGCGATGGTCGAAGGCGAGGCAGCCTCAATGCCCTTGGCAATGGAAGTTGCGCAGCTGGGCGACAATTGATCGTCGTCGCCCAGGATCCAGATCCACTCCCCCTCAAGACGAGAGATCCCAAACAAGATATTGGCAACAAAGCCAACATTCGATTCGTTCTGGGCTGCGGTTACGGAGTAATCACTGCCTTGGGGGATTTCGATATCAGCAAGGCCGTACTTGCCGGGATTCACCTGGACATGCACACGCTGCTGAGGACCAAACTGGCTCTCAATCTCATTGAGCCTCAGCCGCACCTCTTCTGGCCGATCCCAGGTGGGGATCAATATGCTGAGGCCCTCGATAGTCATGGGAGAGACTGGTGGTATTGAAGTCAAGGATCAGCCAGAACCATGAACAAGACATAAGGACTAAGACAGGCTCGCCTCAGTAAGCATCCTGCATCTCATAGAAATCCGGTTGCACGTAATCCTTGCGCAGGGGCCAACCCTTCCAGTCCTCGGGCATCAGCAGACGCTTGGGATGGGGATGACCCTCGTAGACGATGCCGAACATGTCGAAAGTTTCGCGTTCCTGCCAGTCGGCGCCGCGGAACAGGCCGTAGAGGCTGGGGATCGAAAGGGAGCCGTCGCGGGGAAGGAACACCTTGAGCCGCACCTCCTCGGGCCGCGCGTCGGCCGGCAGGCTCTGACCGCTGCCGGCAGGAGCGCTGGCTGGTGCCACGCGGTCGGCCAGCAGCGCCAGCTTCACCAGGTGGTAGAAGCTCACCAGGCGGCCGCCTGGACCCTCGTCGTAGCCGCCCTGGCACTGGAGGTAGTCGAAGCCGGTGGCCTTGAGGGCCGTGGCCACCACGGGTAGGAACGAAGGATCCACCCCCAACACCTCAACGCCCAGGTGATCCGAGGGGAGCACCTCGTGATCGAAACCCTGGGAGGTGAGCCAGGCGCTCACAGGGCCCGGACCGGCCGGAGCCTCGATAGCAGCGGATGCCGGGGCAGGGGCTGGAGTTTCCTCAGGCATCGTGGGTGGGTGCGACAGGAGTAGGGGAGGCCGGCACGGCCTCGGGGAAGGCGGCGGCGCTGCCGGCCACCGGCAATCCGGCTGCGGCGGCCAGGGCGGCCTGCTGAGTTTCGGCCCGCAGGTAGCGACCATCGATGATCGGCTCCACCGCCTTGAGCTGGTGCTCCACGGTGCAGTAGCGGTGGGTAGGAAGACACCGGCCGCGTTCAGCCAGCGCCTCGTTGCCCACCTTCTTGCGCAGCTTGATCACCGCATCAAAGATGGCCTCCGGCCGCGGCGGGCAGCCAGGCAGGTAAAGATCAACAGGAATCAGCTTGTCGACGCCGCGCACAGCCGTGGTGGAATCGGCTGAGAACATGCCACCCGTGATCGTGCAGGCGCCCATGGCGATCACGTACTTGGGCTCAGGCATCTGCTCGTACAGCCGCACAAGGGCTGGGGCCATCTTCATTGTGACCGTTCCGGCCACGATGATGAGATCTGCCTGCCTCGGACTGGAGCGGGGCACCAGGCCGAAACGATCAAAATCGAAGCGGGAGCCGATCAGGGCAGCGAATTCGATGAAGCAGCAGGCTGTTCCGTAGAGCAGCGGCCACAGGCTGCTGAGTCGCGCCCAGTTGTGAAGATCGTCGAGGCTGGTGAGGATCACGTTCTCCGACAGATCGGAAGTGACCGTGGGCGCCCCAACGGGAGCACAGCTGGCGGCCCGCAGGTCGCGCAGAGCAGCGACGGAGGGGGATTCGGAAGGGGTGAGGGTCATGGTGCGGCGGGGATCAGCTCCACTCGAGGGCGCCCTTGCGCCAGGCATAGGCCAGCGCGATCACGAGGATGAAGATGAAGATCAGGGCCTCGATGAAAGCCAGCAGACCGAGGCGGTGGAAAGCCACCGCCCAGGGATAGAGGAACACTGTTTCGACGTCGAAAATGACGAAGACCAGCGCGAACATGTAGTAGCGGATGTTGAACTGGATCCAGGCGCCGCCGATCGGCTCCATCCCTGATTCATAGGTGAGCTCCCTCTCCCCCTGGCGGCTCCTGGGAGACAGCAGCTTGTTGGCCACGAGCGCCAGCACCGGGACGGCTGCCGAAATCAGCAGGAACCCCAGGAAAGCGTCGTAGCCGGAGAGCACGAACATGCGGGACTGGCCCAGGCTGCGCCGCAGTCTGGCATCCGTTGCCCGGCGGTGGGTCTCCGCCGCGACGGCGGCCACGGAGCCCAGGCGTGCGCTCGATAGAGTTCGCCCGCACCTACCCGGTCCCTGGATGAGCACCGACGCTCCGACCGATCCTGTGGAATCCGCTGGCGACGTCACGCCCATCCCCACCGAGCCAGCGGTCTCGATGGCGGTTTCAGCGGACGCTCAGGCGGCCCCGGTGGAACCGCCACCGATCGACCCGGCCACCCACCGGTTCGAATGCCGCAGCTGCGGCTACGTCTACGACCCGGAGGAAGGCGTCCGCAAGCTGTCCATCGAGGCCGGAACACCCTTCGCCGCCCTTGATCCCGCCAGCTTCCGCTGCCCGGTATGCCGCAGCAAGGTGGGCGCCTTCAAGGACATCGGTCCGCGCAACAAACCCAGCGGCTTCGAGGAGAACCTCGATTTCGGCCTCGGCGTCAACCGCCTCACCCCGGGCCAGAAGAACGTGCTGATCTTCAGCGCCTTCGCCCTGGCGATCGCCTTCTTTCTCTCCCTCTACTCCCTCCGCTGATGCTGCCCCCGCGCCTGCGACGCCTGGTCGCCCCCCTCCTGCCACTGGCCCTCGTGCTCGTGCTCGCCTTCGGCCTGGGCGGCTGCGTCACCACCGGCCTGCCCACCGCCGAAGGGAGCCCCTGGCAGCCGGTACCCCTCGCCACCCGCTCCAATCCCCTCGATGTCGCCTTCACCGACAGCCAGCACGGCTTCCTGGTGGGCAGCAACCGCCTGATCATGGAAACCGCCGACGGCGGGGCCAGCTGGCAGGAGCGGGCCCTCGAGCTGCCGGAGGAGGAGAACTTCCGGCTGATCAGCATCGATTTCAACGGCAAGGAGGGCTGGATCGTGGGCCAGCCCGGTCTGCTGCTCCACAGCACCGACGCCGGCCAGAGCTGGAGCAGGCTGTTCCTCGACACCAAGCTGCCCGGCGAGCCCTACCTGGTGACCGCCCTCGGCCCGAAGACCGCAGAACTGGCCACCAACGTGGGCGCCGTGTACCGCACGGCCGACGCCGGAGCCAGCTGGCAGGCCCTGGTGACCGATGCAGCCGGCGCCGTTCGCGACCTGCGCCGCTCCGCCGACGGCTCCTACGTGAGCGTGAGCAGCCTGGGCAACTTCTTCGCCACCTGGACGCCCGGCCAGGCCACCTGGCAGGTGCACCAGCGGGTGAGCAGCCAGCGCCTGCAGTCCATGGGCTTCCAGCCCGACGGCCGGCTGTGGATGGTGACCCGGGGCGCCCAGCTGCGCTTCAACCCCGAGGCGGGCGATCCCGAGGACTGGAGCAAGCCGGTGATCCCGATCACCAACGGCTACGGCTACCTCGACATGGCCTGGGACCCCCGCGGCGGCATCTGGACCGGCGGCGGCAGCGGCACCCTGCTCAGCAGCAGCGACGGCGGCAGCCAGTGGACCCGCGATCCGGTGGCCGCGGGCCAGCCCTCCAACTTCACCCGGATCGCCTTCCTGGGCGATGGCAAGGGCTTCGTTCTCGGCGAGCGGGGCACCCTGCTGCGCTGGGTGGGCTGAGGTGCTCTGCCGAGCTGCTCTGCTTCCCGCTCTGCGTCCCTCTGTAACCAACCTTACGAGGCGGGGGCGGAGCACCCTCCCCGCCCCGTAGGATCGCCGGGCTGAACGCTTGTTGCCATGGCTGCCGGCTCAACCGGAGAACGCCCGTTCTTCGAGATCATCACGAGCATCCGTTACTGGGTCATCCATGCCGTGACCCTCCCCGCCATCTTCCTGGCAGGTTTTCTGTTCGTGTCCACGGGCCTCGCCTACGACGCCTTCGGCACGCCCCGCCCCGACGCCTACTTCCAGGCCCAGGAGAGCAAGGCGCCCGTCGTGAGCAAGCGCTATGAGGGCAAGAGCCAGCTTGACCTGCGCCTGAAATAAGCCATGACCCAGACCCCAGCCCCCACCACGCCGCGCAACTACCCGATCTTCACGGTGCGCTGGCTGTCCGTTCACGCCCTTGGCATCCCCACGGTGTTCTTCCTGGGAGCCCTGGCCGCCATGCAGTTCGTACGCCGCTGAGATCATGGGCCTGCAACGCAATCAGAACCCGAACAACCTGCCGGTCGAACTGAACCGCACCAGCCTCTATCTGGGCCTGCTGTTCATCTTCGTGATCGGCGTGCTGTTCACCAGCTACTTCTTCAACTGAATCGGGAGATCGTCACCATGAGCGGCAAGAAATCCACCCTGCCTGACGGCCGGATCCCCGATCGCCTCCCCGACGGCCGCCCGGCCGTGGCCTGGAAGAGTCGGTGGACCGAAGGCGTCCTCCCCCTCTGGCTGGTGGCCACCGCCGGCGGTATGGCCGTGATCTTCGTGGTGGGGCTGTTCTTCTACGGCTCCTACGTGGGCGTGGGTTCGGCCTGATCGCCCCCCATCACCACCTCACACACCGAAGCGGGCCCGTTGGGCCCGCTTTTCTGTGGGGCGCGCTTCACCCACCTAAGGGTTCTGTGCCACCAGCTGGCTCAGCAGCTGCTCGGCGGCAAGCCGCCGCTCCGGGCCATCACCGCGCAGATCCTTGAGCACCACAACGCCGTCCGCCGCCTCGCTGTCGCCGATCACGGCCGCCCAGGGGGCACCGCTGCGATCGGCCCTTTTGAACTGCTTGCCGAAGGCGGCGCCACTGCTGTCGCGCTCGGCGATCAGGCCCGCCTGGCGGGCCTGGCGGGTGAGCAGCAGCGCCTGGCGCTCGGCCATCTCCCCACGGCTGATCACATACAGATCCGGCGGCGGCGCGCCCGCTGCCGCCTCGCCTGCCGCCGCCTGGTTGAGCAGCAGCACCAGCCGTTCCAGGCCGATGGCCCAGCCCACCGCCGGGGTAGGAGGCCCCCCAAGCTGCTGCACCAGGCCGTCGTAGCGCCCGCCGCCACAGACCGTGGCCTGGGCGCCGAGCTGATTGCTGGTGATCTCGAAGGCGGTGTGGCTGTAGTAGTCGAGGCCGCGCACCAGGCGCGGGTTGAGCACGAACGGAATCTCCAGCGTCTCCAGGGCCAGGCGCACGCGGGCGAAGCGCTCGTGGCTCTCGCCGGCCAGGGCGTCGGCGAGGGTGGGAGCGCCGGCCAGCAGGTCCTGGGTGGCGGGGTTCTTGCTGTCGAGCACCCGCAGCGGGTTGGTGGCGATGCGCTGCTGGGAATCGGGGTCGAGCTGCTCGCGGTGGGCCTCCAGCCAGGCCACCAGTTCGGCCCGGTAGCGGGCCCTGTCCTCCGGGGTGCCGAGCGAGTTGAGCTCGAGCTGCAGGCCGCCCACGCCGAGCTCGGCCAGCAGATCCCAGGCCACGGCGATCGCCTCGGCATCGCTTTCGGCATCGGCCGTCCCCAGCAGCTCCACGCCGATCTGGTGGAACTGGCGCTGGCGACCCGCCTGGGGACGCTCGTAGCGGAACATCGGGCCGCCGTACCAGAGGCGCTGCGGCCCCTGATTCAGCAGGCCGTGCTGGATCGCCGCCCGCACCACCGAGGCCGTGCCCTCGGGCCGCAGGGTGCAGCTGCGCTCGCCCCGGTCGAGGAAGGTGTACATCTCCTTGCCCACCACATCGGTGGCCTCGCCGATGCCGCGGGCGAACAGCTCGGTGACCTCCAGCAGGGGCGTGCGGATCTCGCTCACGCCGGCGCGGCGGAAGTGCTCGCGGGCGGTGGCTTCAATCCGCTGCCAGGTGGTGGTGGCGGAGGGCAGCAGATCGACCATGCCCCGCAGGCTCTGGAGCGGTTCCAAGGGATCACGGCTGGCGGCAACGCCCCAGTGTGCCGCCTGGCGGGCCAGGGACCGTCCGGCCTGTTCAGGCCAGGCCGTGGTAGTCGCGGTACCAGGTGGCGAAACGCTCCACCCCGGTCTCGATCGGGGTGGTGGGGCGGAAGCCGATCCAGGCCTCCAGGGCGGTGGTGTCGGCCGCGGTGGCGGGCACATCGCCCGGCTGCATCGGCTGCAGATCGCGGATCGCTTCGCGGCCCAGGGCCTGCTCCAGCACCTCGATGAAGCGCAGCAGCGCAATGGGCCGGCTGTTGCCGATGTTGAACAGCCGGTGGGGCACGGCGGCCGTGGCCGGATCGGGAGCCAGCGGGTCGAAGCCGGGATCGGCGGTGGCCGGCTTGTCGAGACAGCGGATCACCCCCTCGGCGATGTCGTCGATGTAGGTGAAATCCCGCTCCATCCGCCCATGGTTGAACACCCGGATCGGCTCGCCGGCCAGGATCGCGCGGGCGAACAGCATCGGGGCCATGTCGGGCCGGCCCCAGGGTCCGTAGACGGTGAAGAAGCGCAGGCCTGTGGCCGGCAGGCCATAGAGGTGGCTGTAGGTGTGCGCCATCAGTTCGTTGGCCTTCTTGGTGGCGGCATAGAGGCTCACCGGATGGTTCACCGGGTGCTGCTCCGAGAAGGGCATCTGTCGGTTGCCGCCGTACACCGAGCTGCTGGAGGCGTACACCAGATGCTCCACCCCGTGGTGGCGGCAGCCCTCGAGCACCGCCGCGAAGCCCACCAGATTGCTCTGCACGTAGACCGAGGGATTGTCGAGCGAGTAACGCACCCCGGCCTGGGCAGCCAGGTGCACCACCCGGGAGGGCCGCTCCACGCGGAACAGGGCGTCCATGCCGGGCCCGTCGGCCACATCCAGCCGCTGGAAGCGGAAGGCACCCGGCGGGGCGATCGCCTCCAGCCGCCGCAGGCGGGCCTGCTTGAGGGCGGGATCGTAGTAGGCGTTGAGATCATCGATGCCCAGCACCTGCTCACCGCGGGCCAGCAGCCGCAAGGCCACTTCCGCACCGATGAAGCCGGCGGCACCGGTGACCAGGACCGGGCCGCCCACCTCAGAGCCCCTGCTGGAGACGCTGGCGGAAGTAGGCGATCGTGGGCTCGAGCCCCTGCTCCAGGGACACCTTCGGCTCCCAGCCCAGCTCGCTGCGCGCCAGGTCGATCACCGGCTGACGCTGCAGCGGATCGTCCTGGGGCAAAGGGCGGGTGGTAAGCGGCAGGGAGGGATCGATGCGATCGCGCACCAGTTCGGCCAGCTGGCGGATGGTGAACTCACCGGGATTGCCGATGTTGATCGGCCCGGTGTGGTTGCCGTTCATCAGCCGGATCATGCCTTCGATCAGATCATCCGCGTAGCAGAAGGAGCGGGTCTGGCTGCCGTCGCCGTAGAGGGTGAGGGGCTCGCCCTTGAGCGCCTGCACGATGAAGTTGCTCACCACACGTCCGTCGTCGGGCAGCATGCGCGGGCCGTAGGTGTTGAAGATGCGCATCACCCTGATTTCGGTGCCGTGCATGCGCTGGTAATCGAAACACAGGGTTTCGGCGATGCGCTTGCCCTCGTCGTAGCAGGAGCGGATGCCGATGGTGTTCACACAGCCCCGGTAGCTCTCCGGCTGGGGGTGCACCTCCGGATCGCCGTACACCTCGCTGGTGCTGGCCAGCAGCAGGCGAGCGCCCACCCGCCGGGCCAGGCCCAGCATGTTGTAGGTGCCGAGGAAGCTGGTCTTGGCGGTCTTGATCGGGTTGAACTGGTAGTGCACCGGCGAGGCGGGGCAGGCCAGGTGCCAGATCCGGTCCACCTCCAGGCGGATCGGATCGGTGACGTCGTGGCGGATGAGCTCGAAGTTGGGATGGCCCAGCCAGTGGCGGATGTTGTCCTTGCGGCCGGTGTAGTAGTTGTCGAGGCAGATCACCTCCTCGCCGGCGTTCATCAGCCGGTCGATCAGATGGGAGCCAAGAAAACCGGCGCCGCCGGTGACCAGGTTGCGGTGGGTGGTCATCGGTTCAGCCCTCCCCCACGCGCCAGACGTTGAGGCCGGCGGCGCGGGCCGCCGCGGCATCGGCCACGGCACGGCCGTCGAACAGCCAGGCGGGATGGCGCATCACCTCGGCGATCGCCGGCCAGTCGAGCTGGCGGTACGCCCCCCATTCGGTGAGGATCAGCACCGCATCGGCCCCGCGGGCGGCCTCCTCCGGACTGGCGGCCGGCACCCAGCCCCCCTCGCCGCTCAGCGAAGCCACACCTCCCGGTGGACAGCCCAGGTCGCGGGCGATCTGCTCCGCCTCCACCTTGGGATCCACGATCGCCAGGGTGGCGCCTTCCTCGATCAGGTCGCGGCAGATGCGGATCGCCGGCGCTTCGCGGGTGTCGTTGGTGTCGGCCTTGAAGGCGAAGCCCAGCACCGCCAGGCGCTTGCCGGTGACGGTGCCGAACAGGTTGCGCACCGCCAGCCGGGCGATCCGCTGCTGCTGCCAGGCGTTGAGCGTGACCACCTGTTCCCAGTAGGCGGCGGGCTCCTCGAGGCCGTAGTGGCGGCAGAGGTAGACCAGGTTGAGGATGTCCTTCTGGAAGCAGCTGCCTCCGAAGCCTGGACCGGCCTGCAGGAACTTCGGCCCGATGCGCGAATCGGTGCCGATCGCCCGGGCCACCTCGCGCACGTTGGCGCCGGTGGCCTCGCAGAGGGCGGCGATGGCGTTGATCGAAGAGATGCGCTGGGCCAGGAAGGCGTTGGCCGTGAGCTTGGAGAGCTCGCTGCTCCATACGTTGGTGCGCAGGATCCGGTCATCGGGAACCCACTGGCCGTAGACGCCGGCCAGGGCCTCGATCGCCCCGGCATCCTCGCCGCCGATGAGCACCCGGTCGGGGCTCTCGAGATCGGCGATGGCCGTGCCCTCCGCCAGGAACTCCGGATTCGAGAGCACCGAGAAGGTTTTCCCCCCGCCATCGGCCTGGGCGGCGCCGAGGATCGCGGTGACCGTTTCGGCGGTGCGTACCGGCAGGGTGCTCTTCTCCACCACGATCGTGTGGCCCCGGGCGGCGGTGGCCACCTGGCGGGCGGAGGCCTCGATCCAGCGAAGATCGCTGGCCTGGCCGGCCCCGAGGCCGCGGGTCTTGGTGGGGGTGTTCACCGCCAGGAACACCATGTCGGCGGCGGCGATGGCGGCATCCACCTCGGTGCTGAAGTGGAGATTGCGACCCCGGGCCCGGCCCACCACCGCATCGAGGCCCGGCTCGTACACCGGCAGGCGGGCGAGGTCACCGTCGTTCCAGGCGGCGATCCGCTGCTCGTTGAGGTCGACCACCGTGACCTGGATCTCGGGGCAGCGATCGGCGATCACCGCCATCGTGGGACCACCCACGTAACCCGCTCCGATGCAGCAGATGGAGCGGACCGGTGCGGGGGCGGAAACCATGAACGAGCGACATCCGGACGATCTGGCGGGGAGGTTACCGCCCTTCCGCTGCAATCTTCCAGCCGTGTCCATTGGCAGACCACCTCCGTAGGCTCAGAAGCAGGACCGGCGTTCAAGGCGGAATGGAGCACGGATCCGACTCCACGGTGCTGATCACGGGCGGGGCGGGGTTCCTTGGCAGCCACGCCACCCTGGTGCTGCTGGAGGCCGGCCGGTCGGTCGTGGTGCTCGACGACTTCAGCAACAGCAGGCCAGAGGCCCTGCGTCGTGTGGCAGCGCTGGCGGGACTGAACGGCTGGAGCCCCGCGGGTCCCGGGCAATGGCGGGCTGGCGATGGCGTTTCGCTGCGGGTCATCACCGGCGATGTCTGCCGCGGCGCGCATCTGGAGGCCGCCTTCGCCCAGGCCCCGATCAGCGCGGTGCTGCATTTCGCCGGCCTGAAGGCGGTGGCCGAATCGGTACAACAACCGCTGCGTTACTGGCAGGTGAACGTGGGCGGCAGCCTGCGGCTGCTGGAGGCGATGAAGGGGCACGGTTGCCGCACGCTGGTGTTCAGCAGCAGTGCCACCCTCTACGGGCTCAGCGAGCGGACGCCGCTCAGCGAGAACGCTCCTGTCCAGCCGATCAATCCCTACGGCAGCACCAAGGCGGCCGTGGAGCGGCTGCTGGCCGATCTGGCTGCCAGCGAACCCGGCTGGCGGATCGCCTCGCTGCGCTACTTCAATCCTGTGGGAGCCCATCCCAGCGGCAGGATTGGCGAGGATCCCAGCGGCATACCCAACAACCTCTTCCCGCTGGTGAGCCAGGTGGCGCTGGGTCGTCTGCCGCAGTTGCTCGTCTTCGGCTGCGACTGGCCCACCGCCGATGGCACCGGGGTGCGTGACTACATCCACGTCATGGATCTGGCCGAGGGCCATCGCGCCGCCCTCACGCTGCTGGAGCAGGAACCGCCCCAGCACCTCATCCTCAACCTCGGCAGCGGCCGGGGCCATTCGGTTCTGGAGCTTGTGCGGGCCTTCGAAGCCGCCAGTGGCCGGACGGTGCCCTGGCAGGCAGCTCCCCGCAGGCCGGGAGACTCAGCCGTGAGCATCGCCGATCCCACCGCAGCGCACCGGCGGCTGGGCTGGCAGGCGCGGCGCAGCCTGGCCGAGTGCTGTCGGGATGGCTGGATCTGGCAGTTGGCCAACCCCCGCGGCTACGAGGCCTGAACCGTTCCCCCGGCGGTGGCTGGCGGGGGAGCCAGACGCCGGAACACCCGGTACTGGCGGCTGCGAAGGCCCAGGTCCTCGCTGATGTCCTGCCACAGCCCCGGTTCTCGCTGGAGGCAGCGTCGGAGGAAGGCCTCGGTGTTGGGACCCACCGGGTCGGTGCGCATCCAGACGAGGTGACGGTTACCCGGATCCGTGAGCTGGCGACAGGCGCTCTCCGGGCTGGTGGGAAGGTCGAGCCGTCGGGTGGCCCAGCTCGCCACCAGATCCTGCTGGTTGAGGCTCCACTTCGGGCCGATACCCACGGTGGTGGCTGGCTGGCGTAACTGGCGCTGGAGCGCCACGTCCTGGGGAGCGGTGAAGCGCCGTTCCTCAGGGGCGAGAGCGGCCAGGTAGCGGCGGGCTGCCGTTCGATCGGCCTCGAGGGCCAGCACCAGCGGCCTCGGACGGCGCGGCGCGTTCAGCACGCTGGAGACAAAGGTGTTGTTGAGAAAGATCAGAAGCATGCCCAGCATCACCACCCGGGCGATCCAGCGGATCGAGCGGGGCCGGGCCTCCATCTCCCCGAACCCGCAGGTCATGATCAGCAGCAGGGGCAGCACCACCAGCAGAAGGTCGCCCTTCTCGAGATCACCTCGCTGCAGGGAAAGCAGCAGCTCGACCAGGAAGATCACGGTCAGAACGGGGATCAACAGGACCCGATCAGCACGGGCCCGGAAGACCGGAAGGCGCCACTGTCTGACGGTCAGGCTGATCAGGCCCAGGATCGGCACCACGACGAGCAGCCAGATGGGCAGCCCGGCCACGTTCGTGCTGAAGAACTCAGCCAGTACCGGCATGAGACGGTCAACCTCAGGGGAGAAGCGGACCGACCACTCCAGAGGCAGCTGCACCGCTCCCGCCCAGGCCAGGGACACGCCACCCGGCAGAAAGAGGTAAGGCCCGAAGCAGAGGGCCGCCGCGGCCAGACCGCCGGCCAGCAGAGGAGGCAGCCGCACCAGGGGATGGGGCAGCAGCATCAGCACGAGCACCACCAGCATCAGCAGCGGTGAGACCAGAGCCGGTGAGCACAGCATGGCCAGCACCAGGGCGGCCCCCACGAGCATCAGCTCCGGGCCGCTCTGCCGTACGGGGCGTGGGGATTGCGCCACCAGCCTGCTGACGGCGTGCATCGCCAGAACGAGGAAACAATTGGCGAACTGCACCGGCTGACCGGAGAGGGCGCCCGGAAACATCTGGCCGAGCACCACGAACACCGCGCCACCCAGGAGCGGGACGATGGAATCCGGACGCAGACGAATGAGACCGGCTGCACCGAAATGGTGAAGCGCGCGCGCCAGGAGGATGCCCCCCAGCAGGTTGATCGCCAGGATCAGCAGCCGGTGAGCCGTCAGGCTCCCCAGCCAGGCCGACGGGGCATAGAGCAGCTGGACCAGAGGCTGGGTGCCGTTCACCAGCCCGTCGAAGAGCCACTGGCCTTCGAGCAGCCGCTGGCCGGCGTACAGCAGCTCGTCCAGGCGGACGTCATAGGTGCCGGCGATCGTGGGCTGGCGGAGGATGCGCACCAGCAGCCCCACCACGATCAGCGACCAGAGGGTCGGGGGCAGGAAACGAGGCAGGGCCGGATCCAGTGCCTGGGAGTCGCGGACCCTGGCAGGGGATTCGGTCAAAGCATCCACAGGATGGGAACGGCAGCCTACCGACCTGAGCCGAGCGCTTCCACTGCGCTCAGGTTCGCTCGCGCTCCAGTCGCTCCCGGCGTCGTTCCCTGAGGCGCCGTCCGAGTTCCGGCCCGGGCCGCAGCCCAGCGCTGGCCATCAGTTCGGAGGCCGTTACGCCGGGGCTCAGATGGCGCCAGCGGAGCCACCAGCGCAGCAGCGGCCTGCGCGGACCCACCCCGGCAGCCAGCGCCAGGGCAACAGCCTCCGGTGCGCTCCCCGGCTCTTCCAGCAGCTCACACCAGCGGGCTGCCGTCCAGCGCCCGGGAGCGGGGCCGCCGCCGCCGGCCTCCGGCGGCAGGGCTGTCAGCCGCTGGCGCAGCGCCAGGAAGCGTGCCAGCAGACGGTGCTGGCGATGAGGGAGCTGGAGGCGCTCGGCCACCGCCAGCGGATCTGCGGCGACGGCCAGCAACGCCGGCAGGAGGGGCAGCCCCAGCCGGGCGGCCCAGCCCAGGCGCCGGTGCCAGTGCCGGTCGGACTGCAAGGCGGGATCCAGCAGCACCATCCCCCCCCAGCGCTGCAGGGCGGCCAGGGCCCGGGACCAGGCCTCCCGCTCCAGCAGCAGCTCCAGCTCCATCCGCAGGCGGGTGGCCAGGGCCGGTGGCGCCTGGGCAGGAAGGTCGCCATGCCGCCAGGCCCAGGGCCAGTCCGCCAGGGTGGCGGCGATCTGGGCGCGGGAATCGTCCGCCAGTTCGAACCCCAGTCGGGCGGCATAGCGGGCACCACGCACCACGCGGGTGGGATCGTCGCGCACGCTGGCCCCGTGCAGGAAGCGCAGGCGCCGAGCCGCCAGATCCGTGAGGCCGGCATGGGGATCCACCAGGGCGCCGTCGCCATCGCCGCCGAGCTGCAGAGCCATGGCGTTGATGGTGAAATCGCGCCGGGCCAGGTCGTCGCTGAGACTCCCGAAGCTCACCACCGGGTTTTCCCCCGGCTGGGGGTAGGTCTCGCGACGGGCGCTGGCCAGATCCAGCAGCAGCGGTCCCTCCGGCAGCTGCAGTTCCAGCTCCACCGTGCCGTAGGCCCCATGCTCCTGCAGATAGAGCACCCCACCCGGCCCCACCGCCCGGCAGAGCCGGCGGGCCAGGCGCGGGGCCGGAGCCGTCGCCTCGTCGCCCCCGCAGGCTGCCGGCTCCACCACCAGGTCGAGATCGGGCACCCCAAGCCAGGGATCGTTGTGGACGCGATGCAACAGCAGGTCGCGCACGGCACCGCCCACCAGCGCCAGCCCGTCCTCGCCGGCAGCGACGTGCAGCAGGGGCAGCAGCGAGGGCGGCAGCCCCGGCAACGCGTCCACGGCGGGCGGGATCGGGCGGTTCAAGGGCCCTGGATGGTGAGAATGGCCGCATCATCCCGGAGCCGTTCCTTGTCTGCCCTCACCCGCTGCCTGGAGGAGGAGGCCGCCGCGATCGCGGCCAGCGCCCAGCGCCTGGATCCCCATCAGGTGGAGGCCGCCCTGGAGCTGCTCGAGCGCTGCGCCGATGGTCGGGCCAAATTGGTGATCACCGGCGTGGGCAAGAGCGGGATCGTGGCGCGCAAGATCGCCGCTACCTTCTCCTCGATCGGCCTGATGGCGATCTACCTCAACCCGCTCGACGCCCTGCACGGCGATCTCGGGGTGGTGGCACCCGAGGATGTGACGCTGCTGCTCTCCAACAGTGGCGAGACCCAGGAACTGCTCGAGATCCTGCCGCACCTCAAGCGTCGCGGCACCGGTCGCATCGCCCTGGTCGGGCGGGTGGAATCGAGCCTGGCGCGCGGCTGCGACGTGGTGCTCGACGGCTCAGTGGACCGGGAGGTGTGCCCCCTGAACCTGGCGCCCACCGCCAGCACGGCAGTGGCCATGGCCATCGGCGATGCTCTGGCCGCCGTGTGGATGGAGCGTCGCGGCATCTCCCCTCAGGACTTCGCCCTCAACCACCCGGCCGGCTCGCTGGGCAAGCAGCTCACCCTCACGGCCGCCGACCTGATGGTGCCGGTGGCCCGGCTGGCGCCGCTGCGGGCCGGCACGCCGCTGCCGGAAGTGATCGCCCACCTCACCGCCGACGGGGTCGGCGCCTGCTGGGTGGCACGTGACGATGGCTCGCAGCGGCTGCACGGCCTGATCACCGACGGCGACCTGCGGCGGGCCCTCCAGACCCACGGCGCCGAAACCTGGAACCGCCTCACCGCCGCCGACCTGATGACGGCCGATCCGATCACCATCGGCGCAGACACCCTGGCGATCGAGGCCCTCGCCCAGATGGAGCTCAACCGGCGCAAGGCCATCGGCGTGCTGCCGGTGGTCACCGGCGAGCAGACAATGCTGGGCCTGCTGCGCCTGCACGATCTGGTTCAGGCGGGTCTGACCACCGCAGGTGCCTGACCCGATGAAAGGGATCGCAACGGTGGAGACAGCGACCCGACCCCAGCGCAATGCAGCGATCGATCTGCTGCGCGGCAGCAGCATGCTTTACATCGTGGGCTTCTGGCACCTGCTGGGCTACGTCGACGGCATCGATGGCTACAAGAACGCCGTCACGTACCGCCTGACGATCGCTGTTCTCGGGCTGTTCACCCTGATGGCCGGAGCCCTGGCCGGCCGGCGGGAGGTTCGCGGGCTTGCCGATCTCCTGCAGTACTACCGGGCCCGTGCGATCCGCATCCTGCCGCCCTACGCCCTGGCCGTGGTGCTGTTCGTCCCCACGGGTCTGCTGCAGTGGCCGGATGTGCCCCGGGGTCTTCTGCTGCTGCCGGCCTTCGATGGCGAGCCGCTGCGCACGCTCTGGTACGTGAACGTCCTGTTGGTCTGTTATGCGCTGGCCCCCCTGCTGCTGCTGCTGCGCCACAGGCTTCATGCCGCCGGCGCCGGCCGTGGGTGGGCCCTGATCCTGGTGGGTGCCTGCAGCCTGCTGGGCCTGGGCCTGCTGGTGCGGCTCTGCCCCGGGCTGGATCCCCGCTTTGCTCTGTACTTCCCGGCCTTCGCCACCGGACTGCTGCTGGCCCATCCCCTGCTGGACCCCCAGCGCCGGGCCTTCAGCCGGCTGCAGCGAGCCATCCTGCTGGTTCTGGCGGTGGCGGCCGTGGCCTTCACCCTCGGCGTCGAAGGCCGTGACTTCGAGACCAGCCTGCGTTCGCTGCCGATGGCCACGATCCTTCCGGCCCTCGCGGTGCTCGCCGGCACCCGCCGCTGGCACGGCTTCAACCTGCCGGGCTGGATGCAGGCGGTGAGCTACGCCAGCTACTTCATGTACCTGTTCCATCGCCCGATTCTGCGGTTCGTGACCGACTCGGCCGTGGGCCTCTCGGTGCCCCAACCCTGGCCCCTGCTGCTGATCCTGCTGGTGATCGGCATGCCGCTGGTGGTGGCGATCTCGTGGTGGGGGCAGAGGCTCTACGACCAGAGCCTGAAGGCCTCATCGCGGGCGGCGAACCACTCGGCCGCCAGCACGCCGCCACCAGTGCGGTAGTCGCGGAACCAGGGGCCGCCGAGGGTCCAGTGCACCAGAGCTGGCCCTCCCTTGGAGGCGGGCTCCGGCCGGGGAGGCTGCACGTCGATCAGGTGGTTCCAGCGCTCGATCGGCAGCGCGCCGATCTCGTGATCGCCGGCAAGCCATTCCATGCGGTGCAGCTGCAGTCCCGTTGCCGTGTTCACGTAGTCGGGGGTGAGGGCGGTGCAGCGGGCGCAGTTGAACAGCATCAGCGAACTCCAGTTCTTCTTCTCGTAGCGGGTCTGCAGCGCCCCGAGAAATTTCACGTCCTCACGGGGCACGTGCTCGTGCTGCACGCACTGCAGGGCGTAGCGCTCATCCCGCAGGGCCCAGAGCTCGGCGATGTCGCCCCGGGCAAGCATGTCGCAGTCCATGAAGATGGCCCAGCCCTGATACTCCATCAGGTAAGGCACAAGGAAGCGGCTGAACGAGAACTCGGTGCTCTGGCGCGGATCCCGATCCCGCCGGTAGCAGCCCTCGAGCTGACGGGCCACGATCGGGGTGAGCGCCAGGGGCTGGGAGCTGTGCTGGTAGAGGCTGTCGATCAGCACGTTCACGGCCGCCCGCTCGTGGGGGTCGTAGCCGATGAACACGGGAATGGGCAGGGCCATGGAGACGATGCAGGCGGCGGAGTATCGCCGTCATGAGCCTACTGCGTTGCTGTTATGCGACAAGCGGTGGATTCAGCCCGCCTCGGCCGCCGCGATCCTGCGGGCCTGCTCCAGCTGCTCGGCCGTGTCCACCGACAGCGATTCCCCCTCCACCGGGAACGTGCCGATGCCGATACCAGCCTCCAGCAGCCGCAGCTGCTCCAGCTTCTCGATCTCCTCCAGCGGCGAGGGGGGCAGCTGGTTCCAGCGGGCCAGCACGTCGGCCCGGTAGCCATAGATCCCCACGTGGCCCCAGTAGGGGGCATGGGCATGCCAGTCGGCCGGATCCACACCGCGCACGTGGGGGATCGCCGAGCGGGAGAAGTAGAGCGCCCGCCCGTCGGAGGACACCAGGGTCTTGACCACGTTGGGGTTGTGCACCTTGTCAGCCCCCATCCGATACACGGGCGTCAGCACCTCGGTGGCCGGGCCGCGCCGCTCGAACTCCGCCACCATCGCATCGATCGCCTGCGGATCGATGAACGGCTGGTCACCCTGCACGTTGAGGATCACCGTGTCACCAGCGGTCGCACCGGCCAGCACCACGATCGGCTCCACCACCGAGGCGATGCGCTCGCTGCCGGAGGCGCAGGCGGGGCTGGTGGCCAGGGCCTCGAAGCCCCAGTCGGCCGCCGCGGCGATCAGCTCGTCGCTGTCGGTACAGAGCACCACCGCCTCAGGGCGCCGGGCCTGACGGCAGCGCTCCAGCACCCGCCGCAGCATGGGCCGGCCACCGATGTCGGCCATCACCTTGCCCGGCAGGCGTGAAGACTCCAGCCGCGCCGGCACCGCCACGACGAACCGCATCCCTTCTGAGCGCCGATCTGGCGGGAGCTTACGGCTCCCTTCGCTCACCAGGTGGCCGTGGCCTCCCGCGCCCGCGCCACCAGGCGGGCCACCAGCTCCGGATCAGCGGCCGGGCGCTCGCCGCCTGCCACCTGGCGGTACAGGTCGGCCACGCGCCAGCTCTCCGTGGCGGCATCGGCGCCGTGGCGAGGGATCAGATGCAGGTGGAAATGGCGCGCCCCCTCCCCGAAAGCGATCGCGTACACGCGCTCGCAACCGGTGAGGTCGCGCACCAGGGCGCTGCAGCGCTGCAGCATCGGGCCCAGACCCGCGCATTCCTCGGCGTCGAAGTCGATCGGACCGCCCACATGGCGCAGGCTGTCGAGCACCAGCCAGCCCGGTAGCGGCGCCGGCAGAGGATGGTGGCGCAGCAACCAGACAGCGCCGCGGTGGATCTGCAGCCCGGCCCCGGCGGCTCCGGCATGAATGCGGCAGACGCCGCAGGAGGTCGATTCGGCCATGCGCCAAGCTTGACCCAGAACCAGGCGCGCCCATCGCTCTCCCCGCCGCCCCCTCAGCCAGCGATGACGGCCTGGTGGTGGTGACCGTGGCCTACGACAGCGGCGCCGTTCTGCCCGGCCTCGCCGCCGACCTGGCCCGGCAGTCGCGGGCACCCGAAGCCTGGCTGGTGGTGGACAACAGCCCCCTGAGCGCCCCGCTCTCCCTGAAGACCCTGGCGGCTCCAGGCCTGCCGCTGCGCGCGCTCAGCGGCGGCGAGGGCGAGGGGTTCGGAGCCGGCTGCAACCGCGCCCTCGAGCGGCTCGACGCCGAGGGCTGGCGCGGCTGGGTGTGGCTGCTCAACCCCGACACCGCCCTGCCCCGCGGCAATGAGCTGGCCCAGCTGCTGGCAACGCTGGCCGGGCTGCCGTCCACGGCCCTGGTGGGCACGGCCGTGGACGACGGCCACGGCGGCACCGAAGCCAGCGGGGGCTGGATCGACCCCGGCCTGGCCTTCCGTCGCCGCTGCCTCGGGTCGGACCACCGCCACCGGGAAGAGCCCCTGGCGGTGGACTGGCTGAGCGGCTGCAACCTGGCGCTGCGGCCCAGCGCCCACCAGCCGCCCGCCCGCTTCGATTCCCGCTTCCCCCTTTACTACGAGGACGTGGATCTCTGCCTGCGCCAGCGGGCCCGGGGCGCTCCGGTGCTGTGGCTGCCGGCCCCGGCGGTGCTGCACCGCCGGGGCACCGGCAGCGCCGCCCCCGGGCCGCGGCGGATCCGGCTCTCCACGCTGGGGTATCTGCGCTTCCTCAGACGCCACTGCCCGCCCTGGGTGTTCGCGCTGCGCACGGCCCGGCTGCTGCTGCTGAGCCTGCTGCGCCTACCGCTCTGGCCGCGCCGCAGCCTCGCGGCCCTGCAGGCCTGCGCCACTGTGCTTCTGGAAACCCTGCGGGGCCTGCCCGCCTGAGGTCGATGCCCCGTTCCACGCCCCTGGCCCTGTTCAACGGCAGCTACCTCAGCCGCAAGCCCACCGGCATCGGCGTGGTGGCGCGCGATCTGGTCGGCGCCCTCGATCCCGGGCGGGTGCCGCTGCTCGATCCGCTCGGGCTGGGCCGCCCCGGCAGCCTGCCGATCCCGGGCACCCTCTCGCCCGAACACGGCCGCCGCGGGCACTGGGCCCGGCTGGTCTGGACCCAGAACGAGCTGCCCAGGCTGATGCGCCGCCACGGTGCCCCCCTGCTGCTCTCGCCCCTGCCCGAGGCGCCGCTGCTGCAGGGGGTGCGCTCCGTCGTGCTGGCCCACGACCTGCTGCCGCTGCGCTACCCCCAGCTCACGCCCCTGCTGGCCTACCACCTGGCCTACGTGCCGCTGGTGCTGCACCGGGCCGTGCGGGTGCTCTGCAACTCGGAGGCCACCGCCCGGGAGGTGCACCAGCGGTTGAGGGTCCCCGCACGCCGGCTGATCCCGATCCAGCTGGGCTTCGATCCGGGCCTGCTGCGGCCCCTGGGCCTGGAGCGTCAGCCCTTCTTCCTGGTGCTGGGCCGCCACGACCCCCACAAGAATCTGGAGCGGGCGCTGCGGGCGTTCGCGGCGGTGGACGATGCGCAGGGGGATCTGCGTCTCAAGCTGGTGGGCCCCCACGACCGCCGCTACACCCCCCGCCTGCAGCAGCTCGCCGCCGAACTGGGCATCGCCGACCGCTGCGACTGGCTGCCCTGGGTGAGTGACGCCGAACGCCTGGAGCTGCTCAACCGCTGCCGCGGCCTGCTGATGGTGAGCCTGTGGGAGGGCTTCGGCCTGCCGGCGCTGGAGGCGATGGCCTGCGGCGCCCCGGTGATCGCGGCCCGCGCCGGCGCCCTGCCCGAGGTGGTGGGCGACGCGGGGCTGCTGGTGGACCCCCGCAACCCGGCCGCGATCGCCGCCGCCCTGGCCGACCTGGGCCGCGATGGGCCCCTGGCCCGCCAGCTGGCCGAGGCGGGCCCGGCCCGGGCCGCCGGCTTCCGCTGGCAGGACACCGCCGGCCAGGTCATGGCGGTGCTGGAGAGCTGCGCCTGAGCGGAGCGTTCCGGCGGTGGGCCTGCTTCAGAGGGCGCTGAGTCGGCTGTGCAGCTCGGGCCCCAGGCATCCACGCCACAGCGAACGATCGAGGAAGCGGTAATCGGCGCGGTAGATGCGGCGGACCTTCGCTTCCAGTTCCGGGTTGTAGAAGCTGGCGTAGGGGGGGCACTCACCGGCTGGGATCAGAGTCATGAGTTCCCCTCGCTGCAGCAGCCAGGCAACCGCCGATGCAGCCTGCCCACTGGCGCGGGCCCGCGCCGGCCGGTCGCTGCGAACCCGGAACGGCATCGCCACCTCGGTGCCGCAGAGGCCGTTCACGTGCCGGCGCAGCGGTTCGAGATCGTCAGCGTCGAACACCTGATCGAACCGCCACCAGCGGTAGCGACGGCGCTGGGGATGGAAGTGGACCTTGTCCACACAGCGGAACCCGTGGCGGTCGAGTTCGTCGACGAAATCGGCGAAGGTCTCGAGTCGGGCGTCGGGGCATAACCGCTGCGAGGCCGCCCGGTAGCGTTCGTGTTCCACGTACTTATTGAGGTAGGCACTCACCAGGCGCCGCAGCGGGTTTCGGAACACGATCAGGCGCTGCAGGCCCACGGGCCGGGTGCGACTCCGCTCCACCTCCCAGGCGAAATCAGCGACACTGCGACAGGCTGCCTTGGGGGAAGCGCAGATCACCAGGCGGTCGATGCGGCTGACGAAAGCCCTGGGCGCCATGGATAACCCGCAATCTCACCTCAAGGGAATGAGAGTACCTGCGGGGTCTGCGGGCCATGAAAGCCCTGCTGCGCAGGCCCTCAGGCACAGACGAACACAGCCGCCTCCTCCTGGGCAGCGGCCCGCAGCGAGGCCCGCAGCCGCTGGTCGGCATCCGGCGGCAACGCCACCCTCACCACCGTTCCGGGAGCCCGCCAGCGCAGGGCCGCCAGCAGCATCAGGCTCTCCCCCACCACCACCGTCCCCCGCCACGACGGCAGCAACTGCTCCGGTGGCATCCTCAGACAGGTGTCCCCCTCGGCCAGCGGCAGGATCCAGGAGCGTTTGCTCTCAACCGGATGGGGGATGAGGCACCAGGGGCGTGGCAGAGCAGCGGCCTGCTCCTGCAGGCGCTCCACCCCGGGGGAATCGATGATCAGGGTGCCCGGCGGCGGCGCAGGGGCGTCCAGGCCCCCCTGCGGAGGCAGTTCGCGGGGTCCGAACAGGGGTCCCAGATCCCGGCAGCGGAAGCGGGAGCACCAGGGAGCACGCCAGGCCGGGGCGTCGGAGAAGAGCCAACAGTCGATTCCGGCCGGGAAGGCCTGAGGGTCCACGGCCCGGGGCGCGTCGCGGTACTGATCCAGGCCATCGTCGAGCAGCACCAGCCGCCCGGCCCCGGCAGCGATCCGGCGCAGGGCCCGGCCGGCGTTGCGCAGATGGGCCAGGCGCAGCTCCTTCACGGCTCCCGCCAGCGCCAGAGGCACCAGCAGAGCCAGGGTGAGGGGGTGCACCGGGAGCCGCAGGGGCCAGTGCCGGCGGTCCTCCGGGCCCAGCCGCATGCGCCGCGGCTCCCAGATCAGCACCTCCAGCCCGCCCTCGCCGGCCTCGGCCGGCCTGCGCCGCAGCCGCCGCGCCGCCTCCAGATGCAGGGCGTTGCTCGCCAGCGTCAGAAGGATCACCGCTGGCCCAGCAAGCGCCGCATCCCCTCCAGCCGTCCCTGGCCCAGGCCCAGCACCAGCACCGGCAGGTGCAGCAGCTGGCGGCCCGTGCGCCACCAGAGGCGATGCCACCAGCGCACCGCCCAGCGCCCCTGCCGCGAGGGGGGCACGAGCTTGGGGGGCAGCTCCTCCAGGAAGTCCTCCGGGATCGCCAGGAAGCAGCCCCAGAAGGCCATGCGGCGGGCGTGATCGATCTCGTCGGCCGTCTCGGCGGAGGGGCGCGGCACAGAGGATCCCACCACCCGCCACACTCCGGGCGCCATCGGCTCGTAGACGCTGGCGGGGGTGCGGGGACCCCAGGGATGGTGGGCCGCCAGCAGGCGGTTGCCCAGCCGGGAGGAGCGCATCGTCGCCAGTCCCAGGCTGCGGCGCAGTGCCTGCCCCTCACCGGCGCGCGGCTGGCCCATGCGCTCCTCGTTGGAGTGCTCGATCACCCCGATCGCCTCGGTGGGAATCAGCCCGAGCCGCAGCCCCTGCTGCACCTCCAGGCGGGCGCGCAGATCCTTGTCCTCGAACCCCCAGCCCCGCAGGAACTCGTTGAAGCCACCCACGGCCGCGAGGTTGTCGCGCTCCATCAGGAACTGGCCGTAGCGGCCCTCACCGCCATGGCCCACCCACACGGGCCCCGCAGCCAGCAACGCCGCCGGATCCAGCTGGCCGCTGGGCCAGCAGTCGGCATCCATCCGCATCAACCACGGGCCGCACGCCTGGGCGAGGGCGAAGTTGTAGGCGCGGGAGGGATTCCAGCGGCGCTCCCCTTCCACCCGCAGCAGGCGCAGGCGCGGATCGGCCGGCAGGTCCTCGCGGCGCAGCGGCTCGCGGCTGCTCCAGTCCACGATCAGGTGCTCGTGGTGGTGGGGCCAGGCGGCCACCCGAGGCGCGGTGGCGAGCAGGTGCTCGCGCCGGTTCATGCAGACCGTGACGACGCTCAGTCCCACAGGCCCATGGCGTCGTCGCGGGCGCGGTACCACTCCGCCGCCAGCACGCCGCCCATGGCGAACTGCTCCCGGAACCAGGGACCGCCCAGGGTCCAGTGCAGCAGGGTCGGTCCCCCCTGCTCAGCGCCGGCTTCGGGAGCCGCCTGCACGTCCACCAGGTGGTTCCAGCGGTCGGGGAGGGCGCCGATCTCGTGGTCGCCCGCCAGCCAGTGGAAGCGGTGCAGCTCCAGGCCGGTGGCCGTGTTCACGTAGTCGGGGGTGAGGGCGGTGCAGCGCTCACAGTTCAGGAGCATCAGGGAGCTCCAGTTCTTCTTGGGATAGGCGCTCTGCACCTCGCCAAGGAACTTCACGGTCTCGCCCGGCACATGCTCGTGCTGCACGCACTGCACGGCATAGGCCCCGTCGCGCACCTGCCAGAGCTCGGCGATGTCGCCGCGGCAGAGCATGTCGCAGTCCATGAAGATCGCCCAGCCGCTGTAGCCGCACAAGTGCGGCACCAGGAAGCGGGTGAACGAGAAGGCCGTGCTCTGCTTCGGATCCCGCTCGCGGCGGTACAGACCCTGAGCCGCCAGCTGGGGGGTGACGAGGGGCGTGATCGCCAGCGGCAGGCTGCTGTGCTGATAAAGGCTGTCGATCAACACGTTGGTGGCGGCCCGCTCCCGGGGGTCGTAGCCGATGAAGATCCGGATCGGTTCGGCGGGAGATTCCATCGGCGTCAGGCGCTGCGGGCAATTTACGTGCGCCCACCGCCGCCTCCCGCCGCCGCCTGGCACCTTCGCCGCTTCGCCGGAGACCAGGGAAGGCACCGTTACAGTGGCCTCTCATGAGCTTTCTGGCCGGCCTCAACGACGCCCAGCGCCGGGCGGTGGATCATCGCGACGGGCCCCTGCTCGTGGTGGCGGGTGCCGGCAGCGGCAAGACCCGCGCCCTCACCCACCGCATCGGCCACCTGATCGGCCATCACGGCGTCGATCCGAACGAACTGCTGGCGGTCACCTTCACCAACAAGGCCGCCCGTGAGATGAAGGAGCGGCTGGAGTCGCTGCTGGCCCAGCGGCTGGCCCAGAGCCAGTTCGGCCAGCCCCTGGCCACCCTGCCGGCGCACGAGCAGAAGCAGCTGCGCAGCCGCATCTACCGCGAGGTGATCAAAGACCTCTGGATCGGCACCTTCCACGCCCTGTTCGCCCGCCTGCTGCGCTTCGACATCGACAAGTTCAAGGACCCGGAGGGCCTCAGCTGGACCCGCCAGTTCTCGATCTACGACGAGAGCGACGCCCAGACGCTGGTGAAGGAGATCGTGACCCAGGAGCTGGGTCTGGATCCCAAGCGCTTCGAGCCCAAGAAGGTGCGCTGGGCGATCAGCAACGCCAAGAACCAGGGCTGGCTGCCCGAGGAGATGGAGGCGAAGGCCGAGGGCCAGCGGGGCCGCAAGGAAGCCGAGGCCTACCGGCTCTACCGCCGCGCCCTGGCGGCGAACAACGCCCTCGATTTCGACGACCTGCTGCTGCTGCCCGTGCAGCTGCTGCGCCAGAACGAGCAGATCCGCAGCTACTGGCACCGCCGTTTCCGCCATGTGCTGGTGGATGAGTACCAGGACACCAACCGCACCCAGTACGACCTGATCAAGCTGCTGGTGGCCGACGGCCGCGACCCCGCCGAGTTCGGCGACTGGCAGGGCCGCTCCGTGTTCGTGGTCGGCGACGCCGACCAGAGCATCTACAGCTTCCGGGCCGCCGACTTCCGCATCCTGATGGGCTTCCAGGACGACTTCGGCGACGGCGCGGCCGACGAAGCCACCCGCACGATGGTGAAGCTGGAGGAGAACTACCGCTCCACCGCCACGATCCTGGAGGCGGCCAACGCGCTGATCGCCCATAACAGCGAGCGCATCGACAAGATCCTGCGCCCCACCCGCGGCGAGGGCGAACCGATCACCCTCACCCGCTGCGACGACGAGATCGCCGAAGCAGAGGCAGTGGTGCACCGCATGCGCATGCTCGACGCCGCCCACCCCGACCTGCGCTGGGGCGACATGGCGGTGCTCTATCGCACCAACGCCCAGAGCCGGGCGATGGAGGAATCGCTGGTGCGCTGGGGCATTCCCTACCTGGTGGTGGGCGGCCTGCGCTTCTACGACCGGCGCGAGATCAAGGACATCCTGGCCTACCTGCGCCTGCTGGTGAATCCAGCCGACACCGTGAGCCTGCTGCGGGTGCTGAACGTGCCGCGCCGGGGCATCGGCAAGACCACGATCGAGAGGCTCACCGATGCCGCGGGTCAGCTGGGCCTGCCCCTGTGGGAGGTGGTGAGCGACGCCGAGGCGGTGCGCTCCCTGGGCGGCCGCTCGGCCCGGGGGCTGCTGCAGTTCTGTGAACTCATCAACGACCTGCAGCGCCGCGCCCAGGACGCCCCACCCTCCGAGCTGGTGCAGCGCGTGATGGAGCAGAGCGGCTATCTGGCGGAGCTGATCGCCGATGGCACCGACGAGTCGGAGGACCGGCGCCGGAACCTCAACGAACTCGTCAACGCCGCTCTCCAGTATCAGGAGGAGAACGAGGAGGGGTCGCTGGAGGGCTTCCTGGCCTCCGCCGCTCTGGCCAGCGACGCCGATTCCAAAGACACGGAACCCGACCGGGTGACGCTGATGACGCTCCACGCCAGCAAGGGTCTGGAGTTCCCGGTGGTCTTCCTGGTGGGGCTAGAGCAGGGCCTGTTCCCCAGCTACCGCTCCCTCGACGATCCGGCCGCCCTCGAAGAGGAGCGACGCCTCTGCTATGTGGGCGTGACCCGGGCCAAGGAGCGCCTGTTCCTCTCCCACGCCAGCGAGCGGCGGCTGTGGGGCGGCATGCGCGAACCGGCGGTGCCCTCGGTATTCCTCTCGGAGCTCCCCCCCGATCTGCTGCAGGGCGACGTGCCCGGCAGCGGCGGCGCCGCCCTCCGCCGGGAGCAGCGCCTCGAGCGGCTCACACGGATCGACCGGCCGGAGAGCCGCCGGGTGCAGGGCGGCGGTGAGGGAGGCGTCCCGGCCAATGCGGTGCGCCGCCGCGCCGCCGCGCGTGCCTGGGCCGTGGGCGATCGCCTGCGCCACGCCGCCTTCGGCGAGGGCCATGTCACCCACCTGTTCGGCAGCGGCGAGAAGGTGTCGATCGCGGTGAAGTTCGAGGGCATGGGGCCGAAGATCCTCGATCCGCGGCTGGCGCCGATCGAACCGATCGCCGGCGGCAGCGCTTGAGCCTCCCGCGGCAGGCTCCCGCAGTGCTGGTGCTTACCGGCGGCCTGGTCCATCTGGTGCACCAATTGGCGGTGGTCCGCGAGCTTCCCGAGCTGGCCGCGGCCAGCGCCACGACCAGCTTGAGCGAGCCGCCGGCGATCGGCGTGCTGCTCACCGGGGTGCTGCGCCGCGATCCGGTGGCCCTGGCCGGACTGCACGGGGCGATCGATCGCTGGCTCGGCCTGCTGCGCCAGCAGGATCCAGCGGCCTTCGGCGGCCTGCACCTGCTGCCCGACGAGGACGCTGCCGCCGCCGAACCCTGGTCGATCGTCTGCCTCAACAACCAGTGGGTGGAGGGGCAGCGCAGCGTGATCGCCCGGCTCGATCTGCGCGACTGGGTGGTGTGCGGCGACGGCCTGGGGATCTACTACCGCTGCGCCCGCGAGCTCAGGGCCCTGTTGCCCAGCCTGTTGAACCGGCCGATCCCCGAACCCGGGCGACGCGTTCGCTACGTGCTCAGCGGCCGCCAGCCCGTCTGGCACCGGCCGCCTGTGCCCGCGCAGCCGCCGCCGGAACGGCGCCGGCTGGAGCTGTTCGAGTCCCTGGTGGCCAGCCAGGAGGGAGCTGCCGCGACCGCCGTGCAGGTGTGCCTGGCGGCGGTCGCAGCGGCCCCGCCCGGGCGGCCGCTATGGCTGTGCTCGGTGCCGAATCTGGCCCACCAGTTCCCTGGCAACCAGATCCCGATGGCCGTGCTCGAACCGTGGCGGCAGCAGCTGGAGCGGCGGCAGGGCTTCGATCCCGCCTGCGACCGGCTGGTGCTGATCGACCACCCCAAGGCCCCGCCCCAGGGCAGTTTCGGGCCCCGCAGCGAATCCTGGCTGGCGGGGCCCCTGCGCACGCCGGTGGCCCTGGAGGTACTGGTGGAGCTGCTGATCCGCCGCAGGAGCGGCCGTCCGGTGGTGGTAGCCGGCCTCACCTCAGCCCTCTATGGCGTAAGCCGGCTCACCGGCGCCGAGGTGGTATGGCTGGGCCTGACCCCGCTGTGGCGGGCCAACCCGCTGTACCGCCGCAAGCCCCTGGAGTTCCTGCACCGCTGCCTGCGGGTGGCGCGGATGGCGCAGATCACCCGTTGCGGATAGGGAGGCGTGGATCGGCTTCAGAAGCGCACCTGCCAGGGCCAGCGGTCAGGGATGCAGAGGAACTCGTCGTTCCGGCCGCACAGCAGGGTTCCGGAGGGCAGCAGCCGCCCCTCCAGCCAGTACTGGAGGGTGATGTAGAGCGCCGGCAGCACGCACCAGGTGGCCCGGTAGCGCTGCAGCCAGGCCAGGTAGAGGATGAGCAGGAAGAAGGCCACCGTGTCCGCCAGCCGGCTGGTGATCTGCGGCAGCCAGATGTGGGCGATCGACTGCTGCACCCCGATGTACAGCAGGCCGAACAGCAGCAGCAGCAGGGTGATCGGGCAGCGCAGCAGCCGCAGAGGCGTCAGCCTCCGCTGCACGCACCCCAGCAGCAAGCCGAAGAACAGGGCCCGCTGCAACCGGCCCACGACGCTGCGCAGCGGGTAGCGGTTGAAGTACTCGTCCTGGGCATAGTCGAAGAAGCGATCGAGGGCGATCGGTGCCGCCAGCAGGAACAGGATCAGAACAGCCAGCAGCAGCCCCCACACCATGAGGCGGCGCCGGAGGGCGCCAGGGGTATCGGCATCGGAGCTCCTGGAGGGGGAACGCAGCCGGGCGGCCAGCTCCGGCAGGCGCAGCAGCAGCGGCGAAAGGCTCAGGGGCAGGTTGAGCACGAAGGTGTTGTGGGTGAGGGCCGAGAGTCCCACCCCCAGCCCCAGCCAGCGCCACGGCAGACGAATCAGCCGCGCCATCTGCAGCAGCAGCGGCAGCAGCAGCAGGGTTGCCAGTGCCTGGCGGGTGTGGGCGTTCTGGAGAAAACCCCGCAGCATCGGGCTGCAGGTGATCAGCAGGGCCCACCAGCCGGCCCAGGCCGGCACACCCCAGGCCCGGGCCAGCAGTGCCGGGGCGGCGGCGAAGCCCGCGGCCACGAGGCCATGCAGAGCAGCCATGCGGTAAGGGAGCAGAAGGATGAGGGGGCGCAGCAGGCGCCAGAGAAGCTCCGGCGGTGCTCGCTCCGGATCCACATCCAGATAGTGCGAGAAGCGGGTCACATCGCTGGTCCCCCAGCTGCCGAGTGTGAAGAACACCAGCGTGAGCACGAGCAGCGCCACCACGGCAGCCCACCAGGCCCGCTGCCACTGGCGGACAGCCGACACATGAATGCCGATGGCCAGGATGCCCTGTGCGACGAACAGAGCGCTCATGGCCAAAGGCGCCACCTGGAACTGATCAACCCGGAACGGGGCGGTCTCGGGGAAGGCGCCCTGGGCAGCAGCCGCAGCGATCAGAGGAAGTTCTGTGTACATAGGAGGCGTCAGTTCCAGTAGGTGACCTGCCAGGGGAGTCGATCGGGGATACACAAGAACTCGTCATTACGTCCACACGGAATCAAACCGCTGAACGCAAGGCGATCAAAAAGCCAGTACGAGAGCGTGGCAACAAGGGGCACAACCGAGAGACGCTGGAGTGAATAGGTTGACAGCCAGGAGAGAAAGATGATGAGCAGATAGAAGCCGACGGCATCCTGAAAACGGCTGGTAATCTGAGGGAAGAAAGAATGACGGATGCTCAACCTCAGCACGAAGATCGCGAAGATAAACAGCCCCGAAGCTCTTGCCAGCGGCGACTCCAGGAGTTGCTTTCGACTCGACCGCGCCAACCAGATCGCTGCCAGCCCGCTGATTGCAATGGCAAGCAACAGCTGATCAACTTCCAGCCTCAGCAGGAAGGTAGGAAAATAATCCTGGTTCCATAAGTAGTCGAACAGTTTCTCCCGCACAGCCTGGCCACTCCAGGCCAGCCAGGCCAGTGCCATGAGCATGGAGACCCCGAACACGAGCATCAGCCTTGCCGATCCTGCTCGGCGTGGGTCAAGAAAGGGTCTCACCCGTCGGATCACCGCGGGAGCCCTCAGCACCAGGGGCGATCCCGCAACGAGGAGACTGAGTGGAAAACTGCTGTGGCAGAAGGCGGCCGAGCCTGTCAGCGCCATCAGCCACAGCCGCGGCAGCCGTGGACCTCCCGCACACCAAAGCATCAGGGGCATCAGCAGAAGCGTGCTCAGGGCCTGGCGGGTCACCCCTGACTGCAGGAAATTACGCAGCAGCGGGCTGCAGACCACCAGCAGAGCCCACCAGCCCCCCCAGGAGTCGCACTTCTGCCTCCGCGCCAGCCAGATGGCAGCAGCTGCATACCCAGCCGCTACAGCGCCATGCAGGAAGCTGAAGCGGTAAGGGAGCCAGCGAACAAGTGGCGCCAGCAGGGTCCAGAGCGGTTCGCTCCAGCCCAAGGTCTGCGGATCGTCCACCAGCATGTAGCTCAGGCGGGTCACGTCTCCGAGTCCCCAGCTGGCGAGGGTGAAGAAGAGGCCGGTGACCAGAACCAGCAGCAGCGAAGCGATGCTTTGGGTCGCAGGGTGCTGCCGGCGGGCCGAGCGGTCGATCAGCCAGGCCAGCGCGATCTGGACAGCGAACAGTCCCATCAGCAGGAGGGGGTCGCTGCGAACCTGATCGACCCGATAGGGCCCCCGCTCGGGGAAGGCCGCCGCGGCCAGGAGCGCCTGCATGGATCAGAACCTCCCCTGCGCCGTCGAGCACAGAAGCAGAGCCAACGTCTCGCCTGCCAGGGTGTGGCCGAATCCCCAGTACGGATCCAGCAGCTCCCGCACCGCAGTGGTGGAAGCTTCGGGCTCCAGGCTCAGGGCCTGCTGCAGCGCGGTGCTGAGGCGCTGCCGTTCCTCCCACTCGGCGGCCTCCTCCGCAGCCTTGTCGCCCGCCAGGGCTGAGAGGTCCTGCTCGGCCTGCACCGCGAGCCAGTGCAGCCGCAGGCCGAGGGCGACGCCATAGCCGAGGTGGGTGCCGAAGGCGTTGCTGGCCAGGCCGTCGCTCAGTTCCACCAGCGTACGCATGGCATCGAGGAACCAGGGATTGGAGCGGTGGCCGTTACAGGCCACGATCCACTCCGGCGGCAGCTCCGTGAGCTCCGGATCCTTCCAATGCCGCAGCCAGATCACACTGCGGTAGCCCCCCGAGCGTGCGGTGGAGGCCACCGCCTCGATGCAGGCAGCCGCATCCATCCGCCGCGCCACCTGGTCCCAGCTGTGAGCCAGCACCACCAGCAGGGTGGGGCCCAGCAGCTGCCGCAGCCGCTGGATCTCGGCGGGCTCGGGCACGGGCCGGGCGTAGGCGATCCAGGGACCGATCGGCACTGCTGGCAGGCCAAAACGCTCCTCCAGCCAGGCGGCTCGCCGCGGTCCCATGCACAGATACCCCTGGGTCCAGGGACGGGGGCTCTCGAAGGTGGCGCTGCGGCTCACCTTGAGCCCATGCTCCAGCAGCCAGGGCAGGGGCGGGCCGATCAGCGGCAGGCCGGCGTGGCGCTTGAGCTGCACGTCGTGGCCGTAGTGATGGGAGGAATTCTCCAGCTCCCGCTGCGCCGGGCTGAAGAAGGCCTTGCGGCCGGCCGAGGATCGGAAGGCGCCCCGGTCCCAGAGGTCGGAGCACACCTGCGGTGCCAGGGGCCGGGCCGCGAAGGCCTGGTGCACGAGACCGCGATAGGCCGCCAGGGCCTGCCACTGGTCGCTGTCGGCCCGGGCCGCCCAGGTGAGGGGCGTGAGCGGCAGGGGCCCAAGGCGACCTTCCCGTAGAGCGCGGTGCAGGCGGATGCGCAACCGGTCGCGCAGGATGCGGCCGGGATCAGTCATTGCGATCCCGCCAACCGGCCTCCGCCAGGTCGCTCCAGGCGCCGCGGGCTCGCAGGATCTCTTCGGCCAGACGCCGAACCGCCCCGTCGCCGCCGTTGCGATCGAGCACCCAGTCGGCCCGCTGCCGCAGCGGCGTCACCGCATCGGCCGTGCAGAGCAGCAGGCCGATCGCCGGCCGCACCGCCAGATCGTTGAGATCGTCGCCCACGAAGGCACTCTCCAGTCGCTGCACCCCCAGCAGCTCCTGCAGGTCGCGCAGGGCGGCGGGCTTGTCACGCACGCCGGTGAGCACGTGGCGGATGCCCAGGTAGCGGGCACGCTGTTCGGTGGCGCCGCTCTTGCCGCCGCTGAGCCAGGCCACCTCCACACCCGCCTGCTGGAGCAGGCGGATGCCGAGCCCGTCGCGCACATCGAAGCGCTTGAGCACCTCACCCGATTCGGTGGTCCAGAGGCCGCCGTCCGTGAGCACCCCATCCACATCCAGCACCAGCAACCGCAGAGCGCCCAGCTGGGCTCGGCATCGGGCACGCCCGCGGCGATGACGCCAGCGTCGGTGGAGCGTGCGCAGCACCGATGTCGTCAGAGGGTGCTCACAGCCGCACCGGCGGCCAGGGGGGCACGGATCGCCATCAGCTGCTCGAGCAGGGGTTCCAATCGATGCAGCGGCACCATGTTCGGACCGTCGCTGAGGGCGTTCTCGGGATCCGGGTGCACCTCCAAGAACAGCCCGTCCACCCCCACCGCCACCGCCGCCCGGGCGAGCGGGGCGACGAACTCGCGCTGACCGCCGCTGGAGGTTCCGCGCCCGCCGGGCTGCTGCACGGAGTGGGTGGCATCAAAGATGACGGGGCAGCCCAGATCATGCAGCTGGGGCAGGCTGCGGTAGTCGACCACCAGCGTGTTGTAGCCGAAGCTGTTGCCGCGCTCGGTGAGCAGCACCTCGCCGGCGCCGGCATCGCGCAGCTTGTTCACCACCTGGGCCATGTCCCAGGGGGCGAGAAACTGACCCTTCTTGACGTTGATCGCTTTGTCGGTGCCGCGGGTGGCCTCGGCGGCAGCAACGAGCAGATCGCTCTGGCGGCAGAGGAAGGCCGGAATCTGCAGCACATCCACCACCTCGGCCACCGGCGCGGCCTGCTGGCTCTCATGGATGTCGGTGAGCACGCGCAGGCCGAAACGGCGCTTCACCTCGGCGAGCACCTCCAGGCCGGCGTTCACCCCCGGGCCGCGGAACGAGCGACCGGAACTGCGATTGGCCTTGTCGAAGCTGGCCTTGAAGATGTAATCGATCCCCAGCCGATCGGTGATCGCCTTCACCTGCTCGGCGATCGAGAACACAAGATCCTCGTTCTCGATCACACAGGGGCCGGCAATCAGCGTGAAGGGCATGGGCCAGGACAGGTGAGACCGTTGATCGATCCTAGGGTGCTGCTGGTTCAGCCCACCAACCGGCGTTCGAGCGAGGCCAGATCACGGAAGCTCTCGGAGCGCTGCTGCAGCTCCTCAAAGCTGCCCCAGGCCTTGATGCGGCCCTGCTCGAATTCATAAATCCGATCGCAGCGCATCACCGTGGAGAGGCGGTGGGCGATCACAACGGTGGTGCAACGGCGGCCGATCACTTCGAGAGCCTGAATGATTTCATTCTCCGTTCGATTGTCGAGCGCGCTGGTGGCTTCATCGAGCAGCAGGAATTCGGAGCCGCGGTAAAAGGAACGCGCCAGGGCAAGGCGCTGCCGCTGGCCGCCGGAGAGCTGGAGGCCGTTCTCGCCGATCGGCGTGTGCAGCCCGTAGGGAAGTTCGGCCACGAACTCATCCAACTGGGCCGCCTCGAGGGCGCTCCAGACGGCATCCTGATCCACCTGGTCCTCGTCCTTGCCGAAGGCGACGTTCTCCAGGACGCTGGCGTCGAGGAGATTGATGAACTGGGGCACCTGGGAGCAGCAGGCCTGCCAGGCCGGCCGATCCAGCTCCGAAACGGGGATGCCATCGAGCGTGAGGGAACCCCTCCCGGGCTCGAGCAGGGCGAGCAGCAACTGGGCCGTGGTGGTCTTGCCGCTGCCGGTGGTGCCCACGAAGGCCACGCGGGATCCCACGGGGATGGTGAGGTCGATGCCCCTGAGCACCCAGTCGGCGGATCCGGGGTAGGCGTACCAGGCGTCCTGAAGGCCGATCGAGCGGGTGGGGAAGACGCCCTGGGGACTGGGCACACCAGGATCACCGAGCACCGGCCGACCGGTGGGCAGGCGCAGATACTCCAGGGTGGTGTCGATCACGGGCAGACCGCCCCGCAACTGGTTCATCGAGGCGAAGAAGTCCTGAAGAGGTGGCGTGAGCCGCAGGGCCGCCACCGCGAGGGAGGCCAGAAAAGGCAGCACACTGCGGATGTCGGAGCGATCGCCGCTCATCAGGGGCGGCACGGCACCGACGGCGAAGATCAGGGTGATGCCGAGCGGCTCGATCAGCACCCGCGGGATCGTGGGAAGCAGCTCGGTGACCCAAGTGTGGCTCTTGGCCCGCTCACCGGTGCGCACGAAGGCCTTGCGGAAGTGGTCTTCGGAGGCGGTGAGCTTGATGTCGCGGATGGAGCCGAGCGATTCCAGCAGGATGTGGGCGGTGCGGGATTCGAGCCGCAGCTTCTGCTTGGCGGCATGGCGCAGATAGGGCGTGATCAGCTGGGAAATCAGCAGATAAGCACCAACGAGAGCCGAGATCAGCAAAACGGCCGACCAGCGACCGATCACCAGAATGCCGATCGAGAGCAGGGCGATCGAAAAGATGCTGCCCACCATCTTGAGCAGCGGATTGACGACGGAATTTGAGGTTTTCTTGATATGACTCAGCACCATCGTCGAAAGCTTGGCGGTGCTTTTCGAAAGGTGATACTCATAACCCTGCGCCAGAACATTGGCGTGGATCATGTTGGAGAGATCGATCCACACTCTCGCGGTGAGTCGTTGCTGCAGGAACTGCAGACCGAACTTGACGAACGACGCGAGCCAGGAGAGGATCACAAAGATCAGAATCAGCCACAGACTCTGATCCACGGCATCGCCACCGAACACCTTCACTCCAGGCACCCTGTCCTCGAGATCGGCGCCCACCAGCGAACCCATGAGCCGGGCGATCACAGCCACCGAGCCCAGATCAAGGATGCCGGGGATCAGCGAGAAGGCCACCACCCGACGGAGCTGGCGCAGGCGCTCCGGAGGCAGATAGCCCATCAGGGCCCTCAGCTGGCGGGCGGTGCGGCTCCTGGCAAAGATCCTGGAGAGGGGCCGTAGGCGTAATGGTCTTGAACCCATGGATCAACGCTATGGGAAACCCCTCCCCCATCACCCCCGTGCCAGACAGCGCCTGAGCCGCACCCGCAGTTGCGCGGCGCGCACCCGCCAGAGCGGTGGGGTCCGCAAGGCCGGCTCACCGGCAAGCCGGAGCCGCCAGTGTGCGTCGATTGCGTCAAGGGCGGCCCGCCAGCGCTCCAGCAGCACCGGTTCGGTTGCAGATTCCAGCAGCGTGCCCAGACGTTCCGGCGCAGGCAGCCAGGCCGCCGGCTCGGCCACGGCGTCGCGGATGCGCTGCAGATCACCAGCGAGGGTGCCGCAGCCGATCTGGTGGCCCACCAGGCCGGGATCGAGGCTGTCGGCCAGGGCGTGGTTGAAACTGCTGAAGACCACGCAGCCGCAGGCCAGAGCCTCGAGCGGCGGCAGTCCGAAGCCCTCGCTGACGCCGCGGCCGCGCCAGTAATCGGCAGAGTCGTACAGCACCACCGCGGCACTGTTGAACAGTTCCACAAGGTCGTCGACCCAGCCGCTCACCACCTCCACCCGCAGGCCGGCCCGGCGCAGTTCCGGCACCAGCCGATCGAGCACATAGCTGCTGGTCTTGCGCTGCTGCACCAGCACATCGATGGGCCGACGAGGGAGCGCATCACCCTCCCCCCGGCCGCGGGCACCCCGCTCCAGCCACATCGGCTCCAGGGCGTTGGGCACCAGGAACAGCGGATTGCGGGGGGCGCGATCGCCCCAGTAACCCAGGGTGTTGCGACTGACCGCCAGCACCGGCACGCCGGGGGGGAGGTCGAAGCCATAGCCGCTGCTGTGGGCGTGATAGGCCACGGGCCGGCCCCGCAGACGATGGAGAAGCCGGGGCACATCAAAGCCCCAGCTCACCACCCAGAGGGCCTGGCCCGGGGGTGGCTCACGGCGCAGGAGATCGGGAAGGTACGGACTATCCGGCTCGCGCTTCCGGTACGTCACCACCTCGGTGGGGCGCAGCCGCGCCACCAGACGGGCGGTCTGCAACTCCACCAGCAGACCGCCGCCACGGAATCTGCTGCTGGTGCCCGGCACCAGGAAACGGATGGGGTTCAGCGCGGGAACGCTCAGGCGGCCACCGCCTCGGTGCTGCCTGAGCGCTGGCGACGGGTGAGGAAGCCGAACAGCACCTTGCCGATCGCAGCGATCAGGTTGCCTTCGAGCTCCTGGAACATCGTCATGTTGCAGTGGAAGGCCTGATTGGCCTCCTCCACGATGCGATCGGCCGTTGCCTGATCGATCGGCAGGGCATCGAGGGTGGCCCGGTAATTCGCCTTGAAGCCCTTCTCGTCGGGAATGGAGTCGAACTCGTAGAAGCGCAGCCCATCGTGCTCGCCCAGGTTCATGGCCTTCTGGGCGATGTTCTTGAGGATCTGACCGCCGGAGAGATCACCGATGTAGCGGGTGTAGTGGTGGCCCACCAGAAGCTCGGGGGCCTCCTTGGCCACCTGGCGGATGCGGGCCACGTAGGCCTGAGCACCAGGCGTGGCTGCCGCCTTCTGGCGCCAGTCGGGGCCGAAGTAGAAGGCCAGATCCTGCTCGAGCGATTCGCGGCGGTTGAGCTCGGGGAAGGCGATCGGGCCCACCACCGGGTGGGTGCCGAGGCGGCCAATCTCCTCCTCCATGGCGCTGTACACATGCCAGAGGTCGGCCACCAGGGTGCGGTAGCTGGCCTTGTCCACCACTCCCTTGAGGAAGCAGCTCACGAAGCCGGTGTTCTCGGCCATGGTGTGGGCCTTCTTCGTTCCCTCACGGAGCTGGGAGGCCAGGGCGACGGACATCGTTCGACAGGGGTGGCGGGAGAAGCCTTCGCAGGGGGCGCGCCGGGATGGCTGCGGGCTCCGGAAGGGGCAGCCAATAAAGTTAGGGGTGGCCTCGACGCAGGCGCCGACAAGGTTGCGAAGGGTTACGCGGCGGCGCGGGCCTCGCCGCCGAACAGGTCGAACAGGTCGCGGCAGAAGTGCTGGAGCTCCCCCACCACCTCCGCCTGGGGCAGATGGCTGCCGGAGGGATGCCAGTCCCCCACGGTGGCCAGCCGCCAGCGCTCCGACTCGTACGTGAGACCCCGGATCGTGACCCCCAGCAGCCTGGGCCGGCGGGCCGAATGAACGGGCGGCCGCTCCAGCCGCAGCTGCACCAGCAGGGAACGGCACTGGGTGCGGGGGCTCCAGCCGGGAAAGTGGAAGGAGAGGTCCACGGTCTCGCTGTCGGCGAAGGCGCGGGTGAGCGGGTCGTCGCGCCAGGGGGTGAGATTGGCCCGGGCGGCGGGGAAGCGGGCGCGGAACAGGGTCACGGCCGAGGCGATCGCCTGGGCCAGTTCCAGCGATCGGGCCTGATCGGCCGCATTCATGCCGTTTCCCCTGAGCAGAATCCCCGCATGGCCGAAACCTAGGCTCGCCGGCGCCTCCCTGCGGAATCAATGGCCACTTACGAGAAGCTCACGCCACCGAGCCAAGGCACGGCGATCCGCTTCGAGAACGGCCAGCCGGTCGTGCCCCACGATCCGATCATTCCCTTCATCCGCGGCGACGGCACCGGCGTGGACATCTGGCCCGCCACCGAGCGGGTGCTGGATGCAGCGGTGGCGAAGGCCTACGGCGGCGCGCGCCGGATCGAGTGGTTCAAGGTGTATGCCGGCGACGAGGCCTGCGAGCTCTACGGCACCTACCAATACCTGCCACAGGACACCCTCACGGCGATCGAGCAGTACGGGGTGGCGATCAAGGGCCCCCTCACCACGCCGATCGGCGGCGGCATCCGCTCGCTGAACGTGGCCCTGCGCCAGATCTTCGACCTCTACTGCTGCGTCCGCCCCTGCCGCTACTACGAAGGCACCCCCAGCCCCCACAAGCGCCCGCAGGATCTCGATGTGATCGTTTACAGGGAGAACACCGAAGACATCTACATGGGGATCGAGTGGGAGGCCAGCGATCCGGTGGGCATCGAACTGCGCCGTCATCTCAACGAAGTGGTGATCCCTGCCAACGGCAAACTCGGCAACCGTCAGATCCCGGAGGGCTCGGGCATCGGCATCAAGCCGGTGAGCAGGCACGGCAGCCAGCGCCACATCCGCAAGGCGATCCAGCACGCCCTGAGGCTGGAGGGCGGCAAGCGCCACGTGACCCTGGTGCACAAGGGAAACATCATGAAGTTCACCGAGGGCGCCTTCCGCGACTGGGGCTATGAACTGGCCACCAGCGAGTTCCGTGACGTCTGCGTGACCGAGCGGGAGAGCTGGATCCTCGACAACCTCGCCCGCAACCCGGGGCTGAGCATCGAGGCCAACGCCCGCATGATCGATCCCGGTTTCGACGCCCTCACCCCCGAGAAGCAGGCGGCAGTGTGCAACGAGGTGCGGGGGGTGCTGGACGCGATCGGCACCAGCCACGGCGAGGGCCGCTGGAAGCAGATGGTGATGGTCGACGACCGGATCGCCGACAGCATCTTCCAGCAGATCCAGACGCGGCCCCAGGAGTATTCGATCCTGGCCACCCTCAACCTCAACGGCGATTACATCTCCGATGCCGCCGCCGCCGTGGTGGGCGGGCTGGGCATGGCGCCGGGCGCCAACATCGGCGACAACGCCGCCATCTTCGAGGCCACCCACGGCACTGCCCCCAAGCACGCCGGCCTCGATCGCATCAACCCCGGCTCGGTGATCCTCAGCGGCGTGATGATGCTGGAGTTCATGGGCTGGCAGGAGGCGGCGGATCTGATCACCGCCGGCCTGAGCGCCGCCATCGCCAATGGGGAGGTGACCTACGACCTGGCCCGGCTGATGGAGCCGCCCGTGGAGCCGGTGAGCTGCTCCGGCTTCGCCGAGGCGGTGGTCCGCCACTTCGGCGGCTGACCCACCGCCGCACACCGGACGCCAGACTGCCGCCATGAGCGCCTCCCCCACCGGCGCCGTGGTCCCCGCCGGCATCACCGATCCGTGCGTGCACTGCGGCTTCTGCCTGCCCACCTGCGCCAGCTACCGGGTGCTGGCCACGGAGATGGATTCGCCCCGGGGGCGCATCCACGCCCTCAAGGCCATCGAGGCGGGCGAACTGGAGCTCGATGCCACGGTGGCCAGCCATTTCGACAGCTGCCTGGGCTGCTTCGCCTGCGTCAGCGCCTGCCCCTCCGGTGTGCGTTACGACCAGCTGATCGAGGCGGCCCGGCCGCAGCTGAACGCCCCCGAGCTGCGCAGCCCTGCCCAGCGCGCCTTCCGCCGCGCCCTGTTCGCCCTGCTGCCCTACCCGGGCCGGCTGCGGGCGGTGCTGGCTCCGCTGCGGGCCTATGCCGGCACCCCCCTGCAGGCCCTGGCGCGGCGCACCGGCCTCACCCGCCTGTTCGGGCCGCAGATCGAGGCGATGGAGCGTCTGCTGCCGCCCCTGGCCCCTGAAGCCTTCCGCGACGACCTGCCCGTGGTGGTGCCGGCCCGGGGCGAGCGGCGCCAGCGGGTGGGGTTGGTGCTGGGGTGCGTGCAGCGCCTGTTCGATCCGGCGGTGAACGCCGCGGCACTGGAGGTGCTGAGCGCCAACGGCATCGAGGTGGTGATCCCGCCGGAGCAGGGCTGCTGCGGTGCCGTCACCCATCACCAGGGGGAACTGGAGCACACCCGTGCCCTCGCCCGCGACCTGATCGCCCGCTTCGAGGCGGTGATCGGCCCGGGGCGGCCGGCTGGGCCGGAGCCCCTCGACGCGGTGCTGGTGGCGGCCTCCGGCTGCGGCCACACCCTCAAGCACTACGGCTCGATTCTCGAGGAGGAGTCGGGGGGCACCTTCGCCGCCCGCGTGGCCGACATCCAGGAGTACCTCGATCGTGTGGGCCTGAGCGAGAGTTTCGCCGCCGCCCTGCGGCCGCTGCACCACGCCGACGGGCAGCCGGCCACGGCCGAGCGCCCGTTGGAGCTGGCGTACCACGACGCCTGCCACATGCTCCACGGCCAGGGCCTCAGGGAGCCGCCCCGCTCCCTGCTGCGCCGGATCCCCCACGTGCGCCTGCGGGAAGCCACCGAAGCCGGGGTGTGCTGCGGCAGCGCCGGCATCTACAACCTGGTCCAGCCCGAGGAGGCCGCCGAGCTGGGGCGCATCAAGGCCGCCGACCTGGCCGGCACCGGGGCCGCCATCGCCGTGAGCGCGAACATCGGCTGCAGCCTGCAGATCCGCCGCCACCTCGAGGAGAGCGGCCGCTCGCTGCCGGTGCTGCATCCGGTGCAGCTGCTGGCTCGCAGTGCCGCCGGTGACTGATGTGCCCGCCGCTACGGAGCGGGGTGGATACCATCGCGACCACTCCCTCTGCTCCCCCTCCATGCAGGTCCCGTCCGGCGATGGCGCGGCCGCTGGCCCCGGCGGCGACCTGCTCCACGATCCCGGCTTCCAGAAGCTGATCCGCCGGCGGCTGGAAGGAACGGAGTGGCTCAAGAACGTGGTGATCGTGGGCAGTGCTCCCAGCGCCCCACGGCTCGAGGAGCACCTGGGGGACGAAACGATCGTGGTGGCGCTCAACAACGCCCACCGGGCGGTGTCGCGTGTGGATTTCTGCCTCTACAGCGACGACCTGCCCGCGGCCGACAAGCCGGCCCGTTGCGCGGTGATCGGCCGCTCCAGTCCCCACTACGGCCCGGCCCAGCAGCGCTTCGGCGGCGTGCTCCACGGCGGCGGCACCATGGCCTTCAACGCCGCCTACTGGGTGCTGGCGAACTTTCCCTTCGCCCAGCTCTCCTTCTTCGCCTGCGACATGGTGTACGAAGGCGAGCGCAGCCACTTCTACGGCAAGGGCCAGCCCGATCCCCTGCGCCGTGACGTCACCCTGCAGAACCTGGAGGCCAAGTCGCTGCGGCTGTTCTGGATGGGTCTCGAGCAGCAGGTGCTGGTGCTCAACGCCTCGGCCGAGGCCCGCTCCCGCCTGCGGCTGCCGCGGCTGGGCTCGGGGCTGCCCCTCGCCCGTCTGCTGATCGAGGAGCGCCTCGAAGCGATGGGGGCGCTGCGGGAGCGGCTGCGCCCCCTCGCCGAACGGGCCCTGGAGCAGGAGGCCCTGGCCCCCTGTGATGGTCTCCGCCACGACTACTGGCGGCTGGAGGAGGATCCCGCGGTGTGGCACCACGTGCACACCTGCGACGAGCTGTGGCTGGCCCTCGATCCCGAGCTCCAGGCCTTCGGCGCCCGGCTGGCCGAACGGCTCGAGACCCCACTCCTGCGGGCAACGCGCCACTGAGCTCCGCCCCTGTCGTCAGAGCGGGCCACCCCGCTCCATCCAGGTCCAGGCCTGCCTCAGGGTGTCGGCCTCCCCCAGGTTCCCCGGGAAGGTGAGCACCGGCAGCCCGGGGGCGGCGGCCACGGGGGCCAGCACCAGGGACAACCCGGGCAGCAGCTGACCCTGCAGGTCCACCCGATCGAGGCCCAGGCCATCGGCCAGCAGGGTGTGGGTGGTGATGCCCCCCTTGCTGATCAGATAGCCCAGCCTTGGTGCCAGCGATGCCGCGAGGCGGGCCATCAGCCCCGCCAGGGCCAGGCCCAGGGCCCGCCGCTCGGCGGCATGGCGGCAGCGCAGCTCCCCCCGGCTGGTGAACAGCACCGGCGTGCGGCCCTCGGCGAGCACCGCCTGGAGCTGCTGGAGCCAGTCGGCCTCGAGCGAGGCCAGCAGCCGCTCGGGGAGGGGACCCTCCAGCACCCGGTGGAGGCGGGCCACGGGCAGTTCGATCCCGCGGCAGTGCGGCTCCGTCAGCAACCGCTCCAGCTGGGCATCGGCCAGGGGAACGTGGGAACCCACGAGCACCAGCCCCGGCCGGGGGCGACCCTCTTCATCCCGCCGCCGCAGGCCGGCCAGGGTGACGGGGTCGAGGGGCTGGGGAGGCAGGGCCGCCAGGGCTGCCGGCAGGCCCGCTGCGCTCTGGGCCAGGAAGCGGCGGGGCCGGCCAGCGGGAGACTGCGCGCCGTCGCCGCCGGCCGTGGTGGCGCTCAGATCCCGCAGGGCGGCAGCCAGAGCATCCAGGTGCACCGACCGCTCGGCGTCCACCGCCACCAGCGCCTGATCGGCGAGGGCGGCCAGCCGCTGCCGCAGCCGGCGGGGATCGCCCTCCAGCTCCGCCAGGCCCAGGCACTGCACACGGGCCGCGCTCAGGCGACCACCGCTGCGCTCCTCCACCCAGTCAGGCAGGTAGCTGGTGGAGTAGCCGAACAGGCTGTCGCGCGCGAAGGCGCTCTCGTGCACCGGTTGGCCGTGCAGCAGGTGCACCCCATCCACGGTGGTGCGGCCGCCCTCCAGGAAGGCGGGGACCAGAAAGGTGGCATCGAAGGGACCCAGGGCTGCCGCCAGCTCCTCCACCTCCAGCGGGAAATGGCCCCGCAGGGTGGAATCCCCCCGGCTCACCAGAATCCAGCCGTCGAGAAGGCCCAGCTCCCGGGCCCGCGCCAGGGCGAGAGCCAGCGCGGCCGCCAGCTCCCGGATCCGCGCCCGCGCCTCCTCGGGACCGAGGGCGCGGGTGTTGGCCAGAAGGAACAGCAGCGGCGACGGATGGGCCAGGGCCGCATCCAGAGTGGCCGGGTCCCAGCGCAGCAGCAGGGGGCAGCCGTGCACGGTCTGGGAGCCGGTGGGGTCGTCGTCGATCACGACGATCTTCAAGGGCGACAGAAGCGGGGGAACCCACCATGCTGATGGATCAGCAGGGAGCCGATAACGTGTCATCCCGACCACAGATCCGCGTCGATGCTCTCCCCATCACCTGTGCGAACGCTGCGGGTCATGCCGATGGGCGACTCGATCACGGCCGGTGAGCGGGTTCCCGGCGGCTACCGAGCTCCCTTGCGCGACCGGATCACCGGCCGGGGATGGAGGGTGGATTTCGTCGGCAGCCAGCGTCAGCCGGGTGACATCTCCACCGACCGCGACCACTGGGGCCGTCCCGGCTGGGGCATCGCCGATACCGACGAGGTGATCAACGGGCGTCGTTACGTGTCGCTGCAGGCCAATGAAGGCCCCGGGGGAGCCCGGCGCCCTGGGCTGTGGGATGAACTGGAGTCGGCCATCTCCTCGCGCTATTTCTCACGCTCCAGCGGAGTCGACAACCTGCTGCTGCTGATGGTGGGCACCAACGACGTGGTGCACCAGGTGGTGGAGCAGCGCAACGGGGCCAGACCCGCCGGTGATCGCGGCAACGACGGCAGGGGCGAGCAGCAGAATCGCATCGGTGATGCCACGATCGACCGCCTGAGGGCTTTCATCCAGCGGATCGACCGATTTGCCGGACGGGCGGGTCTGGACCTGAAGGTGGTCCTGGGAACCATCCCCCGGTTCGACAACTCCTGGAACGCCGGCGGCCTGAAGGATCCGATCAGCCCCGTGATGCAGCAGGAAGCCACAGAGGTGAACCGATGGATCCGCCAGCGCTCCAGCGGCCTGGCTCTGCGCAACATCACGGTCACGCCGGTCGACCAGCGGGCCGCCGTGGGCAACTCCCTGATCGATGGCCTCCATCCCGATGCCAACGGCTATCGCAGGATGGCCGACACCTGGTGGGAGGGCATCCAGGACGCCCTCACCTGAAATGCCCACCCTTAGGGTGCCCCGGTGATCGTCTCTCCTCCCCCGTCCTCCCCCTCCATCACCGGGATGCTGAGTCCTGGACGTGACGAGGTGCCCGGGGTGGTACGGGCCCTGTACGAGGAGGGCACGCCCTGGCTGCCGTCGGGCCTTGCCAGCCGACTGAACTGGGGCCCGCCTCTGAACCGCCCCCATCGGGTGTTGAGCGTTGCCGCTCTGGATCGCATCCTGGAGCACAACCCCGGCGACTTCACGATCACCGTGGAGGCAGGAGCCTCCCTGGAGGCGGTTCAGGCGGCTCTGGCAGCAGAAGGTCAGTGGCTGGCCCTCGATCCCCCCTGGGGCACCGGTTCCCTGGGTGGGGGCAGCATCGGCGGACTGGTGGCCCGCGGCATGGCCGGCGGTTACCACCAGCGCTACCTCGGCGTGCGCGACCAGATCATCGGCATCGGCCTGCTGCGCAGCGACGGGGTGGCCGCCCGCGCCGGCGGCAAGGTGGTGAAGAACGTGGCCGGCTACGACCTGATGCGGCTGTTCTGCGGCAGCTGGGGGGCGTTGGGGCTGATCACCGACGTCACCCTGCGCACCCTTCCCCTGCCGCCCCAGCGCCGGGGCCTGCTGGTGCAGGGCCCCTTGGCCGAGCTCGCCTGCCTGGCCCGCTGGCTGCTGGGCTCCAGTCTCAGCCCCGAGCGGATCGACTGGTGGAGTGCGGAGCTGGCCGCGGCCGCCGGCCTGGCCGCCGAACCCCTGCTGCTGATCGGCCTCGCCAGTGTGCAGGCCACCACCCTCGAGGAGCAGATCGTCTGCATCGCGGGGCACACCGATCGGGCAGCCCTGCGCCTGGAGCCCGGAGAGCTGGAGCGGCTGCTGGGCGAGGCCCGCGGTGGGGCGGCCGGCCTGGCGCAGGAGGGTTGGCTGCTGCGGGTCGGGGTCACCCCCGACCGGGTCGATCGTGTGCTGGCCGCCCCCGCATGGGGCAGCCTTCTCGCCTCGATCGCCGCCGGCAGCGGACTGGGACTGGCCTGGTCCCCGGCCCAGGCAGCGATCACGCCCGAGGCGATCCAGCAGCTGCGCCAATGCTGCCAGGAGCTGGGCGGCCATCTCACGGTGCTCCGCCAACCCGATCACAGCTCGCTGCCAGCCTGGAACGACGCCCCCTCGAGGCCGCTGATCGAGGCTGTCAAACGCCAGTTCGATCCACTGAACCAGCTCGCCCCCGGGCGCCTCCCCGGAGTTCAGACCGCCTCGACCCGATAACGGCATCCGAGCGTCAGCTCGGCGCCCGGCTCCAGTTCCAGTCGGCCGTCGCCGCTCACCAGCGCCCCGCGGGGGCCGCTCCAGGGCTCCAGGCACACCATCGGCCGCGGCGGATCGGTCCACACCACCACCCGATCCATCGGCGGGCGGGTTTCGAGGCTCACCGCCCGGCCGGCCAGCGGATCCAGCAGCCGCACCGAAGCGGTGGCCTCGGCCAGCAGATCCACGCCCTCGCCCAGGTGGGCGAGTCGCTCGGCCGTGCTCGCCGGCGCCATCGCCGCCTGATCCAGGCAGGTGGGCGGCAGCCCTTCGAGCCCCACCTGCGCCGGATCCTCCACCGCCAGATAGGGGTGAAGGCCAAGGCTGAAGGGCAGCGGCGGGCTCCCCGCCTCGCCACGATGCAGGACACGGGCCTCGATCGCCAGGGCCGTCGGCTCGGTGCGCAGCTCGAGCTCGAGGCGGAAGGAGAAGGGGAAGCAGGCCCGGGTCCCGGCGTCGTCCTCCAGGGTCAGGCGCACGCCGGCATCGCCGGGCAGGGGATCGAGCCGCCAGGGACGGTCGCGGGCGAAGCCGTGCTGGGGAAGGGAGAAGCTGCCCTGGGGCAGGGGCAGCACCCCGCCGGGAAGTGAGCCGCAGATCGGGAACAGGATCGGGATGCCGCCCCGCACCGAGGCCTTCGGATCGGCGAAGCGCACGGCGTCGAAATAGAGGATCTCGCGGCCGCCGCTGCGCCAGCCAGTGACCAGGCCGCCCCGCTCGGGCACAATCCGCAGCAGGTCGCCGCGGCCATCCTCGAACAGCTGATGGGGATAGGGATCAGGGCAGGGCCGCAACGGCATCGGGGCTCTCGCTGGCGGCCCCGACCGTAGCCACGTCCGCCGATGCCGCCTGAGCGGCGATCCAGGCCAGCAGCTCGGCGTTCACCCGCTCCGGCACCTCGTCGTGGGGGCAATGGCCGGCGTCGAGCACCACCTCGGTGGTGGCAGCAGGGGCATGACGCAGGAAACGCTGCCGGCGGCCGGCGGCATCGATCCAGGGATCGTGCTGGCCCCAGAGCAGCAGCAGCGGCGCCTGGAGCTGGCCGAAGAGGGCGTCGAGGGGCTCGCCGCGGGGGATATCGAACACGGTGCGGAACACCCCGAAGGCGCCGGGATCGAGGGAGGGGCGGCGGATCGCCTGCACCAGCTCCTCATCCACGTGGGTCTGGTCCACGTACACCCGCTGCAGGGTGCGGCGGATCGTGGCGGGCCGGCGCAGGTTCTCGAACAGCAGCCGCTGCACCACCACGCTCTTGAGCACGGCACCGCCGATGGTGCGGCGGGCGATCGCCCCCCAGCCGCTGGGGGGCGCCTGCTCTTCGCTGAAGGGGCCTGCGGCATTGAGCAGCACCACCCCGGCGGCCTGCGTGCCGAGGGCGGCACCCGCGGCCAGGGCCGCATAGCCGCCCAGGGAATTGCCCACCAGCACCGTCGGCCGGCCGATGCGCTCGTTCACGTAGGCGGCCAGCTGGTCGCGCCACAGGGCGCCGCCGTAGGCCAGACCGGCGGGCTTGGCGCTGCGGCCGAAGCCGAGCAGATCCACGGCATGCACTTCATGGCGGCCGGCCAGCACCGGCACGTTGTGGCGCCAGTGGTCGGTGGAGGCCCCGAAGCCGTGCACCAGCAAAATGGCAGGCCCCATGGGATCGGCCGGGGCACGCCGCAGACTGTGAACCGGATGCCCCTGAAAGCTCCAGGCGGCTGGCATCCCGGAGGCGTCACTCACGGCAGTGGGGGTCAGGAGGTTGCGCGATGCTAAGCAGCGCATCCAGAGCCCTGGGAACGCCCGGAGGCGTGATCACCGCCAGTCGAGCCAGGGCAGGAAGGGAACGATCGCCGGGGTGACCGCCCGGTAGGCGGCGTAACCGGGATGGGCCGCGACAAGGCCCTGCTCCTCGCGCCGGGCCTTGCCGCCGAGCACCGCCGCCAGCGCCAGCAGCAGCAGCAGGTGCAGCAGGCTGCCGAGCAGCACCGCCATGCCGAGGGCGCCGATCAGGATCGCCCGGTAGAGGGGATGGCGGCAGTGGGCGTAAGGCCCCTCCGTGACCAGCGGAGCCCCGGGGATCGGATCGGGCAGGGGGGTGAGGCTGGAACCCAGCCCCAGGAAGGCCTGGAGAGACAGCAGCAGGGCGACCACCACCAGCACCACCCCCAGCAGCCGCAGGGCCGGGGGCCAGGCCAGACCCAGGGCCGCCGTCACCGGCAGCGGAGGCAGCAGCAGGGCGGCGATCAGCAGCAGCTGGGCCGAGAGCCACCATTCACCACGGCGGTTGTCGAGCCAGCCGGCGCGGCTGAAACCCCAGCGCACCAGCAGTCCGGGAGAGCCTTCAGGAGGGTTGGTCGACAAGGGCGCCCTGGCGGGAGAGCACCAGTCTGAGGAGGATCGGGGCCAGGAAGGTGGTGCCGATCACCATCAGCAGGATGGCGGCCTCAAGGGCCGGGGTGAGGATGCCGGCCTGGCTGCCCAGCCCGAGGAAGATCAGGCCCACCTCGCCCCGGGGCATCATCCCGAGCCCCACCACCAGCCGGTTGGTCTTCTCCTTGCTCCAGTAGCTCCAGCCGGCCGCCACCTTGCCGGCGATCGCCACCACCAGCAGGAAGGCGGCCAGCACCAGACCCTGGCGGTTGTCGGGGTCGAACGGGTTGAGCACCGAAAGGTCCATGCCGGTGCCGATCAGCACGAAGAAGACGGTGGCGAACAGGGCCACCAGCGGCTTCACCGTTTCCTGGATCGCTTCGGTGTGGCGACTGGCACTGAGGATCAGGCCGGCGGCGAAGGCCCCCAGGGCGGCCTCCAGGCCGATGGCCTGGGCGGCGAAGCAGCAGAGGGTGAGCACCACGAAGCCGGCCACCACCACCTCGCCCGGGGCCCGCAGCTGGTCGAGCACCCAGTCGAAGCCAGGGGCGGCGGTGCGGCTGAGGAACAGGGCGGCGGCCACGAACACCAGGGCCGCCATCACCAGCTTCAGGATCGGGCCCACGGCGAAGGAGCCACCCCCGGCCAGGGCCACCACCACCGCCAGAATCACGATGCCGAGGATGTCATCGAGCACGGCGGCGCCGATCACCGTCTGCCCCTCGCGGGTCTTGAGGAACTTGAGCTCGCCGAACACGCTGGCGGTGATGCCGATGCTGGTGGCGGTCATGGCGGCGCCGGCGAAGATCGCCGGGAACAGGGGCACATGGAACAGGGCCACCAGGCCGGCGGTGCCGAGGGCAAAGGGCAGCACCACCCCGGTCACCGCCACGGTCGTGGCCTGCACGCCCACCGCCACCAGTTCATCGAGTTCGCTCTCGAGGCCGGTGAGAAACAGCAGGGCATAGAGGCCGAGCTGGGACACGGCCTTGAGGTTGGGGAACGTCTCCTCGTAGATGTCCTGAACCACCTCGGGGCTCACATCCGCGAGCGAGCCCACCACGGCGAGCAGTCCCTGGTTGAGCTGGGCATGCGCTTCCGGCGGAAGGATGAGATGCAGGCCCGAGACGCCGATGATCACCCCGGCCACGAGCTCGCCGAGGATCGTGGGCAGCTCCAGCCGCACCATCACCTCGGCCAGGGTGCGGGCGGCGAGAAAGATGATCAGGAAACGGCCTACCTGCAGCAGGGTTTCCACCACCTCCACCTGGTGGTTGCCGATGGCGAGCAGCAGCGGCGCGAAGAGCATGGAATCGGTGAAGGTGGCGATGCGCCGGAATCGCGGGACGCTAACGCCGCCCGCCCCGGGTGTTCGGTTGCTGATGACGCCAAGGCGGAAGAGCGCAAAACGGCTGCGACCGCTACGGTTCCAATGGGCGTTCCATGAAAGTGGGCGGGCGAATCACCATCCCCCGCCAGCGCCGTCCGGCGTGCCGCCCGACCGCAGGAGACGCCGAACGACCCCATGACCGAGCATCAGCCCCTCGCCCTGCGTCTGCCCACCCCGGGTTGCTACGCCGACCCCGACCGCAGCGGACTGGCCGCCGACGACGTGTTCGACGGCATGACCGAGCACCTCTTCTACACGCTCGGCAAGCTGGCCCCCGCCGCCAGCCGCCACGACCTCTACATGGCACTGAGCTACGCGGTGCGCGACCGGCTGATGACCCGCTATCTGGCGGGCATCGAGGCCCTCTCCGCCACCCCCACCCGGGTGGTGGCCTACCTGTCGGCGGAATTCCTGATCGGCCCGCAGCTCAGCAACAACCTGCTGATGCTCGGCATCCGCGACGCGGCAGCTGAGGCGCTGCGCCGCTTCGGCATCGCCGATCTCGAGGAGATCCTCGATGTGGAGGAGGAACCGGGCCTGGGCAACGGCGGCCTCGGACGGCTGGCGGCCTGCTTCCTGGAGTCGCTGGCCTCGCTGCAGATCCCGGCCACCGGCTACGGCATCCGCTACGAATTCGGCATCTTCGACCAGCTGATCCGCGACGGCTGGCAGGTGGAGATCACCGACAAGTGGCTCAAGGCCGGCTGGCCCTGGGAGATTCCCCATCCCGACCAGGCCTGCTTCGTGGGCTTCGGCGGCCGCACCGAGAGCTACCGCGACGAGCGCGGCGCCTACCGGGTGCGCTGGATTCCCGACGAACACGCCATCGGCGTGCCCCATGACGTGCCGGTGCTGGGCTATCGGGTGAACACCTGCGACCGGCTGCGGCTGTGGCGGGCGGATGCCACCGAATCGTTCGACTTCTACGCCTTCAACATCGGCGACTACTACGGCGCCGTGGAGGAGAAGGTGGGCAGCGAAACCCTCTCCAAGGTGCTTTATCCCAACGACGGCACCGACGAGGGGCGGCGGCTGCGTCTCAAGCAGCAGCACTTTTTCGTGAGCTGCTCGCTGCAGGACATGATCCGCAACCTGGATCAGCGCGGCATTCCCATCCAGGAGTTCCCCGATCACTGGGCGGTGCAGCTCAACGACACCCACCCCTCGATCGCCGTGGCCGAGCTGATGCGGCTGCTGCTCGACGACAAGCACCTGGAGTGGGAGCAGGCCTGGGACATCACCACCCGCAGCCTCTCGTACACCAACCACACCCTGCTGCCGGAGGCGCTGGAGAAGTGGGGACTGCACCTGTTCGGTTCGCTGCTGCCGCGCCACCTGGAGCTGATCTACGAGATCAACCGCCGCTTCCTGCAGCAGGTGCGCCTGCGCTACCCCGGCAACGACCAGATCCTGCGCAAGGTATCGATCATCGACGACGAGGGCGGCAAGGCCGTGCGCATGGCCCACCTGGCCACCGTGGCCTCCCATCATGTGAACGGCGTGGCGGCCCTGCACAGCCGGCTGGTCACCAGCGATCTGTTCCCGGAGTTCGCGGCCCTCTGGCCTGACAAGTTCACCAACGTCACCAATGGCGTCACGCCCAGGCGGTGGGTGGCCCTGGCCAATCCCCAGCTCTCGGCGCTGCTCACCGAGGCGGTGGGCGAGGGCTGGATCACCGATCTCGATCAGCTGCGCCAGCTGGAGCGCTTTGCCGACGATGCCGGCTTCCTGGAGCGCTGGGAGGCCACCAAGCTCTCGGTGAAGCGCCACCTCACCCACTACATCCACAGCCACACGGGCGTGCTGGTGGATCCGGCTTCGCTGTTCGACGTACAGGTGAAGCGCATCCATGAGTACAAGCGTCAGCACCTCAATGCCCTGCAGGTGATCGCCCAGTACCTGCGGATCAAGAACGGCCAGGCCGACGGCATGGCGCCGCGCACGGTGATCTTCGGCGGCAAGGCCGCGCCGGGCTACTACATGGCCAAGCTGATCATCCGCTTCATCAACGGCATCGCCGAAACGGTGAACTCCGACCCCGACATGGACGGCCGCCTGCGGGTGGTGTTCTTGCCCGACTACAACGTGAAGCTGGGCGAGCGGGTGTACCCGGCGGCGGATCTCTCCGAGCAGATCTCCACTGCTGGCAAGGAGGCCTCGGGCACCGGCAACATGAAGTTCGCCATGAACGGGGCTCTTACGATCGGCACCCTCGATGGCGCCAACGTGGAGATCCGCGAGCAGGTGGGGGCCGACAACTTCTTCCTGTTCGGCCGCACCACCGAGGAGATCGCGGCGCTGCACGCCGAGGGATACCGGCCGTGGGAGCTGATTAGCACGATCCCGGAGCTGCCCCAGGTGCTGCGGCTGGTGGAGCAGGGCCATTTCAGCAACGGCGATGGCGATCTGTTCCGGCCGCTGCTGCAGAACCTCACCGGCCAGGATCCGTTCTTCGTGCTGGCGGACTTCAGCGACTATCTGCGGGCCCAGGAGGAGGTGAGCCGGGCCTGGGCCGACCGGCCGCGCTGGAACCGGATGTCACTGCTGAACACGGCCCGCACCGGCTTCTTCTCCTCCGACCGCTCGATCCGCGAGTACGCCCAGCGGATCTGGCGGGCCGAGGAATTCCCGGTCACGATCACCTGCGAGCTCGACTGAGGCTCAGGTCAACCCCCAATACACCCTTGAGGCTTGGAGCGAGAGCCTCAGGGGCGGTGATCGGGCAGATCGGGGGTCTGGTGAAGGAGGCGGTTCAGGCGCAACCGATCGGCGTTGAGGGGATCGGGGGCCAGTTCGCCGGCCAGCTCGCGGAACTTCTGCTCCACCTCGTCGGGAACACGCACGTCGAAGACGCGCTCCATGAGCGCCTCGATCGAGAACAGATGGGCGTTGATGTTCTCGAGATCGGCCATCGCCTGCTGGATCGGCTCCGTTTCGGCGGTAGCGGCAGCCGCGCCGGCATCAGCCGGGACGACTCCGGAACTCGGCTCGGGGGCATCGCCGTACTGTTTCTGAAGCTCCTCGAGCACCCGGCCTGCCAGGGTGCGGAAGGATTGCAGGGCCGCCCAGTTGAGCTCCTGCTGTTGACGCAGGCTGGGATTCTCGCGGATCAATCGGTCGTGCTCCCGATAGAAACGCTGGCAGTCAGGGCATTGGCAGGGCTCTTCGGGCACCGCGTTCCCTTCTCCGATCGGTCCCCATCATGGCATCGAACCGATGGGGCCGCCTTGACGCCCGGCCCTCAGGCCGCCAGAGGCCCGGCATCGGCATGGGGAGGAAGGCCGTCGTCGTCGAGGCCGGCCGCATCGGGCAGGGGGATCTCGATCGAACTCACCACGTGGATCACATCGCGCAGCCGCATCGAATCGGCGAACCAACCCATCGCCTGCTCCACATCCCCGCGCCGCTCGGCGTCGGTGGCCTGCTCCTCGTGGGCCTCGGCCAGCAGGGCGAGCCAGCAGAGGCAACGGGCCTGCACCACCGAGAGGTCGAGCTCATCGGGCTGGCTGTCGGCGATGCGCTCGCTCTCCTGCTGCACCAGCAGGCGCAGGCGCATGTCGTGAAGCTGGGTCATCCGGGCGGCGACGACTCGACCCACGCTAGCGGCGGTGCCTGGAATCCAACAGCCGCCATCCGTAGTGCCCGCTACGGAACGCGGCGGCTCGGCCGGCTGAGTGCGCCTGCACAGGCGCCCCCTGGGCAGGCGGGGCGAGCCCGTTGACCGTTCAGCTTCACGGCGCGTTCTGGCGAATGAGTCACCGTTGCCAATCACGGGGGACGAAGCCCTTGCCGGCCTTGGCCGCAGCGAACACGGCACCCAGACCGCGCAGGACCAGGCCCACAACACCCAATGTCAGCGTTTCGCAACTAAAGCCCTGTGCAAGGCATGCTCAGAGTCCTTGCCGTGACTGAGTTTTGCCGCCCCAACCCGCAAGCCGGCACTTTGAAAAATCAACAGACCACTTCCTCGCAATGGCGGAACCCCAAAGTAAACACCTATACTTGACTCGCAACGCTAGATTGCCTTATGCTTCCTGCCACTCGCTCAATAGTCCTCGGGTTCAGTGCCGCAAGTCTGCTGGGCATCTCCACCCTGGGTGCCGCCCCTTCCAAAGCCGCAACTTGCACTTTCGCCCAGCTACTTGAAGGGCCTACTGGATCTTGCCCCGCTTTAACCGCTGGTGACAAGGACCTAACAAGTTTTACCAGGAACAGCGGGATTCGCGTCCTTCCCATTGTTGCTACCACTGGATTTCAAAACTCCGACACGGTTACATTCACCGACATCGGTGCAGGGGTATTTGATCTAAGGTTTGATTTCTTGCCCAACCCCATTATAAACAGGCAGGACATCAATGCCAATTTCACAATAAGCATTACCCAGCCAGTCTTCGCGTTCGACACTGTCTCCATTGAGCGCGACCCCGACGGCCTTCTCGACGGAGGCGCATTAACCAGCGCCCGAGCCACTTTCTCCCCAGGGCCGGTCGTCACCTCCTCCTTGATCCCAGCCGTGTTCGGCCCCAGCAGCGCTTCGTTTGAAGGAGTTGTTACTTCAACATCTGTGAATCTTCAGCTACTTTCTTTGACACCACTCAATCCTATAAATTCAGTAACTCTTCGAATTACCCAGAAAACTCCCGGTCCTCTTCCCATCCTTGGAGCCGGCACTGCTTTTGCTTTCTCGCGCAGAATTCGTCGGCGCATTAAATCACCTGCATAAGACAAATCCATTCAGATATATGCAAAACCCCACTATTGGTGGGGTTTTTTATTAGGAACTATTAGCGAGTTGCCGTTTGTTGTACCCTTCCTATGAATCAACCTTTACTCCGTGAGACCCCCTCCGCAGGTAAGACTCCATCGGAGCGAACCCTTGCGTCACAGGCTGTTTTCTGGTGCGGAATTGCGTTCGTCGGCCTCTTTCTGGTCAATACTGCCGCCGTAATCCTGCCACCGGCCCTTCTGCAACCCGCCTGGCAGCTGAACGTTGCCCTGTCGCTCCAATCCAATGGGCTGCAGGCCCTGATCGGCACTGCGATGCTGGCAACCTCGCCGTTCCTCGACCCCGACAACCTCAAGCTGAACGTCAGAGCGGAGCTCATCCGACGCATCGCCGCCTGGATCTGCGTGGGCTGGCTCCTGCTGATCCCTCTGCTGGTGTTCCGCGGCGCTGAACTGCTGCGCGAATCGCGCAGCAATGCCGAACTTCGCTTGCGGCAGTTCGATCAGCAGATCACCCTGCTGCAGCAGACCAGAGACGAACAGAGCTTTCGTGCGCAGTTCGCCGCGCTCTCTCCGAGCAGCCCACCCTTCCCGGTGCAGCTACCCGCCTCTCTCGACAGGGTTCGCGCCGAAGCCGTGCAGCAGTTCAAGGCTCAGCTGAGCCTTCAGCAGACCAAGCTCGAAAGCGAATTTCGCGCCAGCAGCGAACGCTTCGTGCTCCAGAGCCTGCGCAACAGCCTGCTCAGCGTGCTGCTCACTCTGGGCTTCGCGGCAATCGGGCGTTGGCAGACAGATGGACCAACCGTGCTCAGCAATCTTCTCCAGTGGAGTGACGCCAGGCCATCCCTTAGCCCCCCCCAACGCATGCGGGCAAGAAATGAATCTTTGCTAGGTCTCGACGAATTAACGACTCCAAGCGCGCCTCAGAATACCTGGAAATCGAATAAATCGTTGATTTGGCGCTGGCGGATTCAATGGAATCAATGGTATGAATCCTATCAACTCCGTCGCAGCGCGGCTCGCAACAAGGCGGCTGCAAGAAGGTACTGGCGTAAGAATTCCCGATGATTGCCTCAGCCAAGCCGCACGGCTCACACTGAATTGAGGTATTCACAACCATGTTAACCAGCTACAAGTCCCGCATCGTCTCGAAAGACACCGATGCGGTGCGCATGATTCTGGCCGTGGCCCTGGTTTCCTTGGCTACGGCATGTTGCCTGCTCCTGCTCAACGCACTGCCACCCCGGCCCCTCCAGCCCGATTGGCTCATCCAGGTGAGCAGCCTCTTCCTCGGGCTCGGGCCCACCCTGCTGCTGGCCAACCTGGCGATCAGGCTGACACCGTTGCTGATGCCCGGCACAGAGAACTCCAGCCGTTGGAGGAAGCGCAGCAAGATGCTGGCCCTGGTTCTGTCCTTGGCTTTCGCGACATCAATCCCGCTCCAGCTCATCAGTGCCGAGCGAATCCTGCAGCGCCAGAACCAGCAGGACGGGAAGTCGATCACAGCGGCCCGCAGCGCTGTCGCGCAGATCTCGGCTGCCAGCGATCTGAACAGCTTCCGTGCCGCCCTGGCACGGGTGGTCCAGCCACAGACCATTCCGCAGGTGTTTGACGAAAACCTCCCCCAGCTCAAGAGCAGGACCCTGGCCCGTCTGGAGCAGAGCCTTCGCACAAGTCTTGAGGAGCTGAGGCGGGCAAGGGCAGCGCGACGTCAGAGCTTCTGGAGCGAGGCGCTACGCTACACAGCCTCGGCAGCCCTGCTGTGCCTCGGCTTCACCGCGTTGTCCCGGAGCTGACTATGCCCGGGGGGGAGGGGGGGGGCCGAACCGCTCTGAAAGGGCCCAGACCTACCTGGATGGGCAGCGACAGCTGACCTCCATAGCCTCAAGCGGACACCGATCGACACAGCCGTGGCTGGCAGTGCCCCCCTGACACCGGTGGAAACACTGTTCAAGGGGGCGGGCAAAAGCCGGACCCTCTCCATGGCCTTGAGGCTCAGCATCGTGTCGAGTGTCAAGGCCATGTCCCACATGGCAAGGCTGGCCAGCGGCTGGCCCAGTGAGGCCTTCGATGAGGAGGCCGAAGAGGGGCGCCCGGCCTCGAGGGTTTTAATCGTCTGGAGACCGCTGACCCTCTGAGGCTCTTCTGTGGGTTTTTTTGAGCCACTCCAGCTCCATCTGCAGCCGCCCGATCTGCTGGAACAGCTCGGCCTCCTTGGCCTGTCCCTCCTCCTTGTCCTTGCTCTTCTTGCCCCTGGTGAACAGCTCGCTGGCGCCCT
>QLAH01000148.1_pt1 | contig 60115 bp, 61 predicted proteins | sample 4693081 | NCBI WGS metagenome assembly QLAH01 (sample SAMN09425401, study PRJNA476045) | Lake water metagenome, whole genome shotgun sequencing project. | reverse complement strand
AATCCCGACCCAGGGGCCCCGACGCTCCGCGTCGCCCTGGGTCCCGCCCCCGCCCGGCGCTCGGCTAAGCCTGACGCCGCAAGTGCTTGTACATCTCGTTCAACAGAACCGCCTGCCCGCCGTGGTAGGAGTCGTGCTCGACGAGGTGGGCTACGATCCAAGCGTAAGTTACGGGCTGCCGCTTCCCGTGCAGGCTGCTGGGGTCACCGTGGCGGCGGATCAATTCCAAGTTCTCGGCGCGATGGGCGTCGTGCAGAGCCAGGTACCACTTGAGCGGTTTCTTGGGCGGGGCGGGCCAGTGATGGTGATCGACGTTGAGCTCTCGCGCGTACTCTGCCGCTGGTCCGGCCAGGTCATCCTTCTCACCCTCGGCGACGACCCGGAGCCACCAACTCTCGCAATCCATCATGTGGAGCAGCTGCCCGCCAATGGAGGGACCGTTGGGATAGGGTTGCCAAACGATCGCCTCGGGCGAAACTCGGCCCAGGTTTTCGCGCCACTCCCGGGTGCTGTCCTGGAGCGTGGCCATCAGAAGGCTAAGCTCAGGGTGCGCCGCCGGATCTAAGGCGAGTGCATAGGTCATGGGCCAAGTATAGAAGCAAAAGAGTCCCCGGAGCGAAACTCCCTGGGGACTCTTGCTTGAGCGGTCGTATAGGACTTATAGGACTTATAAGCCCTATTGCCTCTTAGTGAGAGTGTCCGTGACCGTGGTCTTCCTTCTCAGGATGCTTTTCTTGGCTTGTGGGTACGTACCAAGAAATCCACGGCGTGAGCAAGAAGTTCCTGGTTGACCAGGTGGACGGAGTCGTCGCGAATCCGTCTCCACCTGCGTGGATCTTTGCTCGCACAATTCAGGATCGACACGTAGTCTCCGGCCTCTCCATGCTGTTGCACTTGGATCTTGAGCAACTCGTGCATCATCTCCAACTGCCGCTGCGGCCAGCTCTCCACCATGTGCACATATGTCCAGACTCGCCGTCCCTCAGCGTCGAGACCGCTCAACGTTGATCCCCCGGTGAGGATCGCCCCTCCCAGAAGCAGCGGGTAGGCCGAGGGCGAGTGAACTTTTGGCTTCAACAGCTTAAGTTCCGAACCTTGGCTAACCACCCAATTGAACTTTGGTTCGGAGTTTCTGCGGAACGATTTGACCTGTTCGCGCTCTGCCCTGGCTTGCCATCTTTGGAACTCTCCTGCCGGGTCGCTAACCCTTCGACCCGGCCAGCACGCCTGTGCACACCGGATGGGGACATTGTAAATGCACGGGGGAAACTGCGATTCCCTCTGGAACTCTCGAACGAGGGAGTCCCAGGTTGCTTCGGGACTGGCCGCGAGCTTTGCAACTCGCCGCATCGGAATTTTTATCATTTATGACCTCCTTGGTCGGCTTTGGCCATGCAACCCCGTTCGAAAGAGGTCACAATAAATGAACCCCAAGGAGCCAATCCCCAAGGGTCCCGGACACAGTCCGGCGAAGAAGGCGGGGTCCGAGTGCTGGCTGGAAATCAACCTCGGCCCCGAATTTTTAGCTTCTAGCTATTCTTTCGACGCACCCCCTGCTTCAGGTCGAAGATCACCCAGCCCGTGTCTGGGCTCTGAGTCAGGGGCATTCTTAAGGTGCCCTCTATTTCGATTCCAAAAAAATCGAAGAAGGGCTTTGCACGGATGACGGCTCCGTGGCGGCCCACATTAAATTTCCTCGCGCCTTCTGCGCTTGCGTCAGTAGTCAACTCCACAGCTATCCTGGACGTATCCCCGTCCCAATAGAGGACGCAATACGAGTCGGAGGTGATTCCATAACGAACGCGCGCTCCACCTGAAAAACCTAGAATGCCGGAGCTCGAAATGGAGCCCGATACGTTTAGGCGAGTGGCGGGATTTGTGAATTTCTGGAACGGCATGGTCGTCTCCTGTTCTTTTACCAGGTACAACGTGCTGCTGTCAATCATCACAATACGAATTCCCAGCGATTCAGTTGAGCGTGCCGCTTGCGAGTCCAGAGGCTGAAGGAGATTTGTCTGTGTTGACTTATAGGTACCGATAAGTCATCCTGTAAATGAACGCTTCTGCAGTCGTCAAGAGCTGTGTAGATCTGATCGAAGACTCATTCTAGGACCTTAAGCTGAAGGAAATGATGGCCTGGAGTACCTCAAGATTTGAATATAGGCCCCGGCCGAGACGTCCGGGGCGCTAGTAGTTGCGCTCGCTTAGTGAGCGTGTCCGTGACCGTGGTCTTCCTTCTCAGGAAGGTCGGCCACGGCGGCCTCGGTGATCAGCAGGAGCCCGCTGATCGAAGCCGCATTTTGGAGGCACGTTCGAACGACCTTGGTCGGATCGACGATTCCTGCGCTCAGCAGATCTTCGTAGGTCAGGGTCGCGGCGTTGAAGCCCACGCCCTTTTCGCGCACGCGCTCCACCACCACGCTACCTTCGACGCCTGCATTTTCGGAGATCGTCCGCAGCGGCGCTTCGATCGCCTTGCGGATGATGTTGATCCCGATTTGCTCGTCGCCGGTGCCGGCCAGGCCTTCCAGCGCCTTGCCCGCCATGATCAGCGCAACGCCGCCGCCAGGAACGACGCCTTCTTCCAGCGCCGCCCGCGTCGCCGCCAGTGCGTCTTCAAATCGCGCCTTCTTTTCCTTCAGCGCGGTCTCGGTCGCGGCGCCCACCTTGATGACGGCCACGCCGCCGCTCAGCTTTGCGTATCGCTCTTGCAGCTTTTCGCGGTCGTAGTTGCTGTCGGTGGTTTCGGCTTGGCGCTTGATCTGGGTCATGCGGCCCTCGATCTTGGCCTTTTCGCCCTTGCCGTTGATGATCGTCGTCGTGTCCTTGGTGATGACCACCTTGGCCGCGCTACCCAGCATGTCGGGGGTGACGTTTTCGAGCTTGATGCCCAGGTCTTCGCTGATGAACTGGCCACCCGTCAGGATCGCCATATCTTCGAGCATGGCCTTGCGGCGGTCGCCAAAGCCAGGAGCCTTGACGGCAGCGATCGGAAGATTGGCGCGTAGTCGGTTGAGGACCAGGGTTGCCAGGCACTCGTTCTCGACGTCTTCGGCCACGATGATGAGCGGCTTGCCGAGTCGGAGAACCTTTTCCAGCATTGGGAGCAGGTCTTGCAGGTTGCCGATCTTCTTCTCGTAGAAAAGCAGCATCGGCTCTTCATAGATGGCTTCCATGCGGGTCGGGTCGGTCACGAAGTAGGGCGAAAGGTAGCCCTTATCGAACTGCAGGCCGTCGACGATGTCGAAAGTCGTCTCGGTACCCTTGCTCTCTTCGACGGTCACGACGCCGTCTTTGCCGACCTTTTGGATGACTTCGGCCACCAGGTCGCCGATGGCGGCGTCCTTGGCGCTGATGGTGGCGACTTCGGCCGTACCCTTTTGGCCTTCGACCGGCTTGCTCAGCGCGGTCAGGGCTTCGACGATGGCGTTGGTCGCCTTGTCGATTCCGGCCCGGATCTGGGTCGGGTTGCTGCCCGCGGCGACGTTGCGCACGCCTTCCTTAAAGATGGCTTGGGCGAGGACGGTGGCGGTGGTGGTGCCATCGCCGGCGGTGTCATTGGTCTTGCTGCTGACCTCGCGGATCAGCTGCGCGCCCATGTTTTCGAAGCGGTTTTCGACTTCGATTTCCTTGGCGATGGTCACGCCGTCATTGATGACGGTGGGGGATCCGAATTTCTTTTCGAGTACGACATTGCGTCCGCGGGGGCCAAGGGTGACCTTGACGGCGTTGGCGAGTTTGTCGACTCCGGTCTCGAGCGCCTTGCGCGCTTCTTCGGCGAATAAGAGTTCTTTTTTGGACATGGGAGTTGCAGGTTGAGGTTAGGTTGAAGTTATGTTGAGGCTAGGTTGAGATTAGGTTGAGGATTGTGGAGGCTGGGTTGAAGCTACTTGGGGTTGACATCATAGTCAAGAATCTCCTCACGGACCTGGGATTCCTGATGATTTAGAAGGTTGTTGAGCTTGACGCCCAACCGCTTCGCCTCAGTAAGAATTTGCTCAATCGAATTCTCTTGGAATAACCCAAGTTCCGATCCGATCAGCGCCTGTGTTTCGAGTTCGGCAAGAGATCCCAGGGCGATGCGAAGGGAGTTCGCGAAGTACTTGGGACTTCGCCGACCGTATCCTTCCGCGATGTTGGAAGGTACGGAAACCGCAGACCGACGGATCTGAGCTTTGAGGCCGAAGCTTTCTGAGGCGGGCAGATTCTCAGAAACTTGATAAACCAACACCGCGAGCGTCTTGGCCAGTTGCCAGACTTCGAGCCGCTGATACCCGGTTGTCTCCGTTCCCGAATCCATCCACTGAACCTCTACCCAGCCTCCACTAAGCCTCAACCTAATTTCGAACTTCTTTACGCTCCTACCAACGCTCCTTCGAGGACGGCGAGGACGTCTTCGGCGCGGAGGATCAGGTAGTCCTTTCCGCCGACGGTGACTTCGGTGCCGCTGTACTTGCCGTACAGGACGACGTCGCCGGTCTTGACGTCGATGGGGGCGAGGGTGCCGCTATCCAGGCGCTTGCCGGGGCCGACGGCCAGGACGGTGCCTTTCAGGGGCTTTTCTTGGGCCGAATCGGGGAGGATGATGCCACTCGCGGTGGTCTCTTCCTTGGCCGCAGCTTCGACGATGATGCGATCGTGTAGGGGTTGCAAGTTCATGTTTTGCGTCCTTGTGTTTGGGGGTCTGGCGACCCCAGATTGACCCTAGCAGTATACCCCTTGGAGTGCCAATTTCTAGCGCTCCGGGGCCTGGAGTGCTAACGAAATTGGGGTCTGATTGGGTGCTTTCTCGTGAGGCTCGCCGTCCCGGCCCGATGCCACGCCCTCGCCCCGACTTCGTCGGGACTCCGCCCCGGCTCGGCGAGCTCTTGCCGCACCGACACGCGCGCTGGCTGAACTCCGCGGAAGTTCACCTAGGGCGGCGGATGAGTCTCCTCGTGCGGATCGAGCCGAACGGGGACGGCAGGGTGGGCGACGCAATGCGTCTGGATCCCACCCTGGGGATCGGCCTCCGGGCCGGGCGGCGAGGTCCGTGTCAATCCACCCAATCTGACCTCGGCTACCGCTCGCCGCGGGGCCGGCGCAGGTTATCGGAGAACAGAAACTGCTGCACGATCCCCGCCTGCGGACCGAACTCGCCGCGGAGCCAGTCGCTCGCATCGGTGATCCGCCGAGCGCTCAGCGCGAGCCCGGCCCAATCGGGCCGCAACCAACGCGCCAGCGCCTGCCAAACGTGAGTGTCCACCGGGGCCGCGTCCCACCGCCCCAGACCAAACAGCGCGATGCACTCGGCCAGCTTGGGTCCTACCCCGGGCAGGGCCATCAGCTCCCGGCGGACCGTGGGCATCGGCTCCGAGTCGAGGGCTGCCAGCCAATCTTCGCCTCCCCGGTCCGCGAGCGCGCTCAGGGCGAGGGGGATCGTCCGCCCCCGGTAGCCAAAGCCCCATTCCCGCAACCGTTCCTCGCTCACCTGGAGCAGGGCGGCCAGGTCCGGAAACAACCGCCGTCCATCGCGCTCGCTCCCCAGGTTCCAAAGCCGCTCGATCATGGCCGTGATCCGAGGCAGGTGGTTATTGCTGGTGCAGAGAAAACAAACCGTCCCTTCCAGTCGAACTCGGGGACGGACGAGGCGCAGACCCGCATGGCGATCCAAGAGTCCAGTCAGGCGGGGATCGGTCCGAAGCTCGCTCAAGGCGTGATCCCACTCGGCGGTCAGAGAGAAGAGTCGACGGAACTCCGACTCGGGGGCGGACGAGGTGACCTCGAGGCGATCCGCTATCCGGACCTCGTACCAGTCCTTTCCATGCACTCCATGCCAAACCGCTTTCCGCTCCCCTGGTTCAGGGTCGCCGACCCACTGGTCCGATTGGCTCGCCGGCCCGGGGCGGAGTCCCGTGGGGGGAGTAGTTTGGCCTTTGTTGCTTGTTTCTCCACCACGGGACGAGGGCGTGGCTCGGGCCGGGGCGGCGAGCCATTCTTCGCAATGCCCACTTTGCTCTCGCCACAAAAAGACCTGACCCCCGCTCACCAGAAAAGGGAAGTCGACCGGGGCGCCCACCGAGTAACGAAAGGGACTCACGAGGGACGCAGTTCCGGGGGCAAGGAATCCAAGAATTCGGCCTCCGTCCAAACCGGCACCCCCAACGTCTCGGCCCTGGCCAGCTTGCTACCTGCGCCCGGTCCGGCGACGACGCGGGTCGTCTGTTTGCTGACCGATCCGCTAGCCTTGCCGCCGTTGCGGATCACCAGATCCTCGGCCTGCTGCCGGGTGAGCTGTTCAAGCGTTCCGGTAAAGACGATCGTTTGGCCAGCGAACCAATCGCCTCCTGGGTCGGAAGCCTCCGGCGGGTGAACTCCAAACTCTCGAAGGCGGGCCAGCAGAACCTGATTCTCCGCGTCCTCGAACCACTCCCGGATCGAACCCGCGACCCGGGGACCCACCTCTGGGGTCGCCATCAGGGCGTCGAGGTCGGCCCCGGCCAAGGCCTCAATCGATCCGAACTGGCGGGCAAGGTCCCGAGCCGTTCGGTCTCCGACGAATCGAATCCCGAGACCAAAGATCAGACGCTCAAGGGCTTGGGTCTTGCTCGCTTCGATCGCGCCGAGGAGGTTTTCAACACTCTGCGCCCCCATCCGGTCGAGATTAACCAGCTCCTCGCGCCGGTCGACGAGCTGATAGATGCTGGCCACGTCGGACAGATAACCGAGGTCCAAGAATCGCAAAATCTGCTTTTCGCCCAGGCCCTCGATGTCCATGGCGTTTCGGCTGGCAAAGTGGACGATTTTTGCCGCCACTTGGGCCGGGCAAGAACGGTTCGGGCACCGAAGCACCACCATCCCGTCTTCGCGGTCGAGCGGGGTCTGACACTCGGGGCAGTGGGTCGGGGGAACGGGGCGCTCGGACCCGGCGGGCCGCTTCTCGAGGACGGCCCCCACCACTTCGGGGATCACGTCCCCGGCTCGCTGAATGATCACCGTATCGCCGGCCCGGACGTCGCGGCGTTCGAGATCGTCGTAGTTGTGCAGCGTCGCCCGGCTCACCGTCACTCCGCCGACCACGACCGGTTCTAGTTCGGCGACGGGGGTGACGGCCCCCGTACGGCCCACCTGCACCGAGATCTCCCGAAGAAGGGTGAAGGCCTGTTCGGCGGCAAACTTGTAGGCGATTGCGTAGCGCGGCCCCCGGCTCGTCTCTCCCGCTTGATCTTGTTGAGCAAAGGAGTTGAGCTTCACGACCGCCCCGTCGATCCCGAACGGGAGATCCGGCCGCATCTGTTCGATCTCCCGCAGAATGGTCAAAACCGCTTCGGGACCCAAACAAACGACCGGCTGCCGAGGAATCTGGAACCCCATCTCGGCGAGCCGGGCTATGGTCTCCAGTTGGGTGCTAGCGAGGCGTTCTCCATCGGCTTGACCGTAGGGCAAAAAGGTCAGCTCGCGCTCGGCGGTCAGTCGGCTATCCAGTTGCCGCATGCCCCCCGCCGCCGCATTTCGGGGGTTCGCGAAGATTTGTAGTCCGTGTCCCGCCCGGGCTCGATTCAGGTTTGCGAAGGTCTCCTTGAGCATCACTACCTCGCCCCGCACCTCCAGCCGACCCGCCGGGGCTGGGTCGAGTCGCAGCGGAATCGTCCTCACGGTTTTGGCATTGGCTGTCACGACCTCGCCGGTGACGCCGTCTCCGCGGGTCGATGCCGTCACCAGCACCCCATCTTCATAGATGAGGGCTAGCGAGAGTCCATCGTATTTAAGTTCGACGACGTACTCCAGCGGGCCTTCTAACTCGAGCAGCCGGCGCAACCGTTCATCAAAGCCGAGAAGCTCCTCGGCGCCAAACGCGTTGTCCAGTGAGAGCATTGGGCGGCGATGGCGATGTTGGTCGAACCCGTTGAGCGGTGGGGCACCCACCCGGTGGGTCGGGCTATCCGGAGTCCGATATTCCGGAAACTCCGTTTCCAACCGAACTAACTCCGCAAAAAGTGCGTCGTACTCTTGGTCGCCGATTTCCGGCGAGTCCAGTTGGTAGTAGAGCAACATATGGCGCTCCACCTCTCGGCGAAGCTCGGTGATCCGGTTGGCTACGGACATCATGGGCACCTTACCTTTCCCCGTATCGTTGCGTGTTTGTGACACCGCGCGCGTCCTTTCGTAGAAAATGAGTCACAAGTCAAGTCTTTCGCCCCAATATTCGATTGGTAGCCAAACGGATGCTTGTTATAGCACGTCTCTTATGGATACCGGTAACAATGGGGTCCAGCAGTTTTTATTGACCTAAACTCCCCAAAATGCTCTTGAAATCGTATCGCCCTCGGCCTAACCGCCGGGGGCACGTTTTTTCTCCGGAGCGACCAAAACGACCCGAAAGCCGATCTTCAATTTGCGCTGAGTGACCTCGCCGCTCTTCAGGTCTTTGGCCGAACCCGCCGCCGTCAGATCCACCTGGGTGGTGCGAAAGACGCCCAAACTGCGGTCAAAGGTTGCCTTTCCGATTCCCGTCAATTCGGTCGTGACCTCGCTCGTCGCCCCCTCCGCGCTCTTCGTCGGCGCCAGGCCCTCATCTTCGTAGTCCAGGGTCTTCTGACTCACCTTCACCCCGATCACTGCTTCGGTTTCCGAAAGATCTTCGATGGTCGCCTCGGTCGTCAGGGGCTGACCATTGAACAGGCGTTCGTACTTCCAGTTGGCCCCTTTTTCGACCGCCGTGCTGAGAAATTCGATCGGGACATAGACCAGGTCGGCAATCCGCTGGATATCGAGCCCCGGGAGCCGCACCGGGGGACTCAGATCGGGGGCCGTCGTGGCGAGAGTTTTGCCTGTCCCGCTGAGGGTCACTTGGGTCTTGGGAAAGTAGCTCGTCACGCTGTCGACCCCCAGGGGCAGGGGCGCATCGTTGAACAGGATCTTGGCGTCGATGATCTCGCTTTCGACCTTTTGCTCGCCCGCCTTCTCGTGTTTTTGGGGCGTGACCTTGACGGTCAGCGTGACGTCCACCTTGCCCTCGTTGCCGCCAAAGATCGGCAGAAAACCGTCGAACTTGGCCTCCATCCGGTAGGTCAGGGGCTGCGAAAACGTATAGGCAAGCGTCGAAGCGGCCAAGGCGAGCGCGATCATCTGGCCCATTCTACGTCTAAACTTTTGAGCCATGCCCTACGGCCCGGAACCCCTCGCCCCCGGTAGCACCCTGCGCGATCGCTTCGACGTGCAGAGCGTCTTGGGCCAGGGCGGATTCGGCATCACCTATCTCGCCCGAGATCGCGAGCGCGGCGACCTGTGCGCGATGAAGGAATTGGCCCCCGCCGGGACCGTGCGCAAGTCGGACGGGACCCTCGATTGGGCTGCCGTCGGACCCGGGGCCGCCGAGCGACTCCGGCATGCCTTTATGCGAGAAGGCAAGACCCTGCGGAGTCTGCGCATCAAGGGTGTCCCCGCCGTCCGGGAGAGTTTTTCTCAAAACAAAACCGCCTACCTCGTCAGCGAATACGTCACCGGCACCACCACCCTCCAGCAACTCCTGACCCAACAGGGTCGCCAATCTGGGGAGTTTGTCGAGGCCTTGCTCGATGATCTCCTTCCGATCCTGGACCAGCTCCACAACCGGCGCATCCTCCACCGGGACATCAAGCCCAGCAACTTGCTCCTCGGCGAAGACGGCCACGTCTGGCTGATCGACTTTGGCTCTGCCCGCGAGTGGCACCGCGACGCCACTCTCAACCACACCGTCGAATACACGCCCGGCTACGCCCCGCCCGAGCAGCTCAGCGAAAAGGGACGCCGGGGCCCCGCCACCGATCTCTATGGCCTCTGCGCGACGGCCTACACCTTGTTGATTGGTGTTCCCCCGCCGCCGGTCACCGACCGGATGGCCCACGACGACCTGCGACCCCTCGACGAGGTCCGGACCGATCTTCGCCCTGGGCTTGCCCGCGCGATCCATGCTGGGCTGGCCCTCAAGTTCGAGCGGCGGCCGCAGTCGGCCGACGAATTGGCCCAGCTGCTCCGCGCCCCCGACGATCCCGATCAGACGGCTTCGCTCGAAGCCCTCGACGCCAAGTTCGCCCTTCTGAAAAAACTCCGATGGGCCAAGCTCGAATGCCCAACCTGCGGCGGGACTCTGCTCGAACCCAAGCCCCTCCGAGCGAATCTCTGCCCGGTCTGCCGAGGCGCCCAGGTCGCCCGCCGAGCCGTTCCGATGGGCCAATGTCCGGTCTGCCGCACGGGGGTCTGGCGCAGGGTCGAAAACCAGAGGAAGGGCCCCTGGTTTTGCCCGAGTTGCAAGACCGGCAAGCTCCGCTACATCAAGCCCTTGCTCGGGCCACGCCGGGCCAAATGCCAGAGTTGCCAAGCCCAGTTCACCGAGACCAAGACCGGGGTCCAGCTGGTCGGGACCGACCACACCGCCACCTGGGCCGAGTGGATCGAGGCGAGCGGCCGGACCGAGTGGTTCGAGCTCTGCGATGCCTGTTCGGCCCAGTTCGACCCCCTTCCCGATGGCCGCCTGAAACAGGTCAGCCCCAAGCCGAAGAGTGGGGAACTCAGCGCCCTGTATCCCGACGAATGGGCGCGGGTCGCGGCAGGTTTGCGACCCGACCAGGGCAATGCCCAGTGCCCGGCGTGCGATGCGGATTTCTATATCGACGATTCGACTTGGACGTTGCTCGAAGCTCCCGAGGATCCGTTTGGCTTTGCCGAGCAACACCAGGGGCGAAGGTTTTCGGCGGATCAAATTCGGTGGGCGGGGGCGGGCAAGCCGAGCGGCCAGCGCGGGCCCGTTTGTCCCGATTGCACCACCGAATTCGACCTCCAAGAAGGGGAATGGGTCCTCTCGGCCACGCGACACCGCGAACTGAGGATGGCGATCGGCGACCGCCATCCGGTGGGGAATTGGTTCCGGCTGGCCAATGGACTTCCGCTGATGGGTCATGAAGCAGAGCTCGAAGAAGAGATCGAACGGGCGGCCCGGCGCGAGTTTCGGCGGGGAGAGCAGCCGCTCGACCCCAAGCGCCCAGGGGTCCATCTGCGGGTCGAGGCCAGTTGGGAAGGGAAGCGCGGCAAGCTCCTGGCCGACGAAGAAGGTCTGGAATTCGGCGGGGTGCTGCGCAAGTCGCGTTGGCCCCTGGCCGAGATCGTCGGGATCGCGGGAGACGACGAAACCCTCTTGGTTCACACCGCCGATGGGATCGACGAATTCCAGTTCGCCTGGGTGGAATGGAGCCTGGCGCTCAGCCGCCGGGTGACGATCCAACTGACGGCCTCCGACTTCGCCGCCCGCCTCCGCCACGCCTACCGCCTGCCCGAAGTGGCCCGCATGTCGGGGTGAAGCGGGGCGAGGCGCGATGGTGGGGCGATTGGGAAGCGATGGGGCGGTAACCCTCAGATGACCTTTTCATTGGGCCGAAACTGCTCGAACTGATCCTTGATCTCCCCACCGGTCCCCCATGCTCCCCGCCCCCAAAAGGATTGGCACCGAAATTGCCCTTCCTCCTTGCCGGGAAGTAAACTCTCCGGAGACTTCCACAGGGTTCACCATGCAGACATCGGACAAGATTTTCGTCGCCGGACACCGCGGGCTGGTTGGGTCGGCCATCGTGCGCCGCCTTCAGGCCGGGGGATACACCAATATCCTCACCCGCACCCGGCAGGAGCTCGATCTGGAGAACCAAGCCGCCGTCGAGCAGTTTTTAGCCGAAGCCAAGCCCGATTGGATCGTGATGGCGGCGGCCAAGGTCGGCGGCATCGGGGCCAATAGCACCTATCCGGCGGACTTTATCGGCCTGAACCTGGTGATGGAGTGCAACCTGATGTGGGGTGCCCACAAGGCCGGAGTCGATAACTTCTGCTTCCTCGGGTCGAGCTGCATCTACCCGCGCGAAACCCCCCAGCCGATCCCAGAAGAGGCCCTGCTGAGCGGTAAACCCGAGCCGACCAACGCCCCCTATGCCGTGGCTAAAATCGCCGGACTCGTCATGGCCGACAGCATCACCAAGCAGTACGGACGCAACTACTTCACCTGTATGCCACCCAACGTTTACGGCCCGGGCGACAACTACGACTTGCAGACCAGCCACGTCCTCCCCGCCCTTATCCGCAAGTTCTATGAGGCCAAATTGGCCGGAAATACCCCGGTCACCTGTTGGGGAACCGGCACTCCGCGCCGCGAATTCCTCTTCTCTGATGATGTCGCCGACGCGATTGTATTCTTGATGGAAAAAGGCGAAGTCCCGAGCATGGTGAACATCGGAACCGGCACGTCGGTGAGCATTAAGGAGCTCTCGGAGACCGTCCAGCGCGTCATCGGCCACGAGGGCGAGATCGTCTGGGACACCAGCAAGCCGGACGGATTCCCCGAGAAAACCAACGACGTATCCCGGCTCTTCGGACTCGGCTGGCGACCGAAGTACACCCTTGAGCAGGGCATCGCCGCCGCCTTCGCTGCCTACCAAGAGACTCTCGTCCCGGCCTGATGCCGCTAAAGTACTGGCTCATGAAGAGTGAGCCCGACACCTATTCGATCGACGACCTCGAGCGAGACCAGGTCAACATGTGGGAAGGTTGCCGCAACTATACGGTCCGCAATTTCATGCGCGACCAGATGGAGGTCGGCGACCTTGCCTTTTTCTATCACTCCAACGCCGACCCGGCCGGGATCGTCGGGGTGATGCGGATCGCGCGGACGGCCTATCCGGACCCGACCCAGTTCGACCCCGCCAGCGATTATCACGACCCCAAGAGCCCGCCCGAGAACCCCCGGTGGCTGGCGGTGGATGTGGAGTTCATCGAGAAATGGGAGCGGCCCCTGACCCTGAAGGAGATCAAGGCGAACTCGGAACTCCAGGGGATGCTGGTGGCCCAGCGCGGCCAACGCCTCAGCGTTATGCCGGTCACTCCGGATGAATGGTCGGGGGTGCTACTCACCCAGCAGAAACTTTAGGCAGGTAATCCTGCCGGAAACACCGGGTTTCGGACTGGCCGGCAAGGATTTCGATCCTGAAAGTAGTGTACAGTTGCCTCAGGTCCGGGCAGTCCGGAAAGGTTGTTTGGTGCTTTCCCTGAGTTCAGTGTTTCGCTTTTCGGTGCTTGCCGCCGCCTTTTTACTCGGTCTTCCGGCCAACGCTGCTCCCGGGGATACGATTCCTGTCTCCGTTGGGGCTCGGGGCTTCGGCTCAACCGGAGACTCGACGTTTCCCGCTACGAACGAGCAGGGTTCGGTCACGGCTTTCTTGTCGAACTCTTCGAACCTGGTCTTGGGCGATAACAACGGCGTCACCGATATTTTTTATATCAGTAACCTCGGACAGCAGATCCGGCGGTTGAGCGTGACCGACGATGGAGGGGAGGCGAATGGGGACTCTCGCGATCCGTCAATGGACCGTTTTGGCAACGTGAATGCCTTCTCGTCTAACGCCTCTAACTTGGTCCCGGGTGACACGAACAACCTGCAGGACGTCTTTATTCGCGATCTCCTCAACCAGCGAACTCGGCGCGTGAGCGTTGCCACCGGTGGAGCCCAGGCCAATGGCGTTTCGGGATTCTCGAGCGTCTCGGCGTTGGGAACACTGGTCGCGTTTGAGTCTTTGGCCACCAATCTGGTCGCGGGCGACACGAACGGCATGAGCGATATCTTCGTCCGGGATCTGGTCAACGGGACCACTCGCCGAATTAGCGTCGATTCTCTGGGGAACCAGGGCAACAACCACTCCTTTGCCCCTTCGATCTCGGCCGATGGCCGGTACGTCGCTTTCGAATCCCTGGCCAGCAACTTTGTGCCCAACGACTTTGGGCCTTTCGACATCTTTGTCTATGACCTCTGGGCCAATACTATCCGCGAGGTGAGCGTCAACTCGGCGGGCAACGAGGCGAACTTCAACTCCTTTGCACCGGCGATTTCTGGGAATGGAGGGCAGGTTGCCTTTGCTTCTAGGGCGACCAACCTAGTCCCCGGAGATACCAACAATGGGAGCGACATCTTCGTCCGCGACGTCGCCTCGGGGGTGACTTCCCGGGTGAGCGTCAGCTCGGCGGGTACCCAGGTAATCGGCGATTCGGAAGCGTGTTCGATCTCCGAGGATGGCCAGCGCGTCGCCTTTCGGTCCTACGCAGCCAACCTCGTTCCCGGCGACACCAATTTCAGCCCGGATATCTATGTCCACACCCGGTCCTCGGGAGAGACTCGGCGGGTGAGTGTGGCGACCGGCGGGGCCCAAGGCAATTCCGAATCGCTCAACGGTGCCCTTTCCGGGGATGGGCAGGTTGTAGTCTTTGACTCTTACGCCCAAGACCTGGTGCCCGGGGACACTAACTTCCGCTACGATATCTTTCAATACGGTTTCTTTGACCAGGCGACTAAGGTCCTTAGCTACGTCACCGGCGGGGTGATGGGGAACGGCGAATCTTATCTACCTTCCCTTTCATCGGATGGCCGGTATGTTGCCTTCCAGTCGATCGCGTCTAATCTTGTCCCGGGCGACACCAATGATCGGGAGGACATCTTCCTCCGCGATGTTCAGCTCGGCGAGACTCGGCGGATCAGCGTGACCCCAACGGGCGAGCAGGCCAATGGTAACTCAGGCGAACCCTCGTTCTCTGATAATGGGCGCTATGTGGCGTTTTCTTCGGATGCGACCAACTTGGTCGCACCCGGGACCACCGGGCGTCAGATCTTCGTCCGCGATCTTCAGCAGAACACGAATCGGATCGTGAGCCTCAGTTCCAGCGGGGCCGTTTCCTCGGGGCAATGCTTCTACCCGAAGATCTCCGCGGACGGCCGGTTTGTGGTGTTCATATCGGAGGCCCCTGACTTAGTCCCGAACGACTTCAACCAGACGACAGACGTCTTTGTCCGCGATATCCAACTCGGCTTGACCCGGCGGGTGAGCGTCGGACCTCAGGGGGTGGAAGGAAATGGCTTCTCCGCATCGGGCAGCATCTCGGCCGACGGACGGTATGTCGCCTTCTGGTCATCGGCGGGGAATCTTATCGAGGACGACCGAAGCACCTTTTATGGCATCTTTGTCCACGACCTGCAGACCGGGCAAAATCGCCGCGTCAGCAATCCGACCAATGGGCAGCCCGCCAACGGAGTCTCGAACAGTCCTGTGATCAGCGCCGACGGACGGTGGGTGGCGTTCCTCTCTGCGGCGAGCAACCTCGTCCCAGGAGATACGAATGGGGTGGATGACATCTTCGTGGTTAATCTCCAGTCCGGGTCCTTCAAACGGGTGAGCATAAGCAGCGAGGGCGTCCAGGCGAATGGCGCATCTTTCTCGGGGATGGCGATCTCAGCCGATGGAAAGTTCGTCGCCTATCGTTCGAGTGCGTCCAACCTGGCTCCAGGGGACTTTGGTGATGGGGAGGACATCTTCGTGACCGATGTCCAGCTCGGGATCACTCGCCGGGTCAGCGTGAATTCCGCCGGAGACCCAGCGGCCGGCCCTTCCGTGCATCCTGCTACCACTCCGGACGGGAAGTTTGTCGCCTTTTCCTCACTTGCAGAAAACCTCGCCTCAGGCTTTGCGGGTGATTTAGAATACGACATCTATCGTCACGAGACCAAGCCGTTCGGGACGAAAATTCGCGGTCGAATAGTCCTGACCGACTTCTTTGGGACTCCTCCCACGGCGAACTTTGAGTTGACTCCGGTCGGTGGAGGACCACAAATTGCAGTGAACAACGTGGCTTTGGCTTCCAATGGCGATTACGAGTTCACTACCGCAGGGGAAGGGTCCTTTAACCTCACGGCGAAAGCCTCAACCTTCCTTCGCAAGCGATTCGCTTCGAGTCTGGTTCTCAACGGGACCCTGCGCTCCGGTGTGAACTTCACCCTGATCAACGGAGATTGCGATGGAGACAACGCGATCACCATCTTCGACTACATCGAGTTAAGTAACGCCTTTGGCTCCAAGCCGGGCGAACCCACCTGGAACCAGGCTGCCGATTTGGATGGAGATGGAGAAGTGACGATCTTTGACTACATCATCCTGAGCGGTAACTTCGACCGCGAAGGAGACTCTTAATCGACGCCGGAAACAAATGAAAGCGGCCCTGGATCCACTTCGGATCCAGGGCCGCCTTGTGCTTTAGTTACCGAAGCACACGTTGCCGGGCGCGGATGTCGCCGGTCACAGCGCTCACGTCGAGCGTGCCGGCTCCATCGCCGAGCCGCCCGGTGACGCGGCGGTCTTGGTGTTGATAATCCACCAAGTCCAGCAGGCAATCGACGCTGCCCCGGAGGGTGCTCAGAGTCACTCGGCAGTCCGAGCCATCGGCGAGCTCAAGATCCACCGAACCCTGAACCGTGCGAAGGTTGACGGCTCCCGAGATCGGGTCCTTGAGGTCGGCGCGGATATCCCCCGAAACGGCTTCGACACTCAGTGATTGGGCCGAAAGACGCTCCAGATGAACATCACCGCTGGCGGTGCGGATATTGAAGACCCCACTCACTTCGCTCAGACGAATGTCGCCGCTCTTGTTCTCGAGCACGACCGATTGGCCGCCCGAATCCTTGAGCGTGATGTCGCTCGACGAGCTCCGGACCTCGATGCTGCCCTGGAGACCTTCTAACCGAACGTCGCCGCTGCTTGTCTCGATCCTTGCCGCGCCGTGGGTGCCTTGGACGGAGATATCCCCCGCATGGCCCCGGACCTCGACGCTCGCCGGACTCGCCAGGTGGATCTCAAGATCAGCCTGGATGCCGCCTCCCTCGGGATTGCGGATGATGACGACGCCCTGCGATTCTTCGATCATCGGGGAATAGGATGCGGCGCGAGCTTGGATCTCGCTGAGATCGGTTCCGCTGATCCGGGCCCGAGCGATGACCTTGGTTTCGGGCTGACCGCCGAGGACCTTGACATCGCCGTCGTGGAGCTCGACCTTGACGGTTCCGCCTTCCGAAAGCTGGAAGGGAAGCTCGACAGTCCGCTCTTCGCTGAGTCCGAAGACAAAGCTCCAGCGGCCCTTTTTGGCTTCTTCGGCCGCACGCTTGACGGCCTCGGCTCCCTTGTGCAGGTTCTCGCGGACTTGGGTGGAGATCTCTTGCCAATTGACGCTTCCGGCCACGTCCTTACCCAGCCTCTCGACGGCGTCCATAAAGTGGTTGAAATCCTTGGGCGGCTCGGGCTCTTTGGGCGGCTCTGGTGGCTCGGGCGGCGATGTCTGTTGGGACGTCTCGCTGTCTTGCAGAGCCTCGATTAGTTCGGCCGCATCTTGGGCCGAGATCTTGCCTTCCTCGACGAGTTTCAGGATGCGTTGTACTTGATCCCTGTTCACTTGTTCACCTCGCGCATGCGTTCTTTGGCCTCGTCGGCGGAGATTTCCCCGCGTTCGAGCTGTTCAATGATCTTAGATTTCACTTCGTTGTTGGGCTTATCGGGTGGTCGGACGGGTTGCAGATCGAGCGCCTGAAGCAGGCTATCGAGCTTGGCCCGGACGGTGGGGTAGCTGATTCCGAGTTCGCGCTCGACCGCGTTCATCATTCCGCGGCACCGGAGAAAGGTCTCCATGAAGCGGTAATGCTCGGGGTCGAGTTGGGCGAGCCTGGGAATTTCGAATGGGGCTCGGATGGTGACTTCACCATCGGCGGTCTGAACCTCGGTGACGATGAGGTTCTTGCCGCTGATGGGGTCTTTCGGCGGAAGAGTGCGGAGGGAATGGTTCATGGTCTCCTCAAGATTCTTAAAGAGGATCATACTCCAATTTAAGTTTTGTTGCTTTGATCGGTTGCGTGGGTGGAATTCTTTAAGGCTTTTGGCCCAGCGGAGTTCTCGTCGTCCCCGGGGGCGGAGTCCCGTGGGGGCAGGATCGACTGGATTGCCGAGTGTGGGCATCCCACGGGGCGAGGGCGTGGCCCGGGCCGGGGCGACGAGCCGGACTGGTACAAATGCGAACGACGATCGGAGGATCTCGTACCGAAATTACAACAGTGAGGGCGTGTCGAAGAGCCAAGGATGGATCGGTCGCGCCAAGGAGATCTGAAAATGAGCCTCAAAATTCTCGTGGTGAGCGTCGAAGTGGCGCCCTATGCCAAAGTCGGCGGCCTCGCCGATGTCGCCTCTTCGCTCCCGGTGGAACTCAAGAACCAGGGCCATGACGTTAAGATTCTGATGCCCGGATATGGGCTCGCCGAGCGGGCCGCGCCCAACCCGGTGAACTCCGTGGTCGCCCCCTTTGACGTGAAGGTCAACAAGTTCTGGAAGGTGCGGAGCACGCTCAAAGAAACCGATTGGCAGGGCGTTCCGGTTTGGCTCCTGAATGGGGAAGGACTCTTTGACGGGATCGTACGCAGCGAGGACGTCTATACTCCGGGCCGCGACGCGTACCTCTACTTTGCAAAGGCGACTCTTGAGGCGTGCGAGCAAGCGGGCTGGATTCCCGACGTGATCCACTGCAACGACTGGCACACGGGCTTTCTTCCGGTCGTCCTCCGCGAGCTCGGAGGAGAAAAGTGGAGCCAGACGGCTAGTGTCTACACGATCCACAACCTGGCTTATCAGGGCGAGTTCCAAAAGGACACCCTGACCGCGCTGGACCTCCCCGAGAAGCTCTTCAACATGCATCAACTCGAGACCTATGGAGGAGTGAACTTCCTGAAGTCGGGGTGCGTGTTCGCCGACCAGGTCAATACGGTCAGCCCCAACTACGCAGAGGAGATCCAGACCGAGGAGTTCGGATGTCGCCAGTGGGGTCTGATGCGGGACCTGGCAAAGCTCGGACGACTCCGGGGAATCCTCAACGGCATCGATGTCGATTTCTTCAACCCAGAAACGGACGAGTACCTTCCGAGCAACTTCGGTCTGCAAAGCGGACTACAAGGAAAGGCCAAATGCAAAGCCGAGCTTCAAAAGGAACTCGGCCTTCCGGTCGAGGCGGGGGTTCCGATGCTCAGTGCGGTCAGCCGCTTGAGTGATCAGAAGGGCTTCGATCATATGATCCGAGCCGCCTATGGCCTGCTCGGCTTCCCGGCTCAGTGGGTGATTCTCGCCGTCGGTGACCCGGGCGCAGCCGCCGAACTCCGCAAGCTCGAAGCCGAGTGGCCCGACAGATTCCGGTTCGTTGAGCGGTTTGATGCCCCGTTGGCGCAGAAGATCTATGCTGGATCCGATATCTTCTTGATGCCGAGCGCCTTTGAGCCCTGCGGGCTGGGCCAGCTCATTGCGATGCGCTATGGCACCGTTCCGGTCGTACGGCGAACCGGGGGGCTTGCCGACACGGTTCGGGAACCCGAAAATGGCTTTGTCTTTGAACACCGATCGCCTCGAGGGCTGTTCGACGCGACTCAGCGCGCGGTCTCGGCCTATCGGGATCCTCAGCAGTGGAGCCAGATCGTCGAGAATGGGATGCGCGGCGATTACGGCTGGGAGTCCAGTGCCCGCAAGTACGTTGAGATGTATCAAGCGGCCTTGGCCAGTCGAAAGACTGCCATCGCAATTGGCTAAGGATCAGAGTACAACAAGAAGACTCCGCTGGCATGTGTGCCATGCGGAGTCTTCTTCTCTTTTGACCTTTAGTCTCTGGTACGGACGACTTGCATGGGCTTGACGTTATCGTTTGCCCACTTTCTCAGAACCCCGTATCCGGTAGCCGCAACAAGAGCCGCGATGATCCACCCCAGAAATGATCTCCTTTCGGGCATGGACTTGATATCCTTATCTGCTTGTTGAACTGCAGCGACGGCGCGCTCTTCCTGCTCTTGTTGGCTCACGGCCTTCTCGGCGTTCTTTTCCGAGAGGAGCTCTTCTTGCTCGGGCGTGATTTCTGTATCAATTGGGACCTCGCCAACTGGAGCGATCACCGTGTTGTACTTTTGGGCTTCAAGCAGTTCTGCTTCCGAAGCTTCGGCGACGGGCGCTTCACCGGGGTTCCGTCCTTCGTGCCACGATAACCCGATCGACACACTCAAGATCGAGAGTGCAATCAACAAAATGCGGAGCTGTTTCATCGTCAATTGTTCTCCTGTCGTTGTCAATAGGAATTGGTCGTTTTGAATCCTCGGTCTTGCCAAGTGCTGCGGAGCATCACCGGGCTTCTCGGAAGCGAAAGATCGATCAGGGGCTTTTGAGAAAGAACCCTCTCACGGATTCGATTATCGTAGTTCTGAACGATCGGAAGACTCCAAATCACCATCGCTTCATCGCGACTGATGATGGTTCCGTTGAACTGGACTCCACCACCTCCGCGGCCGAGGTTTCCTCCGCCGACAAAGTTGGTGTAGATGATGGCGTCGATTTGGTTGACTCCAGTGGCGACACGGTTGAGTGCTTCATCGCCAAAAGTGCTCTGATAGCGCATCATCCCGGTTGCGTCTCTTTCCAACGCATTATAGGGCGGGATATAGGTACCATCTTCGGCGTAGCGACCCTTGGTAAAGGGTGGAGTCATATACCGTAGTGGATAGGGATTTGAGAACTCCCGCGGATTTCCAAAGATAACCGAGGCCCGCGCAGCCAGCCCGAGGAAGTCCCGCTTTTCGTTCGCGTTATCCACGGTCGTCTGGTTAGCGCCCCGGAAGTCAGGGCCGTTTCGATACGTGACCGAACCGACAACGTGAACATTCCGACCGGCATAGAGCGTGCCTTGGCCCTCAACTACTCCACGGATCACGACGTCTTGAGTCACGGTTACGGGGCCATGAATGCGGATGGGTCGCGTACTGGATCCAATCAACATCACCGAGCCACTGATGACTCCATTTGTGGAGACTCTTACGTAACGACCGCCGCGACTGTCGTCTTGCCAAACTTCGACAAAGGCACCTTGACCATGGTTCGGATCAGGGGTTCCATCGGCAAAGGTTGCCCGAGTATTGATGTAGTTTTGACTTTGTGTTTGGTACTTGGTGATATCCGATAGATCGGGCATGACGACTTCCTTCGTGCTCGTCGTGTCGAGCATCGCTTGGGTTACCGTGTTGCCGGTTGCGGTGCGAGTCCAGGCTCGGGTACCGGTCGAATCGTTGAGAGTTGCCCCTGCAGCTCTGCCGTTCACCATGCCACCATCGCTATCAAAGACAAAGTCGCGATTGTTTTCATAGGTGGGCGTTCCCTTTGCACCGTGATTCGATGCGTTGTACACCTGGCGTACCCTCGGGTTGTTCCCATAGCGACTCTGATACGTCCCATTGGACATCTTTACCGGAGCAGTGTTGATGAGACCAACTGCAGCGGGAACGAGTTTGTCGTTGACCGAAGCATGAATGCTTCCGTTGATCGTCGGCGATCCGTTGAGAAAATCCAAGTTTGCATTGGCTCGGAGATCGCCGTTGATGATGAGATCGCTTTCTCGAAATCCGTCAAACCAACCGTAGTTGTTGACGAAGTAGGTGTAGTCGAAAACTTGACTTCGGGCTAGCTCGTACTGCGCAGAGACATCCACCGTCTTTCGCGCTTCGCCCTCGTCGACAACGTCGTTATCGTTGGTATCGATCCATCCCACGGCCCGTACCTGGACGATTCTCCGATAAGAATCGCCTCCGGGAGTGGTGTAGCCAATGACCGCGGCGGAGTATTTGCCGGAACCGGTGAGTTCGCCAAGCTGTGCGGCCTTCGGATTATTTGCACTGGCCGTTCCACAAACTTGGTCCATGTCCGTAAAGGTCTGGTTGATTTTGAACGGACGCCAGAGTTCGCGGAGCACATCTTGTACCCCTGCCTCACAAAGATTGGTGGTAATGACCTCTCGGGTCTGGCGACTGGAAATGCGAAGAGTTTGGGTTGAGCTATTGATATAGCTCGTCGAGGCGACGGCCAGGAGAGAAAGGATAATGATGCTACTGACCAGAGCCGCCGCGCGCTTTTTGTTTCGGATTCTGGGTCTCTTTGACATGTTGTCTCCTTAGCGAGTAAGAACCGGGACGTTGCGAACGAAGAGCGTCTCGCGAAGTCGACTCGCGACTTTCTCTCGTCGGGCTCCATAGGTTTCGCTGACGATCATCACGGTGACTTGGCGGGTGATTGCCCCCGAGCCCGGGATAAAGATTCGATAATCTCGATTGCCGTTCTTCACATCCTTCGAGATAACGTTTTGGGCGATGATTTCGCGATTACTGCCAGTGATGATAGCGAGCTCCTTACGGCCACTGTTGAATTCGATTCTTCGGTTGACGCCATCCCAGACAGGTGGAACGACAAAGTTACCGCCCTCATCTTGGCGGGGCAGACGGTAGCTCAGACCCATTCCATTTGCATCGACCGTAACGCTCATGGCTTCCTTGAGTTCAGCTGAGATTCTCTTGATGGCAGCCTGGGACTCGAGATCGGCTGTGATTTTGCCGCTTCCCTTGGCCCATGCCTGCATTCCCGAAATGAAGGTGGCAATGAGGGCAGTGCTCACAAGTCCGGCGAGCGAGGCGGCGGTGACCGTCTCGACCATCGTGGCCCCACGTCGGATGCGTGAGATAGTGTTCGGTGTTCTTTGCGGCATGTTGCTCTCGGGGGAGGGTTACAAGTTCGCAACCAGGGTTGCAACTTGGATGCTCCGGTTTTCGCCTCGTAACCTAAAGTTCACAGTGATGGTCACGCGTCTCAGATCCAGTTCGACCTGCTCGATTCGGACGGTTCCCGTTCCGGATGGCAAGACGCTAGAGGGTGCGTCGTTGGCAGCACTATCTGAATTCGTAAAGCTATAAGTGTTGGCTGCGACAGTCGCCGTACTGTCGATGAGACCATAGGAGGCCAATTGGGCCGGTGTGAGATTGGCATATCCCAATCCACGGACCGCTTCAATCTGCTTTTGGGCCAGACTAGTCGCTTTGTTGTAAAGGTCTGCCTTTTCTCGACTGCCTGTCGCCATCGGGATCGTGGCGGCGAGCAGCACTGCGCACAACCCCGTCAGAAAGACGGCGTAGAGGAGCTCGATCAACGAGAATCCCTTTCGAGTGCGACGATTTTTCATGAGAACAAGGCTGATGGTCTATCTAAAAGTATCGGTGCAAGTCCGATTGCTTACAGGGAATTTGCGAGGAAAGGAAAGAAATTTAGGGCAGATGGCTTACCGCCACCTACCCTAAATGATTTTCAAAGTCGAATAGATCTTTAGTCCGCGCCGATAGCGTGTGCGCCACCGACGGAGCAGACGGGATCTTCACCGATATTGCCGGTGGTATAAGTTCCTCCGCTCGGACATTGCGGTTCCGACTTGATGTAGTCGGGAGCCAGATCCGTCATGTCGACGCTGTCCCCTTCATCCAGTCGATTTTCCATCGCAAATTGCTCCTTAGCCGAATCAATTTGCTTCAGGTTACCAACACAGGTCTTCGCTCGAGATCGTTCTCGGGCTCGGACAAAGTTGGGCACTGCGATCGCCAGCAGAATGCCGATGATCAGAACGACGATCATGATTTCGACGAGCGTAAAGCCCTTCTTTTTGTTGCGAATTCGCGTCATGGTTCCAAACCTTCCCAAGGTCAAGTTTCGGACCGTATGGCCCTCAACTGTAGGTCTTCCGTTATCCATCGGGAGGTTTGCCCAGAAAAAATACTGGTTTCCTCCCGCCCTTGGGACAAGATAGGTAGGGCAAGGATCATGCCAACCGCGCCGACCGCGGGAAAAATTCGTCCAACATAGATAGAAATGCGAACTCTCTCCTCGGGTCGAACCAGCTTGGCCACTCTCGGCCTTATCGGAATCTTGACGACCGCCTCGGTGGCCGATCCCTTTAAGCCGAGCTTTAAGCAGCAGCTCGACTTGGGACGTCGGGCCGCCGCTGATATCCGAAAGGAGGAGAAGCTGGTTGCACCCAACGACCCTCGTCTCTTGCTCATGCGCGAGGTCGCGGCCAAAATCGTCGCCGGGATCCCTGCCGAAGAACTCAAAAAGAAGCCGTACGAGTTCAGCTTTGATCTCATCGAAAGCCCCCAGATCAACGCATTCGCCCTCCCCGGGGGGCCAATCTTCTTCTATACGGGTCTGGTCGACCGGATGCAGACCGTCGACGAACTTGCCGGAGTCATTGCCCACGAGGTCATCCACGTGAGGGAAGAGCACTGGGCCAACGCCTATGCGAGTCGACAAAAAGAGGGCCTTGGCATCACGATTTTGCTCACGATCTTGAGGGCAAACCGAACGGTGGTCGATCTGACCTCAGTCGGTTACGAAGTCGCCCGAAGCCTCCCCTATAGTCGTCGCGACGAGACGCGGGCCGACCGAGGGGGCTTCGATCTGATGGTTCGTGCCGGTTATCACCCAAGCGGCCTGGTCAAGACCTTCGAAATGTTTGCTCAGGCTTCCAAAGGCGCCCCGCCCGAGTTTCTCAAGACTCACCCAGACGACAAGAACCGAATCAAGAACATTCGAAAGTGGATCGAGGAGGCGGAGAAAAAAGGCCAAAAGTGGCCCGAAGTCAGACCGATGCCCGAAGCCGTTCAGAAAGCGCGGACACTGAAGAAAAAAGAGTAGGGGCTGTCGCCGGCCCGATGATCACCAGGATCTGATCAGTCTGGTCCAGATAGCGCCGCAGCTTCGGTCCTGATTTGGTGTGAGCCGCTTCCCGCAAGTTGCTCAACCGGTCGGCAAGCTTGATGCTGTGCGCATCGGGGTCCATCTCACTCCGGATCCCCTCCAGCATCCAGTCGCTGCGGAGCTGCCAAAAAGCCTCCGCACCGATCTGCTTCTTTAGAGCGGGGTCGGGCTCTTTTCGGGTGAGCATCCCCACGAGTTCGGCCACCCTGGGGCCGAAGAGGGAGGCAAGATCCTGCTCCGTTGTCTCCGTTTCTTCTAGGGTGTCGTGCAGAACCGCCGCAGCCAAGACCTCCGCACGACGTTCGCCGGCGAGTGTATAGACGAATTGCATGACCTCCAGCGGATGGGTGATGTAGGGAAGAGGGTGCGGACCTTCACGCGTTTGGCCACTATGGGCCTCGGCGGCAAATCTGATCGCCCGGTCTACCAACTCCACCCCCCGATTCTATAAGAACCTACTCAAGGTTTGCAGAGTCGGAGGCCTAAAGATGCGATCCCCAGTACCGACAATCCTACTGACAGCCCCCAATAGGACATAAATTCGGTGTCAGACATTCTCTCACAATCAGAGATCGAAGCTCTTCTCAACTCGCTTTCGAGCGATGGTGGGGAGCCAACCAGCGGCACTAGCTCGCCGAATCCCTCCAGTTCGAATCTGACTGGGCTCGGCACCTTTGAGGAGCTCGACACCAAGCTTGGGAGCAAAAGTCACACGAGGTCCGGTCTGGCCTATGAGCTTTATGACTTTAGAAGGCCTGATAAGTTTAGCCGGGAACAACTCCGCACGCTACAAATGCTCCATGAGACTTTTGCCCGACTTGCGGGGACCAGTCTCTCGGCCTTTCTTCGGACTCCAGTTGCGATCGACTTGATCAGTCTTGAGCAAGTACCGTTTGACGAGTACCTTCGCAGCATCAATACCTCGGTCTTCACGATCATGTCGTTGCCCCCGCTTAGCGGTCAGGCTGTCATGGAGCTGGAGTTTAACCTCGTCTTCACCATGATCGACCGCCTACTCGGTGGACCTGGGCGGGGAGTCTCGCGCTCGATGTTGACCGATATCGAGAAGCCCCTAGTGCGCCAAATGGTCGAGAGAATGTTCGCGGCGCTCAAGAATTCGTGGGAAGGAATTGTCATCGTCAATCCAGGAATCGAAGCGACGGAAACAAGCTCGCAGTTTGTCCAAGTTGCCCCGCCCAATGACATCGTTGTGACGATCCTCTTTGAGGTGAAGGTTGGAGATTCAAGAGGGGCGATGAGTGTTTGCATCCCCTATCTGGTTCTCAAGCCGATTACCGGCAAGCTAAGTGCCCAAAAGTGGTTTGTGAATACGAACCGCAAGAACAGCGGCGCGATCCGTCGCAACATGGCGGTCCAGTTGCAGCATACGCAAGTCGAATGCGACTTCTCGCTGGGGACAACAAAAATTCAACTAAGAGATTTGATGACTCTGAAGGTCGGAGACACCGTGATGCTCAATCAGAAAAAGGATGAACCTCTTGTGATGCACGTCGGTGGTTCTCCGAAGTATTCCATCATGCCAGGACTCAAGAATAAGAAGATGGTCTTCAGCGTCGTCGATACGATCCAAGTGGTCTAGCGGTAAGGTAAGTATGAATCAAGAAATCGTCAACAAGATAAGTCAATATCAGAACCAGATCTGGCAGACGGTCTCGATCACGGCGAGCGAGGCGAGCGGCGAAGCCCTCACGTTTGGTACGCCCTTTACGATCTCGACCACTCCCAACGATCTCTTCTCTGAGATGGCCGCTCCTAAGTTGGTTGTGCAATTTGCACTCGCCAATATGCCGGAGAATCCCCACATCTTGCTCTTTTCGCAAGAGACCTTTGTGGAGATGGCCGCCTTGATGAAGAAGGTGGATGTTCTTGAGATTGAAGAAGCAGACGATACACTCGTAAGTGAAGTCCGGCCGATTATCGAGTCGATTGTTCAGGGGATTTGCCTCGCCATCGGAAACATTCGGAACGAGCCCCTTATCTCGACCGGCCTTTCCGTCCGCTTCCAAATCTTCGCGTTCCCTCAGAATCTTCAGCGCAGCGAGTCGGTTGTACGGACCAATGTTGCAATCGCCAGCGACAAAATCAATGGAACGGTCGTTTGGTTGATGGACGAGGACACTGGTGCTGATCTTTCCGGAGTTCCCGAGCAACAAGAACAGACGTTTGGATCTACTCTGGAGGAGACCGAAGGCCGCACGGTGAGTGCATTGACCTTGCCCGAAGAGGCCCAGAATCTCGAAATTCTCCTCGACATTCCGCTGGAGATTAGCGTCGAGTTAGGTCGAGTGAAAATGTTGATGAAGGACGTTGCCGATCTTGGCAGTGGCTCGATTGTCGAAATTGATAAAGCTGCAGGCGAACCGGTCGATGTTCTTGTCAACGGGCGACTGGTGGCCAAGGGCGAAGTCGTCGTCATCGAAGATAACTTCGGCGTGCGGATTACCGAAATCTTGAGTCCTCAAGAGCGCTTGCAAAGGTTGAACGAGGCAATCTAGTGGAATTCTTCCTCCTTTCCGATGTTGCTGGTACAAAGCCGGACCTTGTAGGCCCTGTGATGCCGAGTTCTTCGGGCGGGGGAACCAGCGCGCTCATCCAGCTGATCCTCGTGGTTGCTATTGTGGGCTTTGCGATCAAGTTTCTCTTGCCGAAGTGGATCTCAAAGTGGCATTCGAAGATGTCGATAAATGCCACTGGAAGTATTCGGATAGAGGAATCCGCAACGTTCGCAGGGGGATCTCTCCATCTGGTTCATGTGAAATCAAAGTCTTTGCTACTCTCCGTTAGCCCCCAAGGGGTTCAGTGCTTAGCCGATGTGTCGGATTCTGCTCAGGCCGAAGAGGGGCCAGCTTTCTTCGAACTTGTAGACCGTGCATCGGGAGATCTGCCCAAACAAGCCGTGGTGGCAACTGCTCATCCCGAAGAGCGAGATCTCAAGGTGAAAGATATGCTGGAGCGGCTGAAGCGACTTGAATCGGGAGCGAAGGTCTCTTGAAATCTCGCCTTTCCTTAGTCCTCTTACTCTTGGGGTTAGTGGCATTCGCCGTACCTCAGGTCCCAGTGGGGCTTCCCGATGTACGAATCGGGATGCAACCAGGCACGAATCCAGGGGAAGTAAGTCAGTCGTTGCAGATTCTTGCCATGCTGACGGTGCTCAGCCTGGCCCCTGCAATCCTGATTCTCACGACAAGCTTTACGCGGATTGTCATCATCTTGAGCCTTACGCGCACGGCTCTTGGGGCGCCCAATATCCCACCGAACCAGGTCTTGATCGGTCTCTCACTCTTCATGACCATGTTCGTGATGGCCCCGACTTATGACAAGATCCATGCTTCATCGCTTAAGCCGTTCTTCGAGAAGAAGATCACAATGGAGCAAGCGATCGATCGAGCGCAGACTCCCATGCGGGAGTTCATGTTGAAGAACACCTATAGCAAGGATCTCAAGCTCTTTCTGAATCTTCGCGGTGAGGAAGCATCGGCAAAGGATGTGAGTCTTGTTACCTTGATCCCGGCGTTCATTATCTCCGAACTGAAGACGGGGTTTATTGTGGGGTTCTATATCTTCGTTCCCTTTGTCATCATCGATTTGATTGTGGCGAGTATCTTGATGAGCCTCGGGATGATGATGATGCCACCGGCCGTTGTCGCTTTGCCGGCCAAGATACTCGTCTTTGTTTTGGCCGATGGATGGTCGATGGTTGTGAGTGCGATCATGGCGGGGTACGCATAGCATGAATGAAGCAAGTGTTCTAGAGTTAACGCGGATTGGATTGACCACCGGAGCCATGGTGGCCCTGCCAATCTTGGCCGTTGCACTCTTTGTAGGGATCCTCGTGAGCGTCTTCCAGGCGGTTACTCAAGTTCAAGAAATGACGCTAACGTACGTCCCCAAATTGCTCTTTGCCGGCATCACCGTCGTGATATTCGGAGGTTGGATGATGACAACACTTGTCGGCTTCATGCGGTTTTGTTTCGAAAGAGCCGCTTACATTACTCAACTATGAAGCTGACCGAAGCTTGGATGCTTGCATTTTTGCTGCTGTTCATCCGAACTTCGGCTTGTATGTTGGTCGCTCCTTTTCTCGGGAATCAAGTTCCCGTATTCGTTCGAGTGCTCTTTTGCGGATCCGTTTCGCTCGCCCTTACCAGTGTTGTGCAGTCGACCATAACCAAGATGCCACAACATCTAGGAGAGCTCTTGTTCATGGTACTGGGTGAGATTGCCATCGGAATCCTGCTAGGTCTGGCCGCGCAAATCGTGATTTTTGCTGCCCAGCTCGCTGGGTCGCTGCTCGATGTCCAGATCGGCTTGAGCGGGGCTCAGGTTCTCAATCCGGTTGCGGGCACACCGGTATCAGTTCTGGCCGGATTCAAGACGATGTTGGTGATCGTTTTGTTGTTCTGTATCAATGGCCATCATATCTTGTTATCGGCCCTGGTCGAGAGTTACCAAGTTGCGACGCCTGGTCTGCAACTCGATTTTGTAGGGCAGGGAGTCTTGGGTTGGTTTGGCACGATGAGTCTTTTGGGGCTTCAGATCGCAGCGGCTCCGATCGCCGTTTGTTTCCTCATTGACCTCGTTGCAGGGGTCATCAATAAGGCGATTCCCCAAATGCAGGTGTATATCGTCACGATGCCGTTAAAGCTCTTGATGGGCTTTTTGGCGTTGGCATTTGGTTTGCCGTTCTTGGTAGGTCTGCTTCAGATGGGTCTAGAGCAATCGTTTTTTCAACTACAAAGGATGTTCTCGAGGTAATCAAAAATGGCCGAGAATAGCGCGGGTGAAAAGACAGAAGAGGCGACGCCAAAGAAGCGGATGGATGCCCGCAAGCAGGGAACAGTCGCCAAGAGTCAGGATCTCTCTGGCGCATTGGGATTGCTTGCGATAATCCTTGCACTTCCGGCCGCAACTTCGGCGTTTGGTCGAGGATTGACCGAGGCCTTCCGAAGCACGACCTTTGCTGCTCCAGTAGAGCTTTCACAAAATCAGATCTTGAAGAATGCGGCCGGGGCGGCAGTCCCATGTCTGATCGGCTCCCTTATCCTGATTGCCGCCGTGATGGCTTCGGGCTTGCTGGTGAACTTCGCCCAGGTTGGTTTCGTGTTGAGTGCTGAGTCACTCAAGCCGAGTCTCGCCAAAATCAATCCGTTTGCAGGGTTCAAGCGCCTTTTTTCGATGAGACAAAGCGTCGAAGGGATTAAGGCTTTCGCTAAGGCTGTGCTCTTTTCGCTAGTGGCGTATCTCGGTGTGGCGTCGCAGTGGGACATGATCTTGGCGCTGAACGCCTCTCCGCCAAGTCAAGCGCTTCGAGATATTGCGAGCTTGATCTACTCGGTGCTGGTTCGGATATGTATCCTTTGGGTGGTCATCGGAGTCCTGGATTACCTCTTTCAGAGAAAGCAGGTGAATAAAGAGCTGATGATGACAAAGGATGAGCTGAAGCGAGAGATGAAGGAGCAAGAGGGCTCGCCAGAGGTTAAGGGAGAAGTCATGCGTCGACGGCGAAAGCTTCTGAGGGGAGGGCTACAACAGCAGGTCAAAAATGCGGACGTCGTTATCACGAACCCGACTCACTTTGCGGTTGCTCTCAAGTACGAGAGAAGCAAGGACCATGCGCCGATCGTCGTGGCCAAAGGCGCAGATCACCTAGCGGCCAAGATCCGAGAAGTTGCGGCTCAGAATAAAGTCGCAATTGTTCCCAATCCTCCGCTTGCCAGGGCGCTCTATAAGCAGTGCGAAGTCGGCGACTTCGTCCCCCGGGATCTCTTTGGTCCGGTGGCCGAAATTCTTGCTTACGTCTTGCAAGCGGTCAAGAAAGGTCAGCGGGTTGCGCCGAATAGAACGACCCAGTAGCTGAGACTTTTGCTTTTCGGGCGGAAATAGTAGCCCACGCCCAGGTGCTTTGCTTGCGGGCTCAGCATGTTCTTTCGGTGGTTCTTGCTCTTCATCCAGAGCTCGACGGCTTCCTTCGGCGTTTTGGCTCCGCCACAGATGTTTTCTGCAATGAATCCCCAGTCATAGCCCGCTTCATCGGCTCGCACGTCGGGTGTTCGTCCCTGACTGTCGGTGTGCGAGAGTTTTTCGAAAGTGCTCACGTCCTCGGCCATCCAAGAGCAGGCCTCGTTGAGCTTTTCGTCGATCTCGAGGGGGCTAAGTCCTTCCTTGGTTCGCTGAGCGTTTATCGCCGCCAACATTTCCTGGTAAATGTCCCGGCCAGAGGGTTGCGTAACCCTTGCAGTGGGTTCGGGCTGGAAGCCCGTGGACGCCATCCAGAGCACGAGTAATCCGATGGTGACTCTTAGTGATTTCATTCAGTTAGCCCTCCGCGTTGCGGCCTTGAGTTCGGCGATCTTTTGTTCGAGACGTGCCGCACCCTGTCCATTATCCCAAGATTCGGCCAAAAATTCGACTAGAGAACTACCTATTATCGCACCATCGGCAAATTCCGAGACCATTTGCACATGTTCGGGGCGAGAAATTCCAAACCCGACGCACACCGGGATCTCACTCTTGTCTCGAACGCTGGCTACCAGTTCGCGCACTTGGGCAGGAACTTGGCTGCCCGCTCCAGTGACGCCCGTCCGGGAGACGGCATAGAGAAAGCCGCTCGAGTGTTCGGCGACGTAGCCCACCCGCTCGGGGGTACTCGTCGGGGCGACCAAAAAGATCGTATCCAATCCGGCTCGTTCGCTCGCCTGGCGCCATTCACCAGATTCTTCGGGGTTGAGGTCGCTCACGATGGTGGCCGAAGCTCCCGCCTCTCGGGCGGCGGTGGCAAACGCGTCCAGTCCACGCCTTAGGATCGGGTTGTAGTATCCCATGAGGATAATTGGGACACCAGGGTGGGGACCTTGATGCAGTTTTTCGAGCACGGCCCCTGGAGTGACGCCACGATCAAGTGCCCTCTGGCTCGCGGCTTGAATGGTCGGACCGTCGGCGATGGGGTCGCTGAAGGGAATTCCGACTTCGATGGCATCGGCTCCACCGGCGGCGAGAGTGGCCAGGATCGCCGGCAGTTGGTCTAGGTGAGGATCCCCGGCGGTCACAAAGGGAATCAACGCCGCCTCTCCCTTTTGGCGCAATCGAGAGAAAAGGGCGCTCAGGTCACTCATTTGGTCCTTATTTTGGACTACCTCCCGCTTTGCGTGCCCGTTCTGGCGGCACGATCACGGTCCCCCATTCGTTATACTTTGCGAGACTGTGGCCACTCGCACCGCAAAGCAAGTGAAGCGCAAGCCCAAACGTCGTTCGGCAGGAATCTTCCGACACCGGTGGGTTCGCTTTGTGGCGGGTTCCTTCATCATCCTTTTCTTCCTCTTGGCGGTGGGCAGCGGCGTTGTCTACTACTTTGCGATCCAAGAGCTGCAAAGAGCGGCCGGCCAGATCGGGACTCTCGACGACCTCAAATCCAATTTGCAGATCAGCCCGTCGGTGATCAAGTCCGCCGACGGCAAGGTCCTCTACACGATGATCCAGGAAGACCGGAAGTGGATGAAGTTGCAAGACATCCCCCAGGTCGTTCGGGATGCGACGATTGCAGCCGAAGACAAACGATTTTTTGAGCACCAGGGCGTGGATTACATGTCCATGGCCCGGGTCCTCTTCACCAGCGGGCAAGAAGGTCGGGTGACCGGCGGGGCCAGTACCCTGACCATGCAGCTCGCCAAGCGGCTGTATAGCAAGAGCGAGAAGACCATTAACCGGAAGGTCCGGGATATGGCTCTGGCCATCCAGATCGAAAAGAAGTACACGAAAGAGCAGATTCTCGAGCTCTATCTGAACCAGGTTTTCTATGGAACTGGGGCCTATGGAGTCGCCCGCGCGGCGAGTGTCTATTTCGGCAAGAGCCTCGACAAGCTCACCGCCGCCGAGGCCGCAACCCTTGCCCGATTAGTCCGCCGTCCGAGCACCGAGAACCCGTTTAAGAATCCGAAGGTTGCCCTGTTCAACCGCAACGTCGTCCTCGACATCATGCGAGAGGAACGGATGCTGACCGAAGCTGAGTATCGGGCGGCCCGCGCCGAACCTCTCAAGTTGGCCAAGCTCGCGGATCGGGCTCGCTATGGAACCCGTGACTGCTTCTACTTCGTCGACTACGTCCTCGATCAACTCAATAAGAGCCATCCCGAAGTCGACATTGAGGAAGGGGGCTACACCGTGGTCACCACCATCGACACTCGGATGCAGCGAATCGCGGAGCGAGAGCTCGCTCAAGCCGTGGCTCGATTCAAGTGGAACAAGGTCACCACGGGTTCGTTCGTCTTGGTCAACAACACCGGTCAGATCTTGGCCATGTGTGGCGGCGTAGACTACCGGCGAAACCAGTTCAATATCGCCACCAGCGGTCGGCGGCAATCCGGCTCCGCCTTCAAGCCTTTTGTGTATGCCTTGGCGTTCGAAAAAGGAACGCTGGGTCCCAACGACTCGATCTCAAACGGTCGGTTCAGCATCCGATTGCCAAGCGGGGGCTTCTACACCCCCGGGAACTCGAGCGGAAACTACGGTGGGATGGTCTCGGTTCGAACAGCCATCGCCATCTCCCTCAACATCCCCGCGGTGCGGGCGCTGGATGGTTATGCGCTTCGGACCGGGGGTGGAAGTCGTTGGACCGGTCTAGAGCGGTTCGTCACCAGTGCCAAGAACTCTTTCGGCTTTGACGGGCGGTTGCCCGCAGTGCCGAGTCTTGCCCTTGGTACGGCCGAGGTCTCGCTGCTGGAGCTCGCCGAGGGGTATAGCGTTTTTCAAAACGGCGGGACGCGAGTCGAGCCCTACGCCATCCGGGCGATCAAGACCCAATCGGGCGAGGTCCTTTTTGAGCAGGGGCGCGGCGACACCGACAAGTACGCCCTTCGCCGAGATGTCGCCGACGCCATGGATTCGATGCTCCGGGCGGTGGTGACCAGCGGAACAGGGAAGGAAGCGCTCCGAGTGGTCAATAGCCGGGGTAAGACCGGCACGACCAACGACAACAAGGATGCCTGGTTTGCCGGCTACACCGACAAATTGATCGGGATTGGCTGGATCGGCAACGAAAACAAGGTCGATCTGCCCGGCGGCAAGTACAGGTGGGTTTATGGTGAGATGGGTAGTCGGGTTTATGGCGGAACCCATACCTGCGAGATCTGGACCGCAATCCTGAAAGAATGCCAAGCCCTTGTCGGCGAGACCAAATCGCGTGACATGAGGGATTCAGAAGGCTGGGCCACCGAACCGGGGGCCCAAGATGGAGACGGCGATGAGCGGAGACCGAACCGGAGCGATTCCTCCAACGATCCCTCAATTCCCACCCCGAGAGACCTACCTCCCGAAGATTTGCCCCAGCAGAATCCGGATGATCCGCCCCAAGAGGCACCGGCCGCTCCTGAGCGATCGGAGGATCCCGGATCGGATGCGCGACCGACTCCGCCAGCAGAGACCTCTCCGCCTCCGCCCGAAACCAGTCAGCGAAGCACCATTACGGTGCTGGTCTGTTCTGACTCTGGGCTCAAGGCTGGTTCCAACTGTCCGGAAAAGAGCGCCCGGACCTATCGCGCGGGACGAGAGCCCAAGAGGTCGTGTTCTCTTCACTAAGAGGGGTTTGCCATGTCCGTAGTCCATCAAGAAAAACCCCAGTCAATTGACCTACGAGCCATCCTCTTTTTGCTCGCTTGCCTCGGCAGCTTGGCTGTGGTCGTCTCCCGGCTGTGGTATTTCCAGGTCGTTCAATCCGACGCTCTCAGCCGCCAGGCCGAGGCGTCGCGCAGTAGCTTTCTTCCTCAATTACCTCCTCGGGGGCTGATCGTGGATCGAGAGGGCCGGACCCTCGCCGGAGTTGAGCAGCAACTCGTCGTGACGGCCCAGCCACGGGCCGCCCTCGCCAATGAAGAGGGAATAAAGAAGCTGGCCTCGATCCTAGAAGTGGACCCTGAAGACCTCCGCAAGGAGCTGAAGCGGTACGGCGCCTACAAGGTTATGCCGACGCCGATCTACACCGACATCAGCATTCAGAAGGCCACACGAATCGCGGAGGCCGGTGACCTGCTGAAAGGATTTGCCGTGGATTCGCTCCCCGTCCGGAGTTATGCCAACGCCAAGGCCGTGGCTCATGTCCTTGGTTACGTTGGGACTCCCAGCGAGAAGGATGTCGAGCGCCTCCGCGGCGAGGGGATCGAGCCGGTGGACTTTGTCGGGAGAGCCGGCTTGGAACGTGCTCTCGAAAAAGAGCTGATGGGGGTCCCGGGGCGCAATGAAGTGGTCGTGGACAACCGAAACCGCCCAGTCCGCACCGTCACTCGTGACGCGAGCGTCCCGGGCAATAAGGTCGTACTCGGCCTCGACGTGGACCTCCAGAACTATGCCTTGCAGTTACTCGGAGGCAGAGCCGGGGCCGCGGTGGCGATCGATCCGACAAACGGGGAGATCCTCCTATTGGTCAGTTCTCCGACCTATGATGCTTCGCTCTTTTTGGGAGGAATTAGCCACAAAGAGTACGCGGTCCTTACCGAGGACCCTCTCAAGCCGATGCTCAACCGGGCGATCGGGAGCCCCTATGCGCCGGGTTCGACCTTCAAGATCAGCACCGCCCTTGCGGCCGAGTTGGCCGGTAAGTTCGACCCGAATGCACCGATCACCGTTTGCCGTGGGGCCTTTATGCTAGGACGCCATCGATTCCGGTGTCTCGGGCACCACGGAGCGACAAAGTTCCACGATGCATTCAAGAATAGCTGCAATGCCTACTTTATGCAGCTAGCCCTCAACGCCGGTCGGGCGAATCTTCAGAAGGCTGCCGACCTCCTCGGCATCGAACACAAAACCGGAGTCGAACTCCAAGGCGAATCGGCCGGGATCGCCCCCAGTGATGCCTGGATCAACCGCGTGAACGATGGACAGTGGACCGCCGGCACGACCGTCCTCATGGGCATTGGGCAGGGCTTTACCTCGACAACCTGCCTGCAGATGGCCAACCTGATGGCCACGGTGGCCAACAATGGCGTCCGATATCGCCCTCATTTGGTAAGGGCTCTTCAGGGTCCAGATGATCCAAAACCGGTGCGGGTCTCGCCCGAAATCGAAACCACGATCAAGGTTCGTCCCGAATTCTGGGCAAAGATGAAGGCTGCGTGTCTGGAAGTTGTCGAAACCGGTACGGCCCGTGGATCCCGAATCCCCGGACTGGCTATGGGGGGCAAAACCGGAAGCGCCGAAAACAAAAAAGACCACAAAACCCACAGTTGGTTCGTCGGTTTTGCCCCCGTGGATAAGCCCCGAATCGCCATCGCGGTGATCGTTGAGAATGCTGGTCACGGAAGTGAGGTTGGGGCCCCGGTGGGCACCAAGCTCATGGCGCGCTACCTTAATCCAAAAGCTGCTGAGCTGCCTCAGCCCAAAACCTCCGGAGCTCCGCAGCCTTCTCAGGCTCGCCGCTAACGTCGTAGATCTCGGCGAGGGCCGCAGAACACTCGGTCCCGACTTGAACGACTTCGCGCGCGGACCTGACTGATTCACCACCGAAGGTTGCGCTTGGCAGTCCTTTGGTGAGGGCCAGGACCCGTGGTAGGGTAGTCGTTGCGTATTGCCGAAGGCCACTCTCGGCTTCTTGGAGCAACGCGCGGCGTTCGGCCGCGTCTTCGGTCATCCCGCTGAGCTTCCACCGTGCGACGTACGTCTCGGTCGGTACGATTTCGGGGATCGCGCGGACCCGGAAGTAGGGAGTCTCTTCGGTCTTGACTAAGTCCTCTAGCTCTTTCTTGACTTCTTCTGAGTTCCCGACGGCTTCGGCCAACTCGGCCCGAGCGAGGCGGGTCTTGGGGTTGTTCGGATCAAGAGTCAGTGCTCGATTGAGCAGGCTCAGAGCCTTCCCAAACTCCCCAGCCTCCTGATACGCGGAAGCCAATCCTCGGAGATAAGGGAGGGAAGGATGAAGCTGAACTGCGACCTCGCCAAGAGCCAGTCGCTTCGTCGGATCCGTTTCGAATGCGGCGAGCTGCCATCGAGAAGTCCCGTCAAGTGCAGCCAAGTTTGATGCCGATTCATAGAGTTTTTTTGCCTGCTGAAAACCCTCCGTGGTGCCCGACTGCGTGGCTGCTGCGGCGGCCCCCAAGCGGTTTTCCCAAACGGCGGCATAGGGCATCCCAACCAGGCAGGCGACCACGGCTGTTCCCGCGACCACGGCTCGGAACGCCCGAGGAAGCACTTCCGGCGTGTTGCCATCCGCCGCGAGTTGTAGTCCCAAGCCCATGAGGATGAACAAACCGATCCCGATGCCGAAGTGATAGAGCAGGCTATCCAGCTGGTTATGGGCAAGACTCGCGAGGACTGCAGAGAAGATCCCCGCTCTCAAGAGATTGGCCTTTTGGGGAAGAGCCCGGGCTCCACGGAACATCTCGAAAGTCCAGATTCCGAAGAAAAGAGTGAACAGAATCGGGGCGAACGGAGTGGCCTCCATGCCGAGCTGCAGGGGGGTGGAGTGGGCATACTTGGTCGGCGGGGTCAGTCCCGCCCGCGATCCGTTGAATTGGTACGTATTGAGTCCATATCCCGCGGGGTTCTCTTGAATCGATTTGATCGAGCCCCGCCAGAGATTCTGTCGAAAACCGCCGGATTGCTCTTGTGTGGCTTGGGCGTTTGCAACTCGGTCAAGCGCTCCCGGTCGACCTTTCGGCTGGGTCATGACCAGTAAGCCAGCAAGTGCGGCGACCCCGACCAACGGGAGGAGGACCCTGCCGGTTTCCTTCAGACCGCCCCACACAAAGTTCAAGACAAGGTAGGTCAACGTGCCGATCGCCACGGCAAGAAGACCGCCCTTGCTCTGGGTCAAGACGATGGCGAAGCCGATCAGCGTCGCGCTGAGTCCCGAGAACAGCCGGACTCGCCGGTCGTCAAGGTGTCCAAGGGCCAAGGCCGGAAAGAGGCCGAGTGTCAGCATCCCGGCCAGGGCATTTTGGTTGATCCAACCGGCAAAGATCCGCCAACTTGGATCGATGGCGCGCATCCCCGCATACTCCCGGATTCCGCTGATGGCCACGATGGTCGCCCCCGCGACGAGCGCCGCCATCACATAGGTCGGACCATTCCCTCGACCCGTCGTCGCGATAACGCTTAGAAGGGCTAAACCGTAACATATCCACTGCAGAATCGCCAACAGGGTTACCCAGCGAAAGTCGCTTGTGGTCACCGAGGCGACGAGGGTCAGGAAGAATAGCGACAGGGGCACCAACACGTGCAATCGGGGCATCGAGAGGACCCTCTTGGGTCCAAAAATCGCAACCGCCAGCGGCACGAGGATGAACAACGAGATGAGCCAGTAGGCGCTTTGCGGGGCCTCGGGGGCGGCCCAGAAGGAGCTGAACCAGCCCTCTATCGGCAAGATTCCGACCGGAACTTGTCCCCCGATCCACGGAGCCAGAAGGACCCCAATCATCAAGCTGTAGAGCGGCCAGTGCTTTCGAAAGTCGATCATCGGCTGAGTCGTCTCCGGATCCGGTCAAATTTGTTCTTCAGAATAAACCCCGACGCCCTGGCGGTGAGAGCAGTCGCGGCGAGAACCTTGAGAAAGGGGCGGGACCAACGGGGAGCCTCGGGGAGTTGATTCTTTGTGTAGAAGTGATACATTGAGCGGTGAAACCTGCCAATCATCCGGTTTGGAGCCTTGTCCGTACTGCGCCCGATGTGGTGCGTGATCGTGGCCTCGGGGAGATAGACGACCCGATACCCGGCCTTCCATGTCCGCCAGCAGAGATCCACGTCTTCGCAAAACATGAAGTACTCAGGATCAAAGACCCCCACATTTTGGAGCGCTTCGGCGCTCATGAGGAAGGCGGACCCGCTGACCCAATCGACTTCGGCGATCGAGTCATGATCCCAATCCTTCATGAGGTACTCGCGCACCGCCTTGGTATTCGGAAAAAGTCGCCCGAGGATCGTGTTCCGGAACATCGCAGCCACCGGATTAGGGAACTTTCGGGCGCTATATTGAAGACTACCGTCGGTATTCAAAAGCTTGGGACCAAGGATCCCGATCTCGGGATGGGTCGTGAGATAGTCGAGCATCTTCCGGAGAGAGCCCGGGTGGACCACCGTGTCGGAGTTGAGGCAAAGCCACGACCGGCCCTTCATCAGGCCCACCGCGTAGTTGTGGCCGCCGCAAAATCCCAGGTTGACAAATTGCTGCTTGAGGATCACCTCGGGGAACTCTTCGGCGACCATGGCCCCGCTCCCGTCCGAGGAGTTGTTCTCAATGACGATGACCTCAAAGGAAGCCTCCTCTCGGACCGCCCGAAGACTACTCAAGCAGGCGCGCAGATCCTCCTTGGCGTTCCAGCTACAAATGGTAATGCTAAGCTCTAAATCCTGCATGATATCCGCGCGCCCTGATAAATGCTCCGATCCAGGCGAGAACCGTCACGAGGGGCAAAACGAGCCGCTGAGGGCCATGGAGGTGCTTCCGAAAGTAACGTACAAGGCTTTTGTGAGATTCCCAGATCATATTCTTGCGAACCTGCCGGGTTCCAGCTCCGCCTAGGTGGCGAATCCGAATGGTCGGTTCATACATGATCTTCCAGCCTCTCTCATTCAGGCGCTTTAACAAATCGACTTCGTTAAAGAAGATCGGAAAATCCGGATCAAACGCCCGATCGAGGGGCCCCATTTCTTCCAAAGATGACCTTCGGAAGAGCAAGAACGTTCCCATCGGCTGATCACACTCCTGTCCTTTCTGATAGTCAAACTTCGGAAGTCGATATCGTGCAAGGGCACTGTCTGGCCAGAGCCGATCGAGACGGCTCCAGTTTCCGAAGATGCCAAGGAGCGTCGGAAATCCACGGATCGACTCCTGAACTTGGCCGTCGAAGCCTATGAGTTGGGCGCCCAACGCTCCAATTTCCGGATGCTCTCCCATCCAGGCGACGGCATAGTCCAGAGAGGCATCCATGAACTCCGTGTCCGGGTTCAAAAGGAGGATCCATTGACCGGTGGCGACCCCGAGTCCCCGGTTGTTTCCCTCGGCATAGCCTAAATTCTCCGTAAACCTCAGAAGCTTTGCCCAGGGGTGTTTTTGCTCGACCATCGCTGCTGATCCGTCACCGGATCCGTTGTCGACCACAATCACTTCAAAGGGCATCTTTGGAGCGTGTACTTGAATCGAACCGAGGCAGTGATCCAATAAATCGCGCGTGTTCCAGTTGACAATGACCACAGACAGCATCGCGATTTGCGCCGATGTTACCGAGAATAGATGAGGACGCGGAGCTTTCCGAGCTTTCCGTGCGTATCGATTGATGGAGTGAGGAGTTGCCCGCAAGTTTGCGGAGCCGGTTGACTTACCGGCCCCCGGGGGGTACTCTCCACCCAATCTGTCAGGGATCGCTGCTACGGCGGCGCCAAAGGTCCCAGGCACCAAAGGAGGAGCCCTTTATGATGAGGACACTAGCCTTATGGGCCTGCTTGCTAATGGCGAGTTTGGTTTTCGGCAACGAGTACCGGGTACAGAAAGGCGATACTGTTGAAAAGATCGCCAACAAGCTGGGAGTACCCGCCAGCGAAATTAGGAAGGCAAATCCAGGTCTGAAAGAGACTCGGATGCAAATCGGACAGAAACTCAATATTCCGTCCAAAAAGAAAGCGAGCAAGACCAACAGTCGGTCTTCGCGGACGACCGCATCGCAACCCAAGTCCAACCGACCTAAGACCAGCTACACGGTCAAGAGCGGAGACAATAATTGGGACCTTGCGAGACGATTTAATATCTCCGTGGGAGAACTCAGCGCCCTCAATGGTGGCAGAGACCTCACGAATCTTCGCCCCGGGCAAAAGATCAACGTCCCCGGAAGAGCGACGCAAACGACGGCTAAGAAGCCGGCGACCAAGCCTGCAGCAAAGCCCACCGTGGCTGCCGCTAAGGCTCCGGCAAAGCCTGCAACCCCCACTAAGCCCGCAGTCGCAGTGGCCAAGATCAGCGGCGATTTCGCCCGGATCAATGTGGATTCTGCCACTCTCCGCAAGCTCCCCAAGACGAGCGCCGGACGAGTGAGCACGGTTTCGCGAAACCAGATCGGCAAGATCATCGACCGCCGTGCCGAGTGGTACGAGCTTCGATTCCCCAGTGGAACGAAGGGTTGGGTTCGAGGCGATCTCGTCGCCGAAGCAACCAATGACCAAGTGACGGCCTTCAACGCGGCGGTGAACCGAATTGAAGAGCAACGCCGCAGCCAAGCCCTCGCCCGAGCCGAAAAGGCGAAGGAACGAGGCAACCGCGTGGCTGTTTCGGATTCGGGTTCGGCGAGCGGAGTCGTGGCCGATGCCAAGGAACTCCTCGGTACCCGGTACGTTTGGGGTGGCACCTCGCGCGGCGGATTCGACTGCAGCGGCTTCGTTCTCTACGTCATGCGAAAGTCGGGGATCCGACTCCCCCGCACCAGCATTGAGCAGTCCCGAGTCGGGACCTTCGTTTCCCGAGGCGATCTCCGCACCGGCGATCTGGTCTTCTTCAACACCCGAGGAAGCCGCGTTAGCCACGTTGGGATTTATCTTGGTGACGGAAAGTTCATCCACGCCAGCAGCGGCGGCGGGCGCGTCCGAATCGACTCGCTCTCGGCCCGCTACTACAATTCACGCTATGTGACCGCTCGACGAGTGGGAAACTTCGACAGCGTGAGCAAGGCCGTGGAGGAAGTTCAACGCGAACTCGAAGAGGCCGGTGAACTGCCGACCCCCGCGAGTGAGCCGGAACTCCGGACTCGATCGGGAACCGACGAAATTCTGAAGTAACTTCCGCTTGTTCACGCTTTTGTGAAGGAATGCGCCTCGAGCCAGAGAACCTGGTTCGGGGCGCTTTTCTTTTTCTCCCGAGTAATCTCGGTGTGGTCAAGCGTCTGGAATGCAGCCCATGGATGAAATCACCGCCGAATACACGACCGAACAGTTGGTCCCGCCGCCACCCCTCCGCTGGATTCCGAGGGTGACCGTAGCGGCCAAGACAGATCTAGGGCGCGTCCGCGAGAACAATGAGGACAAATTCGAATTTCTCCTCGCCGAAGATCCAGCCCAGTTGGCGACGAAGGGCCACGTCTTCATTGTCTGCGACGGGATGGGTGGCCATGCGGCTGGCCAGATCGCAAGCGAGCTCGCGGCCAAGACCTTCATCGACGTGTACCTCTCCCACCTGGGCACCGAGACCGACGTCAGTGTGCGCCAGGCCGTTGCCGCGGCCAATCGACTGGTCAGCGACGTCGCGAGAACAATCCCGGGGCGGGCAGGAATGGGGACCACACTTTCGGCCCTGGTCCTCATCCAAAATGAGGCCGTCATTGCCCAGGTGGGCGATTCACGGGTCTATCGGCTAAGGGACCACCAGCTCGAACTCCTCACGACCGACCACACCTGGTGCGAGGAGCAGATCCGGCTGGGCAACTTGACCCCAGAAGAGGCCGAGACGCACCAATACCGGCACGTGCTGACCCGAGCGATCGGGGCGGATATCGGGCCTGGGCCCGACGTGATAGTCCATCCGCTCCGGGCGGGTGATCTCTTTTTGCTCTGCAGCGATGGAGTGATGAACCACGTCTCCGACGCTGGGATTGAGGCCATCCTGCGGGAGAATTTGCCCGGGCGGGCAGCCTGGGAACTGGTGCGCTTTGCCCTCGAGGCGGGCGGATCCGACAACACGACCGTCTTGATCGTGCGGGTCGACGCCCTTGACTCCGCCTGAGAAAGATTTAAGCTAGGCCAGTCCGCCGAACTTGCGGACGCGCTGCTGATAGGTCGCGACCGCTTCGACCAGTTGGTCAAGGCCAAAGTCGGGCCAGGCCACCGGGGTCACAAAGAGCTCGGCATAGGCCGCTTGCCAGATCAGGAAGTTGCTCCAGCGCATCTCGCCGGCGGTCCGAATCATGAGGTCCGGCTCGGGGAGGTCTGGGTTATAGAGATGCCGCGAGACGAGCTCCTCGGTGATCTCGGCCGCGGGGGTGCCCGATTCCACCAGCCGTCGGATCGCGTCTACGATCTCGGCACGCCCGCCGTAGTTCACGGCCAACGTAAAGGTGATGCCGGTGTTGTCGCGGGTCGTCTCGATGCCGTCCAAGAGCGCTTGGCGCAAACTTGCCGGGACTTCGTCCATTCGGCCGGCGACGCGGACCCGAACGTTGTTGCGATGCATCACCGCGAGTTCATCCCGGGCCGCGCGCTCGATGAGCTTCATCAGCCCGTCGACCTCGTCCTGCGGCCGTCGCCAGTTCTCGGCGCTAAAGGCATAAACGGTCAGGTGGCGGATCCCAAGCTCGCTGGCGTTTAGCAAGACCCCGCGGAGGGTCTTATAGCCCTCACGGTGGCCCAGAAGCCGCGCCAAGCCTCGACTCTTGGCCCATCGGCCATTGCCATCCATGATGATGGCCACGTGCTCAGGAAGGGCGTCGAGATGAACGCCTCGCGAAGCCGCGAGCTGTTGGGTCGAGTTCAAGATTCCAGGTTCCAGGGCCGCCACCGCGTTCAGACCTCCATCAGTTCGGCGTCTTTGCTCTTTTGGTGGGTGTGGGCTTCTTCGACGTACTTGTCGGTCAACTTCTGAATCTTGTTCTCAAAGCTCTTCAGATCGTCTTCGCTAATCTCTTTGGCCTTTTGCTTGGCTTTGGCGTGCTCAATCGCGTCGCGGCGGACGTTGCGAATGGCGATGATCCCCTGCTCCGTGCGCGCGTGGACCTGCTTGACGAGCTCCTTTCGGCGCTCTTCGGTCATGGGTGGGAAGTTCAGCCGGATACAGGTCCCATCGTTGGTGGGGGTGAGATTCAGATCGCTCTTAAGGATTGCCTTTTCCAGCGGCCCAAGCATGTTCTTCTCATAGGGCGTGATCTGGATCTGGCGAGGTTCGGGAATCGAGATGCTGGCGACCTGGTTGACGGGCGTTTCGGTGCCGTAGTACTCCACGTGGACACGCTCGAGGATGATCGGGTTGGCGCGCCCGGTGCGGATCGTCTGAAAGTCGTGGGCCATGACTTCGATTGCGTGTTTCATGCGCCGGTCGGCGTCTTGGTATAGCTCTTCCATGCTGTTATTCTCCTGCGAGTAGGGTTCCGACAGGCTGGCCTTGGATCGCGCTCAGCATTGCCCCTGATTGATTCAAGTCTAACACGATGACGGGTAGCGAGTGTTCCCGGCACATCGTGAAGGCGGTTTGGTCCATCACGGCCAGCCGTTTGCCGAGGGCTTCGGCATAACCTAGGGTCTGATATTTGACCGCGTCGTCGTGCTTCTTCGGGTCCTTGTCATAGATCCCGTCCACCTTGGTCGCCTTCAGCAAAACCTGAGCCCCGATCTCCAGCGCGCGCAGAACTGCGGCTGTGTCGGTGCTGAAGAATGGGTTGCCGGTTCCGGCGGCAAAGACGACGACCCGGCCCTTATCGAGGTGGCGGACGGCCCGTCGCTTGATGAAGCTTTCGCTCACTTGATTTACGGCGATGGCGCTTTGAACCCGCACGGGAACGCCCTGCTTCTCGATGGCAGACTGGAGGGCGAGGGAGTTGATGACCGTTCCCATCATCCCCATTTGGTCGGCGGTCGTGCGGTCGATGCCGGCCTTTTGGCTGAGCATCTCGCCGCGGATGAAGTTGCCGCCGCCGACGACGATAGCGGTTTCCACGCCTGCCTGGTGGACCGAAACGACCTCCCCGGCAATGTAGTTGAGGATCTCAGGATCGATCCCGAATCCGGCGGTACCGGCGAGGGCTTCGCCGCTAATTTTCAAGAGGACGCGTCGATAATGGGGTTCAGAGGGCACAGAGTTCACTCCAGACGACTGGTAGCCCAAGAGTGTAGCGTATTAACGGCCTCAAAGGGAACCGAGGATCGCCCGGATGGCGCTGGCTCCTGCATCGCTCGCCGGACCTCGGAACCACTGGAAGGCCGAATCGGGGTCACCGAAGAAGGGGCGAAGAACCCAGGAGAGCTGGAATCCGACGAATCCAAAGAGAAAGATCCATGCCACGGTCGCAAGTCGCAGGCTTCGTTGTCCGGCTTCGGGCATCTCGGGGTTGAGCGAAGCAAGGTAGCTCATAAGGGTTTTGAGTCCTACCAGACTTCCAATCGCTAAAGAACCGACGCTAATCAATAACAACGTCCGATATTCGATCCCGATCAAGACGAGGAAGAAGATCACGGGGGCAAAGGCGCCGAGCATCATCGAGGCCAACCCGATGGCGTTGGCGATTCCAGTGATGAGTTGGGTGAGGGAGTGCTTCGACCCCATGTAGATCAGTCCGATATGAAAGATCGTGATGGTCACGAGGGTCGTTAACAAATAGAGAGCGGGCAACTTGAGCGATGCGCTGAGAGCTTGGGCCGGGCTGTGCATCCACCCGATGACGAATCCAAACAGCATCAGGAGCAGCGTAGCCAAGATGAGCGTCGCGGAAAGAGACTGAACTCGACTCGGGGTGAAGCTCTTGACCTGTTGGTATTGGTTTGGATTACGGAGTAGGGACGATGAGACTTGGGCGATGTTGTTGAAGAAATTCACCATAACCGGTGGTCCAATTGTCCCGGTTAACCCGATTGATCCCCCGAAGAGTTCCTGAAAAAAGAAATCGCAGAGTGTGGAACTTTTCCACACTCTGCGATGTTTCTCTTGCGCGCGAAGTTATTCGCCCGATGCGCCAACGGTCAGCTTGGTGAAGCTGACGATCGTCGCGTCTCCGGCGGTTTCCTTCACGTATTGAGCGATGGACTTGCTGCCATCCTTGACGTAAACCTGCTCGCTGAGAACGGCGACTTGAAGGAATTCCTTCTTCATCCGGCCCTTGGCGATGTTCTCGATGATGTTGGCCGGCTTGTCGGGGGTTTCGTTCTGAGTTCGCTCGGTCGCAAGTCGGAGTTCGGTTTCCAGCTTGTCGGCGGGAACCTGCTCGATCGTGGCGTATTCGGCTCCGATGGCGACGACTTGCATGGCCAGGTTGTTGGCTGCTTCGGCGTTGCCGTCGCCTTCGCCAGTCACCAGCACGGCGCAGGCTTTTTTGCCATCGTGGTGGTTATAGGTGCCGATCGTTCCATCGTGGGTAAATCGGGTGGCCTTGACGAGTCGGATGTTCTCGCGGATCACGGCTACGGCCTCTTCCAGGTGAACGGCGACGGTCTTGCCATCGACTTCCAGCGCAGTTGGGTCGCTGCCCGGATCGGTCGCGAGGAAAGCGTTGGCGAGCTTATCGGCCAGAGCGATAAAGCTCTCATTTCGAGCCACGAAGTCGGTTTCGCATTCCAGCACGATTCCGGCCGCAGTCTTGCGGTCGGCGCTCACGACGAACTTGGCGATGCCTTCGCCGGTCTCTCGTCCAGCGCGCTTTCCGGCGGCTGCCTTGCCCTTCTCGCGGAGGATCTCGACGGCTCGGTCAAAGTCGCCGCCCGCTTCCTCCAGAGCGGCTTTACATTCGCCCATCGGGGCATCCGTCGCGTCGCGGAGCTTCTTTACATCTGCTGCTGATACTGCCATGATAAACTCAAGTGTACCTTCTGCACTCATGATTACCCTTCAGCGCGTCTACGATGTCCTCGACCGAGTTGCGCCCTTCCGGACCGCATTCGAAGGGGATCCGGTGGGGATCCAGATCGGGGATCCCGATGGTGAAATCCGTCGGGCAGTGGTGACTTTTGATGCCAGTCTCGCCAGCATCGAGTTCGCCGCGCGTCAGGGGGCCCAGCTGCTTCTAGCCCACCATCCGATGATCTACCACAAGCTGGCGGGCCTTGGACCGGGGGACTACACCTCCGAGCGGGCTTGGCGGTGCGCATCGGCGGGGTTAAGCTTTATCGCTGCGCATACCAATTGGGATGTCGCGGTCGGTGGGGTCAGCGAATGGATTCTTCGAAAGCTCGGAATCTCGGAGGTCTTTGAGATCGGCTCTGGCCGCCAAGAAGGGCGATATAAGCTGGTTTTCTTCGTCCCCGACGAAGCTGCCTCACGAGTGATCGACGCGGCAAGCGCGGCCGGAGCCGGGGTGATCGGGCTCTATGAGCGGTGCGCCTTTCAGACTCCAGGGTTGGGGACTTTCCGGGCTCAACAGGGTGCCCATCCGACCATCGGTGAGGTCGGAGTCGTCGAAACCGTGGCCGAATTGAGGGTTGAGATGGTGGCCCCCTCTCCAGCCCGGCGCGCCATCGACCTCGCCCTCAGAGCCGCCCACCCCTATGAAGAGCCAGCCCTCGACTGGATTCCGCTAGAGCCGGAACGAGCGCTCGCGGTAGGCCGGTTTGGGCGTCTGCCCGAGCCGATCAAGATGCGCGACCTAGTGATCCTCACTGATCAAAGGCTCCAGACTCGCAGCACCGCCTGGGGCGATCCGGATCGGTTGGTGCAGTCGATTGCCAGCGTCGGCGGGGCCGGAGACGACGAATGGCAAGCCGCGCAGTCGGCGGGCATCGATGTCTTCGTCACCGGCGAGATCCGTCAGCATGTGGCGCTAGAGGCGAGCGAAAGGGGGATGGGGATGATTGCCGCCGGGCACTACGCCACCGAGGCCCCGAGCATGGAAGCCCTCATGGGAACCCTCCAAATAGAACTTCCCAGCGTGGAATGGCAAATGTTCACGCCCCCGCCCGGAAGAGCCGGCCGACCCTTCGCATGATGCACCACGTCACGAGCTTCTACCGATTCATTCCGTTTACACCCGAACGACTTGAGGTCGTGCGGGCGGAGATTGAGGATTTCATGAAGGCGGCGGAGATCAAGGGGCTCGTGATCCTTGCCGAGGAAGGGATCAACGCGACGATCTGTGGAACAGAAGATGCGATCCGGGACTTCAAGTTGCGCCTGCCGACTTGGCTGGGCGCGGACGGAACGACGTTCAAGGACTCCACCAGCGAGAAACTCCCGTTCCGGCGGGTTGGGGTGGTGATCCGTTCCGAGATCGTGACCCTGAAGCGGTCCGACCTCCGGCCCCAAGATGAGGCCAGTCACCTCTCCCCGGCCGAATGGCACGAGTGGCTGACGAGCGACCGGGAATTCACCCTTGTCGATACTCGAAACGCCTATGAGACAAAGGCAGGGAAGTTCCGGGGAGCCGTCGATCCTGGGCTCAAGCACTTTAGCGACTGGGATGCCTATCTGGACCAGGCCGACCTTCCTAAAGACAAACCGGTTCTGATGTATTGCACCGGCGGTATTCGATGTGAGAAGGCGATCCTGCTGATGCGCGAGAAAGGTTGGGGTGAGATCTATCAGCTCAAGGATGGGATCCTCGCCTACCTTCAGGAGTTTCCGGAGGGCGAATATGAAGGGGAATGTTACGTCTTTGATGAGCGGGTGGCGGTGGATCCCCACCTTCGCCCCACGGAACGATGGTTCAACTGTCCAGGTTGCGGTTTGACCTCAGAGAACCCCCGGGCCTGCGAGGTCTGTGGCACGGCGTGTGCCATTTGTGAAGATTGTCAGACATCTTGGCCTTGGGTCTGCAGCAAGCGGTGCCGCGACCGGCTCCGCCAACTGCAATAGGGGCATACTCAGTTCATGCCGAGTGCAATCATCAGTTGGGGCGGGTGGGATGGCCACGAACCCGATAAGGTCGCCAATCTCTTCCGCGAAATTCTTGAGACCGAGGGCTACCTGGTAGAGGTCCATGACACCCTGAACGTCTTTGAAGATGCGGACCATGTCCGGGCCCAAGACCTTATTGTTCCGATCTGGACGATGAGCACGATCACCCCAGAACAGCGAGACCCAATTCTGGCCGCTGTTCGCGACCATGGAACCGGGATCGCCGGGTGCCACGGCGGCATGTGCGACGCCTTCCGAGTGGATTGCGAGTGGCAGTTCATGACCGGCGGACAGTTTGTGGGTCACCCCGGAAATGACGGCGTCCGCTACCCGGTGCACCTGCGCAAGGACCATCCTATCACCGAGGGGCTAGCGGACTTTGAGGTCGTCAGCGAGCAGTACTACATGCACACCGACCCGGGCAACGATGTCTTGGCCACGACTCCCTTCCCGACGCCAGGGATCGATGGCCACCATGTTCAGAACCCGTGCAAGATGCCGACCATCTGGACCCGCCACTATGGAAAGGGGCGGGTCTTCTACAATGCGCTCGGTCATAACCGGGCCGTGCTGGAACCCGCGACCCCGCGAGAGCTGATGCGCAGAGGATTCCTCTGGGCGACGCGGTCGGCCTGAGACTCCTATGCCCTTTGAACCCCTGCGGACGGACGAGAAGCTAGACCGGCCAGTCAAATCTGGCCCGGATATGGATACCGTCCTCTTGCGGGGGTGCACAGTCTTTGTGGCCGCCAGTCTGCTGACCTACGGACTCGGAGTCTGGCCATTTATCGTTCGCGAGGATCTCTTCAGCTGGGCCGGGATCGGTTTGGCGGCCGCGTTTGGCCTGCTCCCCGTGACCATCTTTGGCGCAGTCTGTGCGCGCCGGGGTGGGCTCCCGGGCGGGGCGGGATTTTTGGGTGGGGCGATGGCACTCACGATCTTTCTCTACCTGCGGTTCAAGCAGATCGGGCTCGGTTTTGAGATGCGCGACGTGCCGAAACCCGAATTTGATCGGAGCTTTATCTGGATGGGGCCGCTCGGGTGGATGCTGTGGACTTTACTGGTTGCGCTTTTCTTCGTGCTAAAGTCGCCCGATGGGTCTGCACTCCGGGGCGAGTCGGACCGATAACCTGGTTAGTGCGCGTCGGCATTTGTGCAGACGTGTGCGCGGCTGGCGGAAAGGTTCAATCGTGTCGTACCAAAAGCAGTTACAGGCGTACCAGAGCAACTCGATTCAGAGTGCATCTCCTCTTCAACTCGTGGTGATGCTCTACGATGGCGCTATTCGGTTCATCAAGCAGGGGCAAGCCGCGATGGAAGCCCGCGATCTCTACGCTCAGAACACCTCCCTGCAAAGGGCCCAGAAGATCGTCGCAGAACTCATGTCCTGCCTGGATATGGACCAGGGAGGGGAAGTCGCCAACAACCTCTTTGCCCTCTATACCTATGCTTATAACCAGCTTGTCGAGGGCAATATGACCGATGATCCGCGATGCTTGGCGCAAAGCTTGCAAGTTTTAGAGGGTCTCCGAGCGAGTTGGGTGGAATTAGAAAAGCAGACGAGGGCGGGTGCCCAGGGAGGGAATGATGTCCAAGGAATCCAACAAGCAGCCTAATCACGATCCAGGTCTTGACCTGATCAAGCGCTATATGCTCCTGACTTTGGCGATGGGTGACGCCATCCATCTGGAGCGGTTTGACGACTTTAGCAGTCTGGTGAAGGAGCGCGAACTCACGTTGCTCGAGCTCGAAACGCTGACCGAACTCAGCCACCAGGCGATCCGAGAATTCAATGTCGCGGTCAACCTAGACGACGAACTGCAGGCGACGCTGAAGGCCAAACAGGGACAAACGACGAAGGAACTCGTCGAGCTCTATCAGGGGCGCAAGTCCGAAAAGGCCTACAAGAAGTCTCGGAAGAAGACGGCGGAGGAACCCCCCGCCGCCCGTGCCGCCTAGAGGCCAGTTCCGGCGGCGCCTTCCCGAATGATCACCGGCGGGTCGATGACGCCCGCTTCGTCGAGCGCTTGACGCCGACTCCGAACCTCTTCGAGGAGACCGGGGACGGCGTGAGGCGCTTTTTTGCGTTGCCGGAAGGCCCGTTCGAAGACCGGCCAAAACTCCTCGATATCGTGGGAGAGGTCAAAGACCATGACCCCTTGGGTGCTTCCTGTGGCGGCCTGGAGGGCATCCATCAGCGGGCGCGGGCGACCCTTGAACTTCATCAGTTCGATCCCGGCATAGCTCCAGGTCTCGTCGCGGACGACTCGGTTGGTCAGCTGACCGGCGGACTCGACCGTCCTTCCGGCGGGGAGATTCCGGTTGAGGGCCTCGGTCATGGTGGCGATGTTGTAGTAGGCCCCGGTGATCAGGAAGTCGATATGCCCGGCAAATCCCGTCTTGCGGTAGTTGTCGTTCAGATAGCTAAATCCCGCTTGGAGCTTTTGGGATCCCCAGTTGGCTCCGTAGCGGTTGTATTCGCCGTACCACGATCCGGCGTAGATTCCGAGCTGAGTTCCGGGACGGGTGCGCCGAGCGGTATCGCCGGCGGCAATCACGAAGTCGCGCATCGTCTGCGCTCGGAAGCTGAACCAGAGATCGTAGTAGCGGCCGGGCCGGATCCCTTCGGAGAGGTCAAACCCCGGCACGAACTCGAAGATGTCCTGCGGCCAGGCAACCTTCTCGCCGACCAATGCTTCGAACTTGGCCCGAGCCTCGGGGCTGAAGTCGCCGTTGAGCCCGGCGTATCGGAGTCGGTCGTCGAACATGATGCCATTGACCGCGTAGTTGCGGGCCAGCTCCTCCACGAAGGCCAAGCTGCGGCTGACTACCTCGGGATGGTGGGGATTCATCATCAACGGGATCTGTTGTTCGAGTCTCTCGCTAGTCCGGACAAAGACGGGCTGGCTGATGAGCCGAAGTTGCCGGGTGCGAGCGGCCAGATTCCGAAGGAACTCCCCAGCCTTGGCGGTGCCCAGATAGAGGCCACCCCCCTGGGGAATCCCGGGGAAGTTCCAAGTTCCCGGCTGTCCTTCGGCCACGATGTTGCCCTGGCTATTCACCACTACGGCGTAGCTATTGGCAGGAGGATTGGCCGGGGCCCCGCCGGTGAAGACGCCGAGGGCATCGCCGTTCCGCGGCATCTCGTTCGGGCGTGGCATGACGGGGAAGGATTCGCCCCCGAACGGAGATCCCAGGCGGATGTCCAACTCATAGAGGATGCTCTGAAGGTCGGGTCGCTCGAAGCCTGGGCCGGGTGCCATGAAGGGATTCGGCTTCTCGCTCTCCCCTTGCTTCGCGTTTCGGTGGCCTTCGCTGAAGGCATTGAGGCTCACGTAAAGTGGCATCCCTTCGCGGCGGCAAACCTCGACAAAGACGGCGAGCGGGTCAAAGTCGAGGGGCAGATTCTTGCCGCGCCATGTCGTCAGCTTGCGGGTGAGCTTGCTGGGATAGAGCGTGTACCCGACGATCGGCTTGACATCAAAAACGATGGTGTTGAATCCGACGCTCTTGATCTTGGCCACCAGGGCTTGGATCTTTTCCCGGGTGTTCACTCGTTCGAGGTTGGCGGTCGCATCGATCCAGAGGATTCGAGCTTGCACGTTTTTGGCCCGGGCCAATTGCTGAGCGACGCCGACTCCGTTCCCATCCACATCCAGGCGGACGGCGGGAAGGGTGGGCAAGGGAGCTTCGACCGAAAATCGTCCTTCTCGGGGGCGGAGATTGGGGTCGGCGGGGGCCTGCGTCAGGATCGCGGCGCTGAGTCCGAGGGCGGCAAGCGACATAAGTTGATGTGTACCCCGAGCTAGGGGTTAGGGGTTGGGGGCCAGGGGTTGGGGATAGGGGATAGGGGCTAGGGGATAGGGGATAGGGGATAGGGGTTGGGGATTGGGGCGCGGCATCTCGAATCCCTCAAAGGTCCAAAATCCTAAACCCTAAATCCAAAAACCCAACCCCTAACCCCTACAACCTAACCCCCCACGCGGCCGGCCAGGAACTTGGTCACACGAACCATCCCCATGAGACCCATCGACTTACCCATGGACAGCTCGCGGCCAAAGATCTCATAGACAACTTCCTCGGGGATTTGGGCGGCCATCGCGGGCGGCTCCCCCCTCAGGGCATCGCCGAGGATCACCCCCATCGCCATGGCCGAGATCCCCTGAGGGTTTTCGACCGCGAAATCAATGACGAGGCCCCCGTTGGCGTCAGTCTCGACCCAAACGAAGGCTTCGCTCTCGCATCCTGGAACGCGGTGTTCCTCCGGATACGGTTTCGGACGGTCGGGCGCCGAATAGCGATCGGCCAGCGAGATCAGGGCCTGAATACGCTCTGTCCGGTCGGGGAAGAACGACAGATCGTCGAGGATCGACTGAAGCCGAGGGGGTAAGCCACTCACCGTTCGATGGGAACCCCGACGCTATTGCCCCACTCGGTCCAGCTGCCGTCGTAGTTCCGAACCTGCTCGAACCCGAGGAGATGCTTCAGGACAAACCAGGTGTGGCTGCTGCGCTCGCCGATCCGGCAATAGACAACGATATCCTCGTTGGGCTGGACCCCAGCTTCTTCTTGATACAGGGCGCGGAGCTCCTCAGCCGACCGGAACGTTCCATCTTCGGTATGAACGGCCTTGGCCCAGGGCACACTCCTCGCCCCCGGGATGTGTCCGCCGCGCAAGGCGCCTTCGTTCGGATATTCCGGCATGTGAAGTCGCTCGCCAGTAAATTCTTGAGGCGAACGCACGTCGATCAGCTTGCCCTCGGACTGGAGATGGCGCAGGACATCGTCGCGAAAGGCTCGGTTGCTCTGGTCATCTCGCTGGACGCTTGGGTAGTCGCTTGGGGTCAAGCTTGGGGTTTCGCGGGTGAGCGTCCGGCCTTCTTTCTCCCACTTTAGGCGGCCACCATCCATCAGCTTGACCTTGGTATGGCCAAAAAGGGTGAAGACCCAGAGTGCATACGTCGCCCACCAGTTGCTTCGATCGCCATAGAACACGACCGTAGTCTCGGGGGTGATCCCCAGGCGAGAGCAGAGGGCGCGGAAGGCCTCGGGGTCGATGTAGTCCCGTCGGACGGGGTCATTCAGGTCCCGTGTCCAGTCGATCTCCACGGCCCCCGGAATATGCCCGCTGACGTACAGCAAGGGGTCCTCATTGGATTCGACGATCCGGACGTTGGGGCTGTTCAGATTTTCGGCGACCCACTCTGTGCTGACAAGAATCTCGGCGTTCACATAGCCGCGCGTTTCGATCGAAGTCATGTTCGTAAAGGTACCTACGTTCGAGGACCCCGTGGAATCGCTTTAGCTTGATCCTAGTCGGCGGCCCGGCAACGCGCGAAGAGCGAGCCCAAGCCCAGCAGCGCGAACATCAGCACGTAGGGAGAAACCAGAAAATCGACCATCCCGCCCGGGCTTGGGCTTTGGGCGAACGAATCTCGCAGGTCTTGCCAAAAGCTCGAAAAGGCAGAAAGGTCGTTGAGCTCTTCGGCCGGCGAAAAGGGAACCCCGCCTTCGGGAATGCGCAGACTCTGGCGGAGATCTTGGAGACTGAATTCGACCGAATGCACCAGCCAATCGCTCGGCCCCGTGCTGGCGAGGACCGGTCCGCCTTTATCCAGCGGGACCCCCGTCACATCCAGAGCGCTCCACGAGATGGAGAACCCCAACATCAGTATTGCGAAGCCAAGCAAGTAACGGAGCATCGTTGCCACGTCCCAGACGCCCAAAAAAGAACCGCGTCCAGAATTTAGTCTACAACGATATCGAAAGAATCCAACCGCGAATGTGACAATCTGGCAAAAACTGGTGGGCCCGGTGGGGATCGAACCCACGACCAAGCGGTTATGAGCCGCCCGCTCTAACCCCTGAGCTACAGGCCCGTAGAACAACAAAAGGGTACCAGCATGCTGGTGGCCCGATATAATAGACGCGAAGAGAACCGACAATGACGTCTGTGAGCACCGCCACTCCACCGTTGACCGGCGGCCAATTTTTGGCCCAAGCCCCCGACCAGATCTTTACCGTCGAAGACTTTGGGTCCGACGAAAACCTGATGATCCAGGCCGCCGACGACTTTAGTCGAGGCGAGATCCTGCCGATCCAGGACCGCATCGACGCCCAAGAGCCGGGGCTGATGCCCAAGCTGATTCGGCAAGCCGGCGAGCTCGGATTCTGCGGCGCTGATACCCCCGAACCCTATGGCGGGCTGGGCCTGCCCAAAAACCTGGCCGCGCGGATGCTCGAGTTTCTCTCGCTGAATGCCTCTTTTTCGGTCACGGTCGGCATCACCAGCGGGATCAGCCAGGTCGGACTCACCCTCTTTGGCACCGAAGAGCTCAAGAAGAAGTATCTCCCCCGGCTCACCAGCGGAGAGCAGATCGGGGCCTATTGTCTGAGCGAGCCCAACAGCGGAACCGACGCCCTCAGCATGACCACCCGCGCCGACGAAAAGGATGGCAAATGGATCCTGAATGGCACCAAGATGTGGATCAGCAACGCTCAATGGGCCGACCAGTTCCTCGTGATGGGCAAGATCGGGGGCGAGAAGGTCACCGCCTTTCTCGTCGAGCGCGATTTTCCTGGCGTTTCGATCAGCCGCGAAGAGCACAAGCTCGGTCTCAAGGGATCCTCGACCGCGCGGGTCTTGCTGGAAAACTGCGAGGTTCCGCTGGAGAACATGGTTTACGAGGCGGGGCGCGGCCATGTGGTCGCCTTCAACGCCCTGAACCTCGGGCGGTTCAAGCTCGCCTCGATGAGCATCGGCCCGGCCCGCCAGGCGCTGATCTATGCCAACGCCTATGCCCAAGACCGGCGGCAGTTTGGCGCGCCGATTAGCAGCTTTGGCTTGATCGAAGAGAAGTTTGCCCGGATGGCGGCGCACTTTTATGCCAGTGAATCGGCAATCTATCGCACGGGGGCGCTGATCGATGAGGCCTTTGACCGCGCTCATGCCGACACCTCGCTGAACCCGGTTCAGCGCAACCTGCGTGGGGCCGAAGAGTTTGCGATCGAGTGTAGCTTGGTCAAGGTGCTCAGCACCGAGGCCGAGGCCCTGATCGTGGACGACGCCTTGCAGGTTTATGGCGGATATGGGTTCACCGAAGAGTTCCCGATCGCGCGGATCTATCGCGATTGCCGGGTCAGCCGGATCTATGAGGGGACCAACGAGATCAACCGTTTCTTCATCGCCGACCGGGTTTTGCGCAAGCACCGAGAGGGGCTGTTTGCCTCGGCCCAGCCCGATAGCTGGGTCGGCGGGCTGGCGCTGGAGGCGCTCCGCCGCGTCGCGGCCATGGAAAATCCGCACCAGAGCGTGCTGGGGGCGCTGGCCGACCTGCTGATCTTCTCTTATGCCGAGCAGAGCGCGCGGCTGCGGTCTTCGCGTCGCCCGGATGTCTATGTTCCGCTGGCGCGGATGTACGCGGCGATGATCCAGCCCCGAGCGGCGACGGCGTTCCAGGTGGTCACCGGCGAGGCGGTCTCGCTCCCAGCGCCGGAGGCGTACTCGGTTTCGGAGATTGCGGCCTGGGTCTACCAGACCTGGCGGTAGGGTCAAAAATTGTCATACTTGCATCAATAAGAACGGTAAAAATGTGTGGGCTGTAACGAAATGAAGTTAGCTACCCGTCAGAAAGCGTAATGAAAGCATTGTTTGCGACAGTTGTGCCCCTCTTGGTAGTTTCCTCTGCGCAAGGAGTAGAGCTAGAAGGTTACAGAATCTGGGATGTCAGGACGGCTTTGGGGTCCTCGCTCCCTCAAGAAATGGCGGTTGTTCAGCTAGACCTGAACAGTGAAGGAGCTCTGAGTGCGGTTCGCCAAATTGGCGGTATAGATACATCGGTCGTCATCAAGCCTCGAGAAGTAATTGCCACAAGTAGCAATCCATTCGGATACAAGTTGATACCTACCGGTCTTCCAACCCCAGGCGCAACGGCTGTATACGCCTGGTCCATGAATGATCTTGGGGAACTTGCTGGGCGCGTTTCCGGGAATTTTGACCAACAGGGTTTCAGTTGGAGACCATCGGCCGAACCAAAATTTACACTGTTCCCAGGTCAATCTGGCAGTGAACTGGTCCTCTTTGCAAACAATAATGCTGGCCTTCTTGGAGGGAGTTCCTTAGGAAAACCTATCGCCGTCAATCAAAACAATATTGTGTTTCTTCCACCATGGTCAGAGATGATCAGTGGTGCAGGCTCGGTCAGTGCCGTCGACGAGTCTAATCGACCCTACGGTACTCTGAGTATCTCTGAGTCTGGCGTAGTAAGGCCTGCACGTTGGCCGTCTCTATCTGAAGAACCTGAGCTTCTCTTTCCGAGCTTGGGTAGCGGGATTCCTGCCACGGCGACGGCACGTCTGAATGCTGTTAACTCCAGCGGAACGAGTGTCGGCCATTTCTTGTGGGCTACAAGCCCGGCTTTCCCTCAAGTGCTCGATGGCTTAGAGGGCTATCTGTGGCCCCAAGCTGGTCCAGTGCAGTATCTTGGCAACTATATTCCGAGCGATATTGCCAATAGTGGTTGGTCTGTCGGTAGACTCAATCCGGGCCAGGATGCGGTAGTCCGGACCTCCTCGGGCCAAATTAAAGCAGTAGCTCCAATCTTGGTCCCTGGCAATCCCAATTACATCTGGTCTGGAGTTGTAGGTGCCAAAATTAACGCTAATGGTTGGATTGCTGGGATTGGAGCTAATCGTGCAATCGCTGGTGGCGACCTGAGGCAGAATCGACCATTCATTGCGCTACCGATCTTTAGCCTTCGAAACTTGAGGATAAACGTAGTTGGTGAGTCCATGACATCAATGAATAGACTTCTCGGAAAGTCCGTATCCTACAGCTTCAGCCAGGAAGGGATTAAGCTTTCGGGTCCCCAAAGTGGAATTCAGAGTCTCGACAGCGATGGTGGAGCAGTAGGCTTTACGGTACAGACGCGACAACGAGGACAACTAGATCTCTATGTCAGAGTTCAGGATTCAACCCTATTGGGCAAGATTTCAAAGGTTCACGTTTCTCTAGACTCGGACTCCCCGGTGACTGTTGTTCTTTACAACGGTGATGTCGATGGCGATAACATAATCACTATCTTCGATTACATCGAATTAAGTACGGCATGGGACTCATCGCCTGCTGATCCGCACTGGAACGTGAAGGCGGATCTTGATGCTGACAACGCAGTGACGATTTTTGACTACGTCATTCTTAGCCAAAATTTCGACAAACAGGGGGATTAGGATGCGGTCTGTTGCAATAATAGTGCTCGCCGCAGCTTCATACGTTGCCACTGCAACCTCTTTTGAGCCGACCTTTTTGCCCGTGGCGAAGGAGTTCGTTGGAGACGCCTTCGTGAGGAGCCTTTCCGACTCGGGGTTGGCTTTGATAGAACACTTAGACCGTGGTCAACCCTCCAACTTTTCCGTTGCAAGTTCGGAACGCATTGCTTTTACAATAGACCGTCCGGGGACCGGTGAACGTAGGGCATTTTGGGGCATCAACAATTCTGGGCAGACTGCCGGAGGTCAATCGGTGACCAACGTGCCTAGTTCAGAGCGATCCGTTGTAGGGTCGGCGGATGGCATTCAAACATTTGGCGACCAGCCGAATGGTGCTTTTGCGATTAACAACCAAGGGGTGATGGCGGGAGCTATTTATGACGGAAATGACCCCAAGGCGGCGATCATAAGCGCGAGTGGAATCGTACCGTTACCTGTAAATGCTCGATACAGTTCCGCGGTCGATCTTAACGATCATGGTTTGGTCTTGGGTTGGTACTTTTCGGCCGAAAGGCGTCTCAATCTACCGATCATGTGGGACAACGGTCAGCCCATAGATCTTAACGGAGATGGCAACTTTGTGGACGCGACTCGAATAAACAATGCCGGCCAAGTAGCAGGTCTCAAGGCGACTCGCATTGCTGGAACAGATAACTGGAGATTGCGTCCCGCACTATGGGACAAAGGAACAGTTACTCAGATCCCGGGTGACCATGCGCAGCAATTTGCGGAGTCCGTCGACCTTAGTGAACGAGGGGATTTGGTCTATCGGGTATTTGATTACGACCAAAGTACCGCCACCTACAGCAATTACGAGACCCACGTGTGGCTGAATGGGGTGAGTTCTTCTCTCCAAAGCTTGATTGCTCCGGGCTTTGAGGAATATGAGTTTGGCGTCACTTCGATCAACAGTAGCCGTTGGATTGGCGGCGCGGCCCGGCACCGAGTTACCGGGCAGACTTTCCCTGTGATCTTGAAGCCCGTTCCGGAGCCCGCCACTCTTTTGGGACTCACCGCCGGACTCGCGCTACTCATCCGCCGTCGGCGGGATCCCAGGTAACTTCCGGGGTGTGGTGCAGCGTGAACCCATCGTCAGCGTGATCGGCCCGGGTGAGGCCGTGCAGTTTATGGAATCCATGGCCTTCGACTCGACGTCCGGAGACTCGATCTGGAATGAGAAAGCGGACTTTGATGCGGATGGCACGGTTACAGTGTTCGACTACATCATTCTCAATCAGAATTTCGGCATGGTGGGCGATGAATCGCACTAGTGCTGTGTTGGTTTTGGCGCTCAGCGCGGCGACAACGGCTAGCGCAAGTCGCTACCAGCCGGAATTTCTTCCGGTCCATGACGGGTTTGGAAGTAGGGCGTTTGTCAAGAGTCTTTCTGACTCAGGACTCGCGCTTGTCGAGCATCCTGTTATCGGAGGCACTTCTAACTTTTCGGTCTTGAAAAACTCAAAGGTGCACTACACCTTGCCTCAACCCCTCCAGGGAGAATCGCGATTCTTAAACAACATTAACGACGAAGGTTTGGTAGCCGGGGTAGGTGGCTTTGGAAGTACTGTTGGGAACAACCGAGCGATCATTGGTTCCAAAGACGGTGTTAGATTTGCAGTCGACACGCCGTCCGGTGGACGTAGCATCAATAACCGTGGCGAAGTTGCGGGTTCGGTTGTCGTAGGTCTTTCAGCGCGTCCCGCGATTTTCCGTAATGGTGAATCTGTTCGTCTGGAAGCCCCCGATGCTCCCGGCGAAGTTGTAGACATCAACGACAACGGTATGGCCGTCGGGTACTGGTACTCAACATCTCAGTTCGTGCAGATACCGATAGCATGGGACAATGGCAAACCATTAGATCTTGGCAGACAGGGATTCATCTACCCTACCCGGGTGAATAATCGAGGGCAAATTCTTGGGAGTATAGCAGAGCGCTTACCCGGCTTTAACAACTGGAAGTATCGCCCAGCTTTGTGGTTCAATGGCCAACTCACGGTCATTCCGGGCGACCATTCCCAGGAGAATCTCGAAACACTTGATCTTAATGAACATGGTGATGCTATTTACAGTCTTAACAACTTCAATGAGCAGACATTTACGTTCAGTGATTACGAGTGGCGCGTTTGGTTAGAGGGCAAGAACTATCGGCTAGAGGAACTCCTCGTGCCCGGCTTTGACGACAATGAGTTCGCGGCGACGTCGATCAACAGCAGCCGTTGGATTGGCGGTTTAGCGCGTAACCGAATCACAGGCGACTATCTCCCAGTACTCTTCAAACCCGTGCCGGAGCCGGGGACATTGGTTGGCGTCGCGGCTGGACTCGCGCTACTCATCCGCCGTCGGCGGAATCCCAGGTAACTTCCGGGGTGTGGTGCAGCGTGAACCCATCGTCAGCGTGATCGGCCCGGGTGAGGCCGTGCAGTTTATGGAATCCATGGCCTTCGACGTCGGGCGGGGGCTGGCCGAACTCGGCATCACCCTGGTCTGCGGCGGGGGCAGCGGCGTGATGGAGGCCGCCTGCCGCGGGGCCCGCGAATATGGCGGGCGGACGATCGGGATCTTGCCCGGGGCCGACGCCGAAGAGGCCAACCCCTACGTCGATATCGCCATCCCGACCGGCCTGGGCGAGGCCCGCAACCCCTTGGTCGTGAGTTCCGGACAGCTGGTCATCGCCATCGGTGAGGGGTATGGGACCCTTAGCGAGGTGGCCTACGCGCTGCGGCTGCGCAAGCACGTGATCGGCCTCGGAACGTGGGCGATCCCAGGGATCGACGAGGCGGTTTCGCCGTCGGACGCGCTGGAAAAGGCCTCGGCCGCCCTCGGGCTTTCGATCTAGCGGCTCCCCGCCCCGGCCCAAGGCCGCGCCCTGGCTTCGGCTTACGCCTCAGCCCTGCCC